>JAEEGL014722181.1_pt1 | contig 25365 bp, 23 predicted proteins | sample 9134231 | NCBI WGS metagenome assembly JAEEGL01 (sample SAMN16246548, study PRJNA631951) | gut metagenome | biome: gut microbiome; feature: rumen; material: fiber-attached | host: Bos | place: Iran: Karaj | collected 2018-10
ATTTCCGAGTGCAAAGATACAACATTTTTCGTCCATCAACGCAGGCTCGACACACCCTAACGTCAGTTATAGCCAGATAACGTCAGTTAACGTCAGATAAAAAGTTCTGCTGCCACGCTGCGAATGATAGAGTATCACGCAGGAGTGAACGGATATGGACCGGAAAAAGGGTGAATGCAAGCACTTCATGGGCCTCGGTGAACGGGTATGGGGCGGATTACGCAGCCCTTCCTCATGTCATTGAAAGCTTATCCGAGTAAGATTTACGAAAATACACGCCTATTTTTTCCATGAATCAAAGATGCTCGGAGGATTGGCGAAACCGCGCTTCTGCCATTTCTCACGCACCTCACCCCACTTCTTATCCGCTTTAGACTGCGCTTTCAGAAAGAAACCGATGATGATCATTTGCGTCTTCTTGTCAACAACCTGATAACGTTTCTTCATCTCTTCACGTGCCAGTTTCACATAGGTGCCATTCTTTTCTGCGAGCATTGCCCCCAGTTCATCTATCGTAGCCTCTCTTATCTTAGCATCCCTTTGCTCCAACTGCTCATGGAACAATGTCCTCGAAACAGCCTTCCTCACTTCATCCTTCGGTGACAGCCATCTTGATGTCAGCAACCTGACCAGTTCATCACGTGTCAAGCCATCCAGTCTCTGTATGCACTCATTTACAGCCTTCTCGCTCCAAGCGCTATAATGTGCCCGTTTACTTTCACTTAAAATGTATTCGTAGTTTGTCATACCGATTATTATGTTAAGAATCGGCGGCAAAGGTACGAAATTGAACGCATACTTACAATTATAAACGTTCCACAAGCCTTGTGAAAACGGAAGAACTATTCCCAGACCACCAGCTCTCTCGGCAGCGCAATCGTCTTCGGCATCGCGCGCAAGCCATCTATATAATAATAGTGGGCCAGATGCTCATCAAAATTCTGGATGAAGGCACCGCGAATACGAGCACACTTCTCATTGATAGAATTCATTAGTGGATTTGTCACATCCTCAATGCTTTTCCTTACCTTATCCGTCAATCCATTGGGCTTCAACTGAAGATATATCTCAGTCAGTTCTTCGCGATAGTCAGGTAAATCCTTAAACATCAAGCCCTCTGGATGTTTCAAGAAAAGAAAATAAACAGCTTTTATCAATGGCTCCATCTTTATTTCCATGCTCTGGTAATCAGGCAAAAAGATTCGGTACTCTTTTGTTATTATCATTTGGCTTAGCTTGTCCAGCGGATGTAATAACTCCGTCAAAATATGTTCTGCTATTCCTCGTTGTCGCAGTTTCTCAACCCGCTCACGAATTTCGTCCATAAGGTCATTAATACTCTCTTCATAGTGTTGTGAGTTAAAATGTTCATCAGCATAGTCCTCATGAGCTATACTTCTTTTATCGCAACTATCTTCAGTATAATAACAAATTCTCTTGTTCTTCTTATGATGAACCAATAAGAAAACTTCCAGCAATTGCTGAGCGATGCTTTTCTTGTCATTCGTAAACAATGGGAAGAACTCATTTATCATTGCCAATTCTCCATCCTCTGTATCCCATTTGTTTATTATCCAAACAAGACCATGCTGAAAATCCGTTCTCTTATCAGGATTAACCAGATAACGTAATAGATAATCATTGCCTACAGTCCCCCTGATGTCTTTGGACTCCTTATAAGGGATCCTATATCGTTGAATCTCTTCGCTACTAAGCTGTTTGACCAGTGTCGGAATGTATATGACATGGAGGTCAAAATGAGCTGCTACTTTGTTGATGAAGCCAAGATGGTGCTCAAACAAACGGTTTTGCTCTTCATCCTCTTCATTGGCTACATATACCAACTCCGACTCACTCTTTGGAAAGAATGCCGTCATCTCCACTTCATTCGCAAGATACTCGCGTTGCATGAAGTCAAGTGTCTCGATATTTCTTTTAAGATGGATTCCTTTATAATTGTATAACATATCTAAGAAAGTTCTTCTTTAGTCATGTCTTTTAGGAGTAATTTAAACCTATTATTAGCTTATTTTTTCATAACACCAACGACAAACACTATTAAAAGTATTTTCAATGTCCCAGTCTCGACTCTCCCATCTATTAGATTCGTTATCAACAATCTCGCGAACCAAAAAAGAGATTGTATTATATACTTTAGGACAACCAGATGGCAAGCACTCGATATTTTCAATATCTTCTATTGTACATCGTCCTTTTATAACATCTTCATAAGTCCATCGATGAATCATTGGATTATGGGTTGAAACCGTGATTCGATGAACCTTCCTAATAGCATCCCCCTCTCTCATAATCCAATCTAACATGCTCTCATCCCACCATAAGGGCATTGAACCAATATACTCATCATGATATAGATCATAAGCATCTATAAGACCAAATAGTTTATTCTGGCCCTCAAATGACTTTCTTCTAAACGCTTCCTCATGGACATGGAATCTGCACACAATAATTTCGTCCTTGATGATTTCATGATAACTTCTCATCGTATTATGCTCTTTCTTTCGTTTTATCTTCCAAATTGTTGCTGATTAATAACACACTCAACATAGTCTGGCTTCCTTGAAATACTGTCAATTTGAAGCCCAAAAACTTCCATAGATCCACCAATTGTTCTATAGTGAGATTCTAATATTTGACCGTAGATTCTTACATATCTCAACCAGCCATTCTCCCCCAAAAAATCAAAATCGTTGAACAATTGACCATTATCTTCCTGATGGATTCTCATGCCACCATTTGACAAAATGGACATAGACTGATCTAAGCTTGCATATACTTCTGTTTTTTTCATAGTATCAAATAATTGTCGAATCATAAGCTCACACAGTCCATTCAATTTGTATTTCTTCTCTATCATTGAAGCAGCTTTTCGCGTTAAGTCTTTTGGTTTACCAAAGACAGGGCGAATAGGCCTGCCATAGAATCTTGTATCATCAACGATTTCAATAGTTTCTAGATAATCTTTGAACCTTAGGTTATAAGCAGAGTAAACACTATTACTTTTTGTTGATGTCCAATACCTGCCAAGTTCTCCAACACCAGCAATCCTGTATGAACTTGCCGCACCTGCAGCAGGCAAGAATATGCAATTTCCGTTCTTTCCTGTAACTTTCCAACCCTGCTGACCATTTTGACATTCCCAAGTCCATTTGCAACAACTTATCAGTTCGTCCATTTCTTCTTTAGTCGGTAATCGCCAATCGTTTCCGAGTTTGGCCGTTGCAACATCATCTTGTGCCTCCAAGACGCTCTTTCTGTCGGCCTCGGTATACTTGAATATAGAATCGTATGAACCATGACACAGTCTATAAGTCTCCCATCCATATGCATCTTTAGATTCTTTCTCTCCCCAAGCGAAATAATCACCTAATTCCGACGGTGATGAAGCACCAATATTACAAGATCCCCATAGAATTCCTGATGGTAATCCTAAATCTACTCTATCATCCATATCACGATTCGGTTTGGGAACAGGCTGTTGCTGTTTAGATTCGCCAACATTAACTTTATGCACACTTTTGTAATAACCTTTTAGAAAGCTTGCTAGATCAGGGACTTTTGTTACGTTTAGTTTGTAACCCTGATTCTTACCAAAATCAGCATGTCTATTTGTATATAACCCTTCTCCATATTTAACCATAAATGGGAAAACTTTGTCTGACGTAGTGTAATCTCCTGATGGAACCATTTCTATTAGCCCTTTAGTCAAGAAATCTAGTTCAAAACTAATCTTTCCGCTTTTACGCAAGAAAATATAAGAAGCAAGGTTTATGGCCTCTGCCTCCAACTTTTCTGATGACAGAGTACCGATGCATTTTTTCAAATGCTCAACACTCTCCTTTACAACTTGTTCTACAGGCGAGAGTGCTTGAAATGTAGAACTCTCATCCTTAGACTTACCAAATAAGAAATCAAAAAATCCCATAGTCAATATTTTTTATAGTTTAAAATGTTATTGCGAAACCGATTGAAATTATTGGTATACTCCTGCTCAATAAGAATAAAGATTCTATCTATATCAGATTCTGATAGGACATCTTCACCTCTTTTTAATTCTTTCCAATACTCATAAGCATTCAACAAAGCAACTTTATGTTTTCTTTCTACTAATTGAAAATAGGTATCTTCCTCTATATCTGCATATCCACCTGTATCATTAGGCCATAAGGAAGCATTCTGATAATACGTGAGTGATTTCTGAAAATAATTGCTGTTTGTAAGAACTGACATTTCTGTTGCTTTTTGATTACAGAAATGAGCATAGTACAAATCTGATATGTAGAGAGTGTCGGGGTTTTGTCCTATGAACGGAAGAAATGTATATGCAAATGGCATCTTCACCAAAGCTGCCCGATTAGCATACGCGGACTGTTCCAACAATTCATCCCTTGTTATACAGGCCATTCTCGATAAATAAAGATAATTGTACTTGAATAGCTTTCGTGACAAGTTGATATCATCTGGCGGCAGCACCCAGTTTCCGGTTTTTGAAGTCGCTTGATGCAAAAGTCTCAACCAACGAAATGTATTAACGGCTCCAGTTACTGAAAGTTCACTATTCCAATATTTATTTGGAAAATCTATCAAAAGGCAGGCACTTCTGCGCAAAAAGTCAAATGACTCTTTTATCTTTTGGCTATAAATGAACACACCTGCTATATCTGCTAAGATATAAGGATGTGCGATGCCTCCGTATTCAATTATGAGCCATTCCTGGTCAATAGGTGAAATATGTCGGAAGGGAAGAACTTCTGATTTTGTCTTATATGGAGTTTTCAAATACTCAACATTCTTTATGTCTTTCGATGCAAGTCTTTGTTGCTTAAAAATGTACTCGAATACCGTGGATTCATCTAGGCAAAGACTCCTATCAAGATTAGTAATCTCTGCAAATGGTCCTTGCATGCTTTCACGATGAAAAATCATGCCCAACTCCTGTAATAAGCAAATAATAGAAGGATTCTTGACATCTTCCGTATAGAATTCATACAAAGCAGGGAAAAGCCAATCACCGTTTGCCTCAGTGAAACAAATAGCATGTTCAGAAGAGAATCGGGCAAAAGATTCTGGGTCTTCTGCTTGAATCTTCAGTAATATGTCTTTAACATCTTCTGCTCTGTCTTGCATATTCTCAAAAGGCTTATAACCCCATTTGTGATTTCAACATATTCATCAGGTTCTCCCTGCGATGTATCTCAGCATCCTTTTCTTCTTGAGAGGCAAAGGGATAACTTTCTATGTTTCTCTTTGTTTGAGCTAAAATGAAATCAGTCATATCGCGAGCCTGCTCCCGTGTCACGAATCTGCCACCAATTATGGCACCAATGAACTGGACGGCTCCATCTGCATGTGCTGCCATTTCAGCATTATACTGTGCTATCTTCTTTTCGTCTATCATACTTATTTAGAGAGGCATAAGGTAATCATTGTTTTCTGGCCACAAAGATACAACTTATTTTAGTTCGCACGACAAAAAAACTCAAAAAATTTATTTTCACAAGCCTTGTGAAGCAGAAAAGGAGCGTTGTCGCTCCTTTTCGTTTCGAACATGAATGTGGTGAAGGGGTGTTACGATTGCACCTTCCGCTTCGACTCGATGATAATCATGGCTCCATCTTTTTTAGAATAACTCTGCGCCCTCCCCTATCAGGACCGTCACGCCGAATAACTCCTTTTGACTGAAGTATATTCAGATCTCGTCGAATGGTTCTTGGATCAACATTAAAAAGAGCGGCAAGTGTAGCGGACGTTTCTAGGACATTTTCTAGGACATTTTCTAGGGCATTCCATTGTCCTGTTTCTATGAGTCGATAGACTATTTTCACTTGACGTTCAGATAGTTGAGTAGCTGATATCGTCTCTCTGTTTCCTAGGACATTGGATTGCCCTATATTCACATTATTCCTTTGGAAAGTCACTCTTACCCCACCGTAAGCTGACTCTATCTTGGGCATAGGCAATCCAGCACCCTCAAAGCCCTCACGTATTTTCTTGTAGCCACGTCCCCAGGCATCGATGAATCCGGCTTTGAAAAAGGCATTGGCTATATTTCTGTTGCGGGGACGAGAGGCATGTTGTTGAAGCAACGTCTCTGGAGTAAAGCCTACTGGCAATTCACCCTCTCAGGCTCTGCGGCACTGTAAAGGCCATTATCTTCAAACATACATTCGAAGCTGAGATCCTCATCGATTTGTGGCCAATGGATACCTCCGTAAGAAAGGTAGAAGTCTCGGCGCTGGGCATCGGTGGCGTTAGCCAACCGCGCCCAATCGGAAAAGGCATAGCTGGCGCGGAGGCCATCAGTGGTCTCTGCATAAACATGGGTGTCATCAACCCACACCTTTGCTATATTCAATTGCTCTATCATATCATTCCTTATTAAAATGTACCTTCCACCTTTCAGTGATGACCTCTACATTCTCTTCGATGATAGACTCAATAATCGCTATTTGCTGCTTTTTAAAGCCATGATTATAAATCTGCTCTATCGGATTTACATTATACTTCGCTTCACATTCGTCTTTGACAATGTGTACGTGAATAGGTTCATGGTCGTTCGAATAGAACAAGAATCTGAAACCGAAGAAAATGAATACTGTTGGCATATCACGAGGAGTTAAAGATTGATCAGGCCCCTCCGCTGAGTTTTCCCATCGCTTTCACACGATTCGTGGCCCTTTCGGCGACAAAGTTACAACTTATTTTGATTCGCACAGTCAAAATCCTCAAAAAATATTTTCACAAGCCTTGTGATTTGTCTTTATCTGTTTTCATCCACAGCAATGATAACATCGAGATTATAGAGCATCGTCTCATACTTCTTTCCATCGGCGGCAGTTATCCAATCTTTTCGAATAACTGAGTATCTATTCAGTTCACCAGATTCGAAGATTTCCTTCAAGTGATAATTGATAGTATTGACTTCCACTTGAAAAATCTCGGCTATCCGTTTCTGCGTTGTCCATACCGTCTCGCCATCGAAGAACAGCTGCACGCGCAAATGTCCTTCGGGATCAGAAAAGAAAACGATATCCGTATCCGCATATAAATCAACGTCTTTTGTTATTTCCTGTTTGCCAGAAAAATAATGCAGAGCCGTTATAGTTTGTGCCTTCTTTGCGTCAGCACACATGACAATAAGCAGACATGCATAACGTGTCAACCTATAAGACTTAATGGCGCGAAACGCTCCTGACCCCACTTCCACCTTTTCGGTGAATTCACCGAAATGGTCCTCGACTTTTGCATTATTATCTACGCAAAGTTTCTGTGCCTTTTCTATGAGCCTTTTGAAGTTCCGAAAGTCCTTATATCCTATGGCAGCTGACAGTTCACGTGCTAGCCAGTATTCGTTGCCATTCTCATCCGTGTGCCGGATTGAACCGAATATATTCTCTTCCATATATTTATAGGTGAGTTCTAAAAATTAATATTAGTGATTGGAAGCCGTACCTTCTGAATCATTTCAGTTGGTTTCTTCTAGTGTCATAGGCTGCTGCTACCTGAGTTCTACTTGCTTTTTGCCCATCTCCTGTATCTCCCAAAATTTCTGGGAAGGAGTTTTTTCTTCTGTTCTTCTGTTAGTTTCATAATTATATAGCGTTGAATTATTACTTTTATTGTCTAGCCTCAACGTATTCAGATATGATTGGGTATGTCATGCTTTCTTAGGTTTCTGGCCACAAAGTTACAACTTATTTCGTTCCCTCATACAAAAATCCTCAAAAAAATCTTTTTCACAAGGCTTGTGATTTGTCTTAATTTGTTTCCACCCATGGATTTGTGTATCCTAATGACCTTGAAAGCTCTTTTTTATTATTCAAACAAGAAAAATGAAGAAAAAACGAAGGGGAAGTGAAGGGAGGGGGAGGGTAAGGTGGTTTTCGTCTTTGAAAACCTCGAAGAAGTGCCCGGAACGGGAATCGAACCCGTACGGCCATCACTGGCCAAGGGATTTTAAGTCCCTCGTGTCTACCAATTCCACCATCTGGGCTTGGATTAGCGGGTGCAAAGGTAATAAAAAGTTTAATGTTGATGGTTGAAAGTTGAAAGTTTTTTGTTCCGAAGGGTACTTTTTGTGTATTTTTGTGGTCGAAGAGCACTTTTTAATGGATAAAAAGGTTTATTTAGCACACCAATTTGTGAATTATGTTGTACCTTTGCACCTGAAAAATAAAACGAAGGAAGATGCGCGTACTACTTGTCAACACATCCGAGCTCACCGGCGGAGCTGCCGTAGCGGCTTCGCGTCTGACTGCGGCGCTTCATCGCATAGGCGTGGAGGCACAGTTGCTGGTTCGCGACAAGCAGAGCGACCGCGCTACCACGATGCGTCTGCCCTGGCGCCTGCGTCTGCGCTGGAGTTTCCTGTGGGAACGCCTGTGCATCTGGGTAGCCAACGGTTTGTCGAAGCGGGGTCTGTGGGCGGTGGACATCGCCAATGCGGGCGTGGATATAACGGCTCTGCCGGCGTTCCGCGAGGCTGACGTGATTCATCTTCATTGGGTCAATCAGGGGTTGCTGTCGATGAAGCAGATAGCGAAGATCGTGGCGAGCGGCAAGCCCGTCGTGTGGACTTTGCACGATCTGTGGCCTTGCACGGCGATCTGCCACCACACCCTGGAATGCGACCGCTTCGAGACTCATTGCCACGACTGCCCGCAGCTGCGGCATCCGGGTGCCAAGGATCTCTCGTGGCAGGTCTTCGAGCGTAAGATGGCGGCTTACGGACAGGGTCGGCTGACCTTCGTCGGCGTAAGCGAATGGACGGCGGGACGTGCACGGAAGAGTGCCTTAGTCCAAGGTCATGACGTCTGCGTCATACCGAACGCCCTGCCCGTGGAGCAGTTCCAATGCATCGACCGCCATGAGGCGCGCCGCGAGCTGAACTTGCCTGAGGATGCCGCCGTCATCGCCTTCGGTGCTGCACGCATCGACCAGCCCATGAAGGGTTTCCCACGGCTTGTGGAGGCGTTGCGGCGTCTCGCTGCCGATGCTCAGGCGCCCAAGCTTCATCTCCTGCTCTTCGGCGCAATCAAGGATCGCTCGCTGCTCGATAGCATCCCGATTCCTTACACTTACGTCGGCAGCGTGGCAGGTCCTGCTGCGCTCAGCCGCCTATACTCGGCAGCGGATGTCATCACCTGCACCTCGGACTACGAGACCTTCGGTCAGACGCTTGCTGAGGCTATGGCCTGCGGTTGCACTCCCGTCAGCTTCGACCGCGGCGGGCAGACGGACATCATCCATCATTTGGAGGACGGTTATCTCGCCCGCTATGCCGACATCGATGACTTCGTCAACGGCCTGCGCTGGGCTCTCCAAGCCAAGCTGCCCGCAGCACGGTTGCGAGAGAGCGTGGTCAAGAGATTCAGCGAAGAAACCGTTGCACGGCAATACGAAAGACTATATAAGTTGAAAGTTGAACTTTCGGAGCAGCGAGAGCAATCAAGCTTGCTTGAATTGCCGAGTCGTGACGAAAGTCAGCGAAGCTAAAGTTGAACTTATCCATATATGATTCGATTTACAGTCGCCACAGTAACCTATAATGCAGGCTCCACCATCGGAAGGACGTTGGAGAGCGTAGCCTCGCAGACCCACGAGGCGGTGGAGCACCTCATCGTGGACGGCTGTTCCACCGACGGCACGATGGCTGAGATTCATCGTTACGTGGAGCAGAACACGGATTTGAAGCACCCCCATGCCATCGTCCTTGTGCGTGAGCCCGACAATGGTCTCTACGACGCGATGAATAAAGCGATCGCTCAAGCTAAAGGCGACTATATCGTCTTCCTCAACGCCGGCGACAAGTTCCACTCCAACACGCAGTTGTCGGACATCGCCGCACAGCTCGGGCGCTACAACTCGTCGCGCCTGCCGGCTGTGGTGTATGGCGAGACGGACTTGGTCGATGACGAAGGTCGCTTCCTGCGCCACCGCCGATTGCAGGCTCCGGAGCGTCTGAAGTCGAAGAGCTTCTTAGGCGGTATGCTCGTCTGCCACCAGAGTTTCTACGTCCGCACTGACATCGCCCGCGTTACACCCTACGACCTCCGCTATCGTTTCTCAGCCGACTACGACTGGTGCCTGCGCCTCCTCCGTGTGGCTGAACGACGCGGACTGGCGATACATAACACCCATCTCATCCTCACCGACTACTTGTCCGAGGGCATGACCACCCGCAACCATCGACGCTCGCTCATGGAACGCCTTCGGCTCATGGCTCACCACTACGGTTGGCCCAAAGCTCTTGCCGCCCATGCCTGGTTCGTGGTGCGAGCGGTGGTGAAAAGGTGAGGGGAGGTGAGAGTTGAGAGTTAATAAATCGTTATATCGTAATAGCGTTTAAAAGAAAAAGGAAAGGTTTTAAAAAAAGAAAAGGAAACCATTATGTCACAAATTCAACATCCAGATTCATCCCTTATGGGATTGATTCGACGCTATGTCAGCGCCAGTCTTCTTCTCATCATAGCCACCGTGTTGGCACTTGTCTTTGCCAACCTGCCAGCTACGCGTGACCTTTATGCATGGCTATGGCAACAACCCGTTTCGCTGAGCATCGGCAGCTTCAACGTGTTCAGCCACGGTGGTCATCCGCTGACGCTGATGGACTTCATCAACGACTTCCTCATGTTCTTCTTCTTCCTGAGCGTAGGCTTGGAGATCAAGCGTGAAGTGCTGTGCGGCGAGCTCAGCAGCCGCCAGAAGGCTCTGCTGCCGGTCATCGGTGCTTGCGGCGGTATGCTGGTGCCCGTGATCGTGTTCTTCTGCGTCTGTCTCGGCCATCCGATGATGGAGCGCGGCTGTGCCATCCCTATGGCAACAGACATCGCTTTCTCGTTAGGCGTGCTGTCGATGTTCGGCAAGCGCGTGCCGTTGGGGCTGAAGATTTTCCTGGCAGCGCTGGCCGTGGCCGATGACCTCGGCGGTATCATCGTCATCGCCCTGTTCTACTCACAGGGTCTGGCCTGGCCTTACCTCATCGGTGCCGCAGTCGTGATAGCGATCTTGCTCATCGGCAACAAGCGAAACGTGCGTCTGAAACAGTTCTATATGTTCCTCGGCCTCATCCTATGGTATATGGTGCTTAATTCCGGCATCCACGCCACCATAGCTGGTGTTGCGCTCGCCTTCTGCGTTCCCGCCAACCTCACTCGTGGCACGCGCTACTATATGGAATACATCCGTGAGTTCCTGAAGGAATACCCCGATATCGAATTCACAGAGGCCGACCGCAACAAGGCCATGGTGGTCAGCAAGGACGACATCCAGGTGCTGCGCCGTATCGAGAAAGCTTCGGACTACTTGATTTCGCCGTTGCAGGACATCGAGGACTATCTCGCCATCCCTGTCAACCGCGTGATCATCCCGCTCTTCGCCTTCGCCAATGCCGGCGTTAATTTCACGGGCATGAGCATCGGCAGCCTGTTCCACGGCGTAGCTCTCGGCGTGTTCCTCGGCCTGTTGGTCGGCAAGTTCACGGGCGTGCTCTCCTTCTCATGGATCAGCATCAAGTTGGGTTGGTGCCAGATGCCGGAAGGCGGCAACTGGCGTTCCTTCGCCAGCGTGTGCATGATCTGCGGCATTGGCTTCACGGTGTCGATGTTCATCGCTGCCTTGAGCTATCCCGCCCATCTGGGAACTGACGGTGCAGACATGCTCAACGAAGCCAAGCTCGGCATCCTTTGCGGCACCGTAGCCTCAGCACTCATCGGCGCACTCATGCTCAATCACACCCTGCCCAAGGGAGAGGCTAAAAACGCAGCGTAGTCATCCGTTGGCAAAGATAGAAAATGAACACGCCTATGCAAGCTATCCTGCATAGGCGTGTCATTGTTTTCGTAAAGGGGTGTTTCCTTACTTAGGCTGCTTGCCAATGTAGGCGAGAATGCCACCATCGACGTAGAGGATGTGTCCGTTCACGGCGTTGGAGGCCTCGGAAGCGAGGAACACGGCGGGACCGGTCAGTTCCTGAGGATCGAGCCAGCGGCCAGCAGGTGTTTTGGCACAGATGAAGCTGTCGAAGGGATGGCGGCTGCCGTCCGGCTGACGCTCGCGAAGAGGTGCCGTCTGAGGCGTTGCGATGTAGCCCGGGCCTATGCCATTGCACTGGATGTTGTACTCGCCGTACTCCGAGCAGATATTACGGGTGAGCATCTTCAGGCCACCCTTGGCAGCAGCGTAGGCGCTGACGGTCTCACGACCGAGTTCAGACATCATGGAGCAGATGTTGATGATCTTGCCATGGCCCTTGGCCATCATGTCGGGCAGCACAGCCTTGGAGACGATGAAGGGAGCGTTGAGGTCGATGTCGATGACCTTGCGGAACTCGGCAGCTTCCATCTCGTGCATGGGAATGCGGCGGATGATGCCGGCGTTGTTAACGAGGATGTCTATCGTGCCGACTTCTTCCTTGATCTGCTTCACCATGGCCTGCACAGCAGGTTCGTTGGTGACGTCGCAAACGTAGCCGTGCACCTTGATGCCCTTCTCGGCGTATGCCTTCAGGCCGCGGTCCACGAGTTCCTGGTTGATGTCGTTGAAACAAATTGTTGCACCCTGCTCAGCAAATGCGCTGGCGATAGCAAAACCGATGCCGTAGCTGGCTCCGGTGACGAGGGCTACCTTACCCTCGAGCGAGAAATTCAGATAGGGATTCATTGTTTAATGGATAATGTATTGATAATGTATAATTGATAATGTATAATGGAGAATGGAGAATGGAGAATGGAGAATGGAGAATTGATAATGTATAATGTATAATGGAGAATGGGGAATGGAGAATGGAGAATGGGATTATTGGCTGAGTAGCGCGCAGATCTTGTCCTGCAGGGCACGGCCTTCGGCAGCGCATTCGACGCCTTGATTCATGATGGCAAAGGCGATGAGATGGCCTGTGGAGCGTTGCGTGGTGTAGCCGACGAGCGAGCTGACGGCGGTGACGGTGCCGGTCTTGGCGCGCACATTGGCAGCAGCAGCGGTGCCCGACATACGGTTCTTGAGGGTGCCGTCAACGCTGGCGATGGGCAGCGCTGCCAAGAGTGGGTTGAGGATGGCATCGGGGCGCGTGGTGGCGTAGGCCAGCATAGAGGTGAAGGCTGCAGGCGTCTGGTAGTTGTAGAGCGAAAGGCCACTGCCGTCAGCTACCGTGGATGTGCCTTCGCGACCGCCCCACTGTGGCAGATGGCTCTTGTTGATGACGGCGCTGACAGCGGCAGCAGCGTTCTTACGGCTATAAGACTTTGTACTGCTCTTAATAGAAGAATAGATGGAGTATGCCTTGCCAACGTGGTAGAAGACGGCCTCGGCACACAGGTTGTCGCTCTCTTTGAGCATGGGCTGCAGCACGGCGGTCAGCGGATGCGCAACCGTTGCAAGGGGACGCACTCCGGCAGGCGTGTTGCCGATGGATGTGCCTTGGTTGACCGTAATGCCAACGGCACGCAGGGCTGCAAGCAATTGGTCGATGAGCACGGGTTTGCCTTCGCAGAGTAGGGGCGAGAGCGTTGGATTGTCGTCGTCCCAGCACCAGCCCCAACCGAATTCGTCGGCATCCTTGAACGACGTGTCAGCGATGAGGCGACCGGCAATGGAGGATATGCCAGCGCTCTTGAGCTGCTGGGCCAACGAACGCACGTCGGCAATGGAAAGCAGGGGATCCATGACGGCTTTGAGGTAGAGGTCGCCGTCGAGGGTGCTGCCTGTGATGCCGGCAGAGGAAAGGAGCTGCGTCGAGAGGCTGTAGTCGGGCCCGAGAAGGTCGAGGGCAGCGATGGCCGTGGCGACTTTCTCGGTCGAGGCAGGCCGCATACGCTGATGAGCGTTGCGGGTAAAGAGCACCTCTGCCGAAGTGAGATCCACGACGTGCAAGCCGAGCTGTGTGCGCTGCAGGAGGGTGTCCTCAGTGGCGAGCAGACGATTGAGGTCGGCAGCGATGCCCGCCACCGTCTCGTAAACGGCAGGCTGGGAAGCCGCCGCCGGGGCGTCCGGAACATCAATCTCCGAAAGCTGATCGACGGTGGCATCAGTGCTTTGGATGTGCAGGCCAGCGTGAACGGCATCAGGATCCGAGCGATGGTGACGGAGCGTTGACGTGGTTTTGCACGACGTCAACAGCAACGCTGCACATAGGGCGAAAAAGAGCTTTTGTTGTTTCATTGCGCCACAAAGGTAGTAAAAAGTTGAATGTTGAAAGTTGAAAGTTGAAAGTTTTTGCCTTTTCGCGTACATTTTTTATGATTTTCATTCATCTTTCATCCGTCATTAATAGATTTTCCCTATCTTTGTAGCCAAGAATCAATCATTATTCATCAATCATCAATCATCATGATACGTAAATTTGACTTTCTCATCATCGGCTCGGGTGTAGCCGGTATGAGCTATGCCCTCAAGGTTGCCCAAAGCGGCAAGGGGAAAGTGGCACTCATCTGCAAGACGACTATCGACGAAGCCAACACCGACAAAGCGCAGGGCGGCGTAGCCAGCGTCACCAACCTCAAGGTGGACAACTTCGAGAAACATATTCATGACACGATGGTTGCCGGCGACTATATCTCCGACCCGGCAGCCGTGGAACAAGTGGTGCGTAATGCGCCAAAGGGTATTGCTGACTTGGTGAAGTGGGGTGTGAACTTCGACAAGAACGAGAATGGCGAGTTCGATCTGCACCGCGAAGGCGGCCATTCGGAGTTCCGCATCCTGCACCACGCCGACGACACTGGTCACGAAATTCAACAGGGCCTGATCCGCGCCGTGCGCGCCGACAAGCGCATCACCGTGCTCGAGAATCACTTCGCCGTGGAAATCATCACGCAGCACCACTTGGGCCGCGAGGTGAACCGCCACATGACGGACATCGAATGCTACGGCGCTTACGTCCTCGACCCTGACACCCAAAAGATCGACACCTTCCTCTCGCGCGTCACGCTGATGGCCACCGGCGGCACCGGAGCCGTCTATGCCACGACGACGAATCCGAATATCGCTACGGGCGACGGCATCGCCATGGTCTATCGCGCCAAGGGTATCGTTAAGGATATGGAGTTTGTGCAGTTCCATCCCACGGCACTCTATAACCCCTCCGAGACACACCCCGCCTACCTCATCACCGAGGCCATGCGCGGCTACGGCGGCATCCTGCGTCTGCCCAGCGGTGCGGAATTCATGCAGAAATACGACAAACGCCTCTCGTTGGCACCGCGCGACATTGTGGCACGCGCTATCGACAAGGAAATGAAGATTCACGGCATCGACCACGTTTGCCTCGACGTGACGCATAAAGACCCCGAGGAGACGAAGCACCATTTCCCCAATATTTATGCCAAGTGCCTCAGCATAGGCATCGACATCACCAAGCAGTACATCCCCGTCGTGCCCTGTGCCCATTATATGTGCGGCGGCATCAAAGTGGATTTGAACGCCTGCTCTACCATCCATCGCCTCTACGCCGTCGGTGAGTGCTCATGCACAGGCCTGCATGGTGGCAACCGCCTGGCCTCCAACTCGCTCATCGAAGCCGTGGTTTATGCTGACAAAGCTGCTGAACACTCCATCGCTCACATCGACGAATACACCTTCAACGACCAGGTGCCCGAATGGAACGACGAAGGCACGATGACCAACGAGGAGAAGGTGCTCATCGCCCAGGACATGAAGGAGGTGGGACAGATCATGTCGAACTACGTAGGCATCGTGCGCTCCGACCTCCGTCTCCACCGTGCCTGGACGCGTCTCGACATCATCTACGAGGAGACCGAGGAACTCTTCAAGCGCGTGAAAGCCTCCAAAGATATCTGCGAACTCCGTAATATGGTCAACGTCGGCTACCTCATCACCCGGCAGGCCATCGAACGCAAGGAGAGCCGCGGACTGCACTACACCGTGGACTATCCTAAACACGCCTACGACCAGAAATAAACACGTATCTCTTTGATTTATATCAAGAAAAGATATTTTTTTGCAGAAAAGCAGATATAAAAGTGTACGAGTTACACGAAATCGCCGTACCTTTGCAGCGTCAAAGAGATGACAAGGCCTCGCGAGAGGCGTCACAATATACGGTTTTTCATGGTATTAGGTTAGTTTTAAAGGTTTTCATTCCAGAGTAGCTTTGCTACTCATCTTTAGGTAAGTTAGTTAAGGTAAGTTGATTGCAGGATATCTCCTTCGGGAGATTCCTAACACAGAATAGCGCAAGCACAACTGCCGCAGCGATGCGCCAGAAAAGCAAGAGACAATAACATCGTTTTTGTTCTCAAAGTTATTCTGAGAGATTCAACAAGATTTGTTCATAGCTTTAGAAACGGCTCTTCGTGAGAAGGGTCGTTTTCGTTTTTTTATGCCTTTATCGCAAAAACTTTCAACTTTCAACTTTCAACTTTCAACTTTTTTGTATCTTTGCACACCAAAAGGAAAGAAAATGGCTGAAATTACTCCGATGATGAAGCAGTTCTTCGACCTGAAGGCCAAGCATCCGGATGCTATCCTGCTCTTCAGGTGCGGCGACTTCTATGAGACTTACGCCCAGGATGCCGTGGAGGCTGCTGACATACTAGGCATCACACTCACTAAGCGCAACAACGGCCGTGAGAATGAGAGCACGGCGATGGCGGGTTTTCCGCATCACGCCCTCGACACCTATCTGCCCAAGCTGGTGAGGGCGGGACGACGCGTGGCCATCTGCGACCAGCTCGAAGACCCCAAGCTCACGAAGAAACTCGTCAAGCGCGGCATCACGGAACTCGTGACGCCCGGCGTAGCGCTGACCGACACCGTGCTCAACTACCGCGAGAACAACTTCCTCGCCGCCGTGCATTTCATGAAAGAGGATCTCGTGGGCATCAGCTTCCTCGACATATCCACGGGCGAGTGGCTCGTGGCCGAGGGACCAGCAGATTACGTGGACAAACTCATGGGTAATTTCTCGCCCAAAGAAGTGCTCTATGAACGCGGACGCAAAGGGATGTTCGAAGGATGCTTCGGCACGAAGTTCGTCACCTTCGAGCTCGACGACTGGGTCTTCACCAGCCAGACGGCACACGACAAGCTGACACGCCACTTTGAAGTGAAAAACCTCAAGGGCTTCGGCATCGACGGCCTACGCGCTGGCATCATTGCCGCAGGCGCAATCCTACAATACCTCGAACTCACGCAGCACACACAGATCCAACACCTCACCGGCATCAGCCGCATCGAAGAGGAGCGTTACGTGCGACTCGATAAGTTCACCGTGCGCAACCTCGAACTCGTGCAACCGATGAACGAGGGCGGACGCTCGCTGCTCGATGTACTCGACCACACCATCACACCCATGGGAGCTCGTCTGCTCCATCGTTGGCTGCTGTTTCCGCTGCGCGACACGGTGCAGATCAACCAGCGCCTGGATGTCGTGGACTACTATTTCCGTCATCCTGAGTTCCGGGAGTTCATCACCGAACGCCTGCACCTCATCGGAGACCTCGAGCGCATTACGTCGAAGGTGGTCACGGGACGTGTGTCGCCACGCGATATCATACAGCTGAAAGTGGCGCTGCAGGCTATCGAGCCCATCAAGAAGATCTGCATGGCTGCCGACGACGACACCTTGAAGCGCATCGGCGAACAGATCAGTCCCTGCGTCAGCATTCGCGACCGCATCGCCCGTGAGGTGCAGCCCGATCCGCCGTTGATGGTGCAGAAAGGCAACGTCATCGCCAGCGGCGTAAGTCAGGAACTCGACGAGCTGCGGCAGATAGCCTACAGCGGCAAGGACTACCTGCTCCAGATCCAGCAGCGCGAGGCCGAGGCAACGGGCATACAGAGCCTGAAGGTAGCCTACAACAATGTCTTCGGCTACTACCTCGAAGTGCGCAATACATATAAGGATAAAGTGCCTGCCGAATGGATCCGCAAACAGACGCTCGTGAACGCCGAGCGATATATCACGCAGGAACTGAAGGAGTACGAAGAGAAGATCCTCGGCGCCGAGGACAAGATACTGGCGCTCGAAGGACAACTCTTCAGCCAGCTCGTGGCTGACATCGCCGCTTTCACACCCGACATCCAGCGCGACGCACAGCTCGTAGCGCAGCTCGACAGCCTGCTCTCATTCGCCGTCACCGCCAACGAGAACCGTTACATCCGTCCCGTCGTGGACGATTCCACGGACATCGACATCCGCCAGGGGCGCCATCCCGTCATCGAGTGCCAGATGCCAGTGGGCGAGCGCTATATAGCAAACGACGTTAGACTCGACACGCAAAACCAGCAGATACTGATCATCACAGGCCCGAATATGGCCGGTAAGAGTGCACTGTTGCGTCAGACGGCGCTCATCACGCTGTTGGCACAGATCGGTTCGTTCGTGCCCGCCGAAAGCGCCCGCATCGGGTGGGTGGATAAGATCTTCACACGCGTCGGCGCTTCGGACAACATCAGCGTAGGCGAATCGACGTTCATGGTGGAGATGAGCGAGGCAGCCAACATCCTCAACAACATCTCCGAACGCTCGCTCATCCTCTTCGACGAGCTCGGTCGCGGCACCTCGACCTACGACGGCATTTCCATCGCCTGGGCCATCGTGGAGTTCATCCACGAGAACCAGCGCGGCCATGCCCGCACGCTCTTTGCCACGCACTACCACGAGCTGAACGAGATGGAGAAGCACTTTGCTCGCATCAAGAACTTCAATGTCAGCGTGCGCGAGCTGCGCGGCAAGGTGATCTTCGTGCGCAAGCTTGAACCCGGAGGCTCCGAACACAGCTTCGGCATTCACGTGGCCAAGCTCGCAGGAATGCCAAAAGACATCGTGCGGCGAGCTGAGATGATTCTCAAGCAACTGGAATCCAGCGCCGACAGAGAAGGCCTCGGCACAGGGGCTAAGATAGGCGCCCTGCCCGAGACCGACCACATGCAGCTCTCGTTCTTCCAGCTCGACGATCCCGTGCTCTGTCAGATCCGCGACCAGATCCTCGGCCTCGACATCAACAGCCTCACGCCCATTGATGCACTGAACAAACTCGACAGCATAAAAAGAATACTCACAGGGAAATAATAAGTGAAAAGTGAAAGAGTGAAAAGTGAAAAATAAGATTTACCTTGAAGCTTAGTTGGTAACTTGTATTTTTCACTTTTCACTCTTTCACTTTTCACTCTTCATTCTTCATTCTTCACTCTCCCACGTATTGTCCCATAAAGAAGATGGCACCCGTGCTCTGTTCGCTTATAATATATAGGAACGGGCGCGTAGCGTGGAAGTTGACGTGTGGAGGCTCATGAGGTTCGAAAGCAGTAGTTTCCACTCCTATCACCGTAATGGCAGCCGCCTCGGAACCTTCTTCGTCGAGCTTGATACGCGCCACCTGTTTCATTAAACCGATATACGTAGGCACATTGCAGAAGTTGGGGAACTCGGCCTTATCAGTAAAGGCCTTCGGCATGCCGAGGTCCGACATGATGGACACTAAGTTCTGGTCGGTGTTGGATTCAAAACGGGGTAGCTTGACATCCGCTATGGCAGGATTGCCAAAACGATACTGGCGCCATGTCTCATTATTCAGTCCGCGCATGACATCAATTAAGGTCTTGCCTTCAGCGGGCAACAGGATATTCATCGCATAGGCTCCGTTGCCGTAGGGCAGGTGCAGCATTTCGAACAGCTCGGTCTTGGCGTAGTTGAACTGGTGGTCCTTCATGTGCATCATCGGCAGCTGGCGCTGGGAGCCGTCCTCGCCCGTGAATGTCTCGTCCTTCGTATTGGCTTTGTCAAACTTCTGAGACCACGTGCCTTTGAAATAGATGGCATTGAGCAGATAGCTGACGGCATCGGGGTTAAAAGCATCCTCGCTGAGCACTTCGGGGATCATGCCATTAGTGTGGTCGTTGCCCCATTTGTTGATGACCGAGCGGGTGAGGCCGTCGTGGAAGTCGCGCGTCTCGGGCTCGGCATCGTAGTACTGCTTGGCCAGCTCCACGAACATGGGTTTGAGCTGGTAGGGCTTGTTCATGTAGATGGTGTTAGCAATCATCACCTTGGTGAGTTTGTCCAACGCCGGTGCCTCGGTGAGCATCTTGCGGCAGAAGGCGTTGATGCCGTCGGCGCCGGTATCGGCGAAGCCCAGCACGTCGTTGATCTGCTTAGCGGTCTCGCCCGTGGCACCATTGTTGAGCATACCCAGGGCGTAGGTGATGCTGATGGGCGATAGGATAATGCTCTGAGGTTTGCCATCGCACGGGCCGGCAGGTCTGGGCAGCGCGACAGTACGGAACAGGTTGAAGGCGAACTCGTTGTTGGCCTGCACCATTTCCTGCTGAGCCCGCGTCAGCGTGATGGGTTTCCATTCATTCTTTTCAGGAGTCACCACGGGCTCCACCACAGGATCTATCACGGGCTCTGCATTATTCTCCGTGCTGCATGAGGATATCATCAATCCTGTGCCCATTGTCGTAACAGCGACCATAGCTGTCATGGCTAAAAAACGAATCTGTTTCATAAGCGGTTATAAGGTTATGAGGTTGTGAAGTTGTGCAAAATTACACCTTTCTATTTACTTATACACACATTTCCATCGAAATATTACATCTAAGCCCAATTTTTTTTCATCCATCTTTGCCATTCATATCAAAGAAAAGTATTATCTTTGCAAAGGATTCACAAAAATAGATGTTTTACCCCCTCAAAAACTTATACTTATGAAAGAACTGAAAGGAACCAAGACAGAGCAGAACCTCAAGGAGGCTTTTGCCGGCGAGAGCATGGCACGCAACAAGTACTCTTATTTTGCATCGCGCGCCAAAAAGGACGGCTATGTCCAAATTGCTGCCATTTTCGAAGAAACAGCGGCCAACGAAAAAGAGCACGCCAAAATGTGGTACAAGTATCTCAATGGCGGCAGCGTCAGTGATACTGCCACGAATCTCGCTGATGCTGCAGCAGGCGAGAACTTCGAGTGGACGGATATGTATGCCCGGATGGCACAGGAAGCCCGCGAGGAGGGATTCGATGAGATTGCCGAGAAATTTGAGCTCGTGGGAGCCATTGAACGTCATCACGAAGAACGCTACCGTCGACTCCTGAAGAACATACAGGATGCTGTGGTCTTCTCGCGCGAAGGCGACGTTATCTGGCAGTGTTCAAACTGCGGACACATCGTCATCGGCAAGCAAGCACCTGAGGTGTGCCCCACCTGCGACCATCCTCAGAGCTACTTCCAGATTAAAGCCGAGAACTACTAATCTGAAAGGTACATCTATGAGAACAAAAGACACGGATTCCTCCGTGTCTTTTGCGTTATTCTACGCTGCTTGGCTATTGACTTCAGAAGCTCGGCTCAGCCTCACCACGTTCGTACGTTGTCACTTTTCCGCCATTGATGTTAGACTTGAAGCGTAGCGTCGTATCATCGACGGTCTCAAAGTACTCGTTGTTGCTGTAGGCAACATACGCTGATGATTCGCTGTCAAAGTTAGCCCAAAGCAAGAGACGGTTGCTGCCGACGCCTTGTTGGTCGCGATTCCATGACAAGGCCCATTGACCTGTGAATGTTCCTTCCAAATCCTCTACACCTTCCCAATCGGTGTATCGTTGCTGACCATCGATAGTGACCAACTGTCGCATCTGCCATTTCCGCTTGCCCGTCAACGTGCCGTCAGCATTGAATGTCAGCTGCTCAAAGAAACGCTGTTTCTCCGATATGCGTTCAATATGCCACGTTCCGATAAGCTTTGGCACATACTGTTCACGGAGCTCCAGCGTGCGCTCGTGGGCCTCAGGATCGGCATATTCAGGTTCGTTGCTGCAGGAAACGAAAGACGCTGCAACAATAACAAGGATTAGTTTCCAAAATCTCATTGGTTTCTTCATCATAGGGAATTACTTCTTTACACCTATTATTATTAACGTGTAGAATGCCGAAATCTTATATCTACGCCCGTTAAATGACGTTAATGATGCCTGATTCTATGGTGTAAAGAGCAAAAATGAGACCCAGGCATGATCCTTAAACGAAAGAACCTATGAACTTCATGCTCTCTCCATACCCGATATAGAGCTCCACAAACTCAACTTCAATCTTTGCTGTATCATGATTGTGCAATTGCTTGATCATGATGCAGCAATTGCTTAATCATGATCAAGCAATAGTCACATAAGACTATACGAATAGTCGCATGGGGATAATTCTTATGAAATAAAGGGCGGACAGCGAAAGTGCTGTCCGCCCTATTAAATGATAAGGTATAAGGTTGTGAGGTGATGAGGTTTCAAGGCATTGTTGTCTTTTAACCTAAAAACCTCACAACCTTATAAACCTTGCGACCTTAGTCTGCCGCATCGCCGTAATCCTAACACGATTCCTTTTCATTGCTTACACCTTATTAAATTATAGAGTCCTTAATGCTTTTTGTTAAAATTTATATCCCACACTGAATTGAAAAACCCTGTTTTTTGCATCAATATCTGAATCGTTTTCGGGACTTATAACATTGGACACATTCTTAGCCATCTTTGTCAAACCAAAATTATAACGAGCATCTAACACTACATTCTGGAACTCAAAAGAAATGCCTAAAGGTATAGAGAAATCAAAGGTATTAGCCTTAAACGCGGTTGGAGGATCTAATTCAGGATAATAGAAAGTGGAATTCTTTGTCTTTGAAATGACATTAAAACCCGGTTGGATGCCAGCATTAACAGATAATCCTTTGTAAACATAAAACTTGGCTAGAATAGGAATGTTAATGTAATCCATTTTTGTTCGATTAACACTATACATCCAATTATCTGTAAAAGGAAGTGGTCCCTCTAATCCTTGCATTGAATAATGCAATCCAACCAAGCAAGCGAAACGTTTAACTATTTGGTACTGAAAGTCGAGACCTGCAACCAATCCGACACGAGGACTATAGCCATCATTATTCGTACACGAAGCGATATTCAGACCTACTTTCGGACATATCATCAAAGACCCCGTTTCCTGCTGGGCATGAACCTGCATGGATAATATGAGGAGCAAAAAGCTCATTAGGGTCTTTCTCGTACTATAACAATGCATAAACATAAGAGTATTATTTCATTGGTACAAATGAATGATTGTGAGGGACAAGCAATTCTTGTCTCCTCACAACCATATAAAAGATACTTTTACGCGAATTAGTCAGCCAACTTCGCACAGATGAACTCGCGGTTCAGGCGGGCGATGTTAGCGATGGTCTCGTTCTTCGGGCATACGGCCTCGCAAGCACGGGTGTTGGTGCAGTTGCCGAAGCAGAGCTCATCCATCTTAGCCACCATGGCCTTGGCGCGCTTGGCTGCCTCGGGACGCCCCTGAGGCAGGAGGGCGAGCTGGGAGACCTTGGAGCTGACGAAGAGCATGGCAGAGCCGTTCTTACAAGCTGCTACGCAGGCACCGCAGCCGATGCAGCTAGCGCAGTCCATAGCCTCGTCGGCATCCTGCTTGGGGATGAGGATGGCGTTGGCGTCCTGAGCCTGGCCGGTGCGGATGGTGGTGTAGCCGCCAGCCTGGATGATCTTGTCGAAGGCGGAGCGATCGACCATGCAGTCCTTGATGACGGGGAAACCGGCAGAGCGCCAGGGCTCCACGGTGATGGTGTCGCCGTCGTTGAACTTACGCATGTAGAGCTGGCAGGTGGTGGCGCCGCGCTCGGTCTTGCCGTGGGGCGTGCCGTTGATGTAGAGCGAGCACATGCCGCAGATGCCTTCGCGGCAGTCGTGGTCGAAGACGAAAGGCTCCTTGCCAGCTTCGATAAGCTCCTCGTTCATGATGTCGAGGGCCTCGAGGAAGGAGGTGTCGTCGGGAATGTTCTTCAACTCGTGCGTGTCGAAGTGGCCCTTCTCCTTCGGGCCGTTCTGTTTCCAGAACTTGATGGTTACGGAAATATTTTTTGCCATAGTTGTTTTTAGTTGACAAGTAAACAAGTTGACGAGTTGACAAGTTGTTACTCTTTGACGAGTTCTTAGCGGAACTTACGTTCTTCGCAGAGCGAAGGGAGCATATCTCGAGCGGACAAGTTGTTACTCTAAGGTTTTGATGAGTGCAGAGAGCATTCGTAGGATCTCTGAAATCTGGGTTTGCATTTCTTCCAATTTATCGTCGGGAGCAAATCCAAGATTTCGTGAGATGATGATTTGCGTCTCCAATTCAGACGCAGAGCCACGAGCATTGCTTAGGAATTTAACGGTTTCCTTACCATAGAGTCTGCCATAGCCCTCAGCGATATTAGAAGGTATGGAAACAGCAGCACGGCGCATCTGAGAGACAATTCCGAAAAATTCCTCTTGCGGATAGTCACGCGTAACCATATAAATATTGGTTACATGTTCCATGCTCTTCTTCCAAACTATCAAATCCTGATGGCTTTGCATTCTCGTTAACTGTTTACTTGATAATGATGAAATATGTTTGTATAAACTTGTTAACTCGTCAACTCATTAACTCGTCAACTCTATCAGAACCAACTTGTCAACTTGTCAACTCGTTAACTCGTCAACTAATTTTTATAGTTACGTGTCTGAACCTTGATTGCTTCGTACTCGAGGGGCTCCTTGATGAGTTCAGGATCCTTGTCGGCACCTTGATACTCCCAGCAACCGACGTAGAAGTAGTTCTGGTCGTCGCGCTTGGCTTCGCCTTCCTCGGTCTGGTATTCCTCGCGGAAGTGACCACCGCAGGACTCGTTACGAGACAGGGCGTCGAAAGCTACCAGCTGACCCATGGTGAAGAAGTCGCGGAGGTGGATAGCCTTGTCGAGCTCGACGTTGAGGCCTTCCTTCGAGCCGGGAACGAAGAGATTGGTATCGAACTCCTTCTGCAGTTCGCGCATCTTCTGGATGCCGGTCTTCAGGCCCTCGGCGGTGCGGCCCATGCCGACGTACTCCCACATGATATGACCGAGTTCCTTGTGGATGCTGTCGACGGAGCGTTTGCCCTTGATGTTCATCAGACGGTCAATCTCCTTCTCAACGCCCTTCTCGGCTTCTGCGAACTCGGGCAGGTCGGTAGAGATGCGCGGCCAGATGGCCTGGTCGGCGAGGTAGTTCTGGATGGTGTAGGGGAGCACGAAGTAGCCGTCGGCAAGACCCTGCATGAGGGCGGAAGCGCCGAGGCGGTTGGCGCCGTGGTCGGAGAAGTTGCACTCGCCGATAGCGAAGAGACCAGGGATGGAGGTCTGCAGCTCGTAGTCAACCCACACGCCGCCCATGGTGTAGTGAATGGCGGGGTAGATCATCATGGGCTTGTAGTACTTCACGCCATTGCTCTCATTGGCGAGGTCGCCAGGATAGACGTCGGTGATCTCCTCACACATGTCGAAGACGTTGCCGTAGCGCTGCTTCATACCGTCGAGGCCGAG
>JAEEGL013304241.1_pt1 | contig 25364 bp, 17 predicted proteins | sample 9134231 | NCBI WGS metagenome assembly JAEEGL01 (sample SAMN16246548, study PRJNA631951) | gut metagenome | biome: gut microbiome; feature: rumen; material: fiber-attached | host: Bos | place: Iran: Karaj | collected 2018-10
ACCTGTTTGCCCATGACCTGAAATTGTAACATTTCTTATTTGATTGGTTGTAAAATCCATGTACTTTACTCCTTATGTAAATATGATAAGTTTGGTTTTGCGGTATTGTCAAGGAAATAATGTTTTAGTATGTTTTGAATAAGGAGGAATCCTGTTATGAGCACCGGAACAAAAACAATCTCAGCCCTTGAGCAAAAGCGCAAAGAAGCGTCTGAACTGATTGATAAAATAGAAACTGACATAGGACAGCAGCTTTTGACTGCAAAATCACAACAGGTTGACCAGTCTCTATCGGCTCGATTTACGGAACTGGCAGGTAACCGGCAAAAACTTTTGCGCATTGTTTCGGATATCGAAAAAAAACTGGCACAGGTAAAAGACGCTGATGTTTTTGTGAATGAAAAACAGGATGAGGCTCTCAGACTTGAAAAAGATTTAAAAGAACAGTTCCTGATTTTGGGAAATTTGATGTACAAAAACTATAATTCGTCTTTTCCCGCTGTTTTTGACAGTTTTTATGCGGAGGCAAAAAAAGAATTTGAACTTGCGGATTTATCTGCTCAAAGGGTAGAAAGCCTTAAATCCGAGATGGAAAATGCATCATTTGTTGCAAAACTCCGGCTCAGAACAAAATATATTTCTGAAAAAAGACTTTTGGATACACATTCCTCAAAGGCTGACAGAATCCTTGCGAAAGGCGCTGAAACAGCGCTGAGCAATGGTAAGCCTGATTTTGGCAGTGGGGAAACTGTGATAGAACTTGATGAACAGGCACAAACCTGTGCGGAGTTCCTGTCTGATATAGCTGAAAAAAAAGAAGCTGTCCGCAAAAAGTGCGAAGAACGTTCGGGTTTGATTGATGAGCTCAAAAAAGACGGTGTTTTGGATTTGTCCGGCAAAAAACGCATTAACGAATTAAAAAAACAAATCTTTGAGCTTGAAAAAGAACAGCGCAAACTCTCGCTGGAAGCCGGTCACAGCTTTGTAAACCTATACTGTACAAAAGACGGCGTTGATATTATAGAATGTAACGGCATTGCCGGTGATTCCGTGGAACTTGTTAAAAAGGAAAGAATGCGTCTCCTTTCCCTTAACCGGAGAATCAGCATATTGCAAATGGAAGATGCGGTTGTCCGTGCGGATTCCAAGATTGAAGATATGAAGAAAAACGTTGTTTCAATGAAAAACCGGATAGCGGATTTGCAGAATCAGATAGAAGAGCTTGAAAAGAATATAGATGCCGCTGAAAACACTCGCAATGCGGTTATCGGGAAAAAGACAGCGCTTGAAAACGAAGAAGCAGCGTTCGTTAAATTGATTGGCAAGGATAAATCCGAAAAGTAATGAAGTACGTGTACGAAACGCATCTGCATACAGCCGAGGCAAGCGCCTGTGGCGGCACATATGCAAAGGACTATATCCATGCGTACATGGACAAAGGATATGCCGGTATATTTGTGACCGACCATTTTTTTAACGGCAACTGTGCCGTTCCGGACGATTTGCCCTGGGCAGAAAAAGTGGAACTTTACTGCGCCGGTTATGAAAACGCGTTGCGAGCCGCCGAAGGAACGGGCTTTCAGGTTTTTTTCGGCATTGAATACAATTTTAACTGCGATGAATACCTGCTTTACGGACTGGACAAGCAATGGCTCAAAAACCATCCTGAGATTATGGAACTTTCGCACAGGGACCTTTTTGAACTGGTGGATTCCACAGGCGGGCTTGTTGTTCAGGCACATCCGTTCCGGCAAAGATCATACATAAAGTCAATAAATCTGCATCCAGAAGCCGTACATGCGGTAGAAGCGTACAATGCTGCCAACAAAGGTGATGAAAACCAAAAAGCTGCGGAGTATGCCGCCATGAACAATCTGCCTGTAACGAGCGGTTCCGATATGCATAACAAAGACAGTCTTAAAAACGAAAACTTCAAAGCCGGCGGTATAGCATTCGCTACACCGCTCAATTCCGCAAAAGACTTTGTGGAGCGTATAAAAACCGGCTCCAACTACACTGCATTGTATGTCTAAGAGCACGGATTTTTCATTTTTTTTACCAATTTTAAAATTTTGTTTAATAATAAAAAAAGCCGCAAACACCCGTCAATTCTAGATATTTTCCTTATGGTTCTGTCGTTAGTGTGCGCTAACGCACTAAAAATGTGTGCGTTCACACTAACACAGGGTTTTAAATCCGTGCTAGAGTCAATTATCTCAAGTTCCCAAAAAGCTGGAATGAGCAGATAAAATATGACAAAAGTGCAACTCACACTTTACATATGTAGATTTACAAAAGAAGGAGAACGAACATGGGATTGTGTTCAAAATGTGGAAAAGAGCTTGCGGATGATGCAAAGTTCTGTGCAAACTGCGGCGCACCGGTAGGCGGTGCAGAAAACGCTGAAAACAAAACAAGTGTAGCTGACAAGGCAAAGGCGGTCGCTGATAAAATGAAAGAAGCTGCTAAAAACTTTAATGCGCAGGAAACTGCAAAGGCAGCCGGCGAAAAGGCAAAAGCAGCAGGTAGCAAGCTTAAAGAGCTGTTTGCAAAGCTACCGTTCAACGGTATGGCGGCAAAAGTGCCCGCACTCGCAAAAGTTGCAGGCTTTGCCAACTATGCCGTATGCGCACTCGGAGCGATACTTTTGATAGTGGTTATTTCAGCGATAACGCCGAGCGGCAAGACCGACAAAAAATTGAACGGCGAGTGGATGTGGAAGGAAAAAGAAGTATTTTCCTTTGACAATGGAAAGGTTACCTTTTTTAGTGTTTCTGAAGGTGGAATGACCCGCGGTACATATAAAACAGATAAGGAAGAGGATACCATAACGAATTCTGGTAAAGAAATTCCGATTATTAGAATCACTATGAAAGAGCTCTATAACTTTGAGAAAGGCAAGTGGGTTAAACTGGAAGAGCCATACAAGGAAGGCTTTATATATGTGGTTTCAGACGATGATAAGTTAAGTATGATGGATGAAAAGTTGGACGATTATGACTTCAAGAAAGGCAAGTATCTCAAGAAGCTTATCGCCAATGAAACAGAAAATGCCAAAAAAAGAAAGAAAACTGCCGCTAAAAAGCCGAAACAAGCAAAATCTAAAGAGTTAATTGCTATTGAATCCAAAATAAAAGAAGATTATGATGCAACACCAGAAGAATTGGTTGCAGGTTCTTTTGCGGCTTTTGGTATTTTGGTGAGTGATGGAGAAATTACCGATCAGCTCGTTAATTTTTCTTTGAAAGATGATAGTGCCAAGGTTAAAGATATAGAGGATATCATACAGCTCTTAACAGTCATGAGCTTTGATGACCCTTCATCTGTAAAGGAGCTTGTAAGACGGGGAAAAGCCAAGGTAAAGAGCCTGAATGACAAAGTTGAGCAAATTATTGAGGAAAAGGAAAAAGCTGCAAAAGAAAAAGAAAAAGTAGCTGAGTATTTAAAGAAAAATGCTCCTAAATATAAAAAGAAGCTTTCTAAAAATCTCGCAGCCAATAAGGTAAAGATAGACAATTTTGAGATGCAGAAAACAGAAGTTACCCAGATAATGTACTATGCTGTTACAGACAATAATCCGTCTGAATTCCTGGGGGAGAATCTTCCTGTAGAACAAGTATCCTGGTATGATGCAATCATCTTTTGTAACAAGCTGAGTGAATGTACAAAGCTTAACCCTTGCTACAGCGTAAAAGGAACTACTGATACAAGTAAATGGGGAAATCCTCAAAGATACAAATGGAATGAGGATGAAAATAAGTATGAACCGGATGGTGAATGCGACTATACTCCTGATGATATTGAGTGGAATAAAGATGCCGACGGCTGGCGCCTCCCAACAGCAGAAGAATGGGCTAAAGCAGCAGACGATGGACACAAATATTCTGGCAGCGATACTATAGATGATGTTGCCTGGTATTCTCAGAACAGCGATAAAAAACCTCACGATGTTGCGTCAAAGAATGCCAATTCCAACGGAATTTATGATATGTCCGGCAATGTGTATGAGTGGTGCTGGGACAAAGAAGAACAGAAAGAAGGTGCCCGTCTTTTGCGTAGTGGTGCTTATAAGTATAATGACACAGGTTGTGAAGTTTCCTATCGGTTTGGTATAGATCCAACTCGTAGTAATGAACCTATCGGTATACGTCTCGTACGCAATGCTAAATAACGGAGGCGCTTGATACAGGCGGCAAGGTATTCCTTGCCGCAGAATATTATACTAAACGAAATCAGAGGTGACTTCTCTTATTGCGGTCAGCAGCGTGGACACCGCTTGTTCGGAAGTATTGGGTCCGAAGGAAAAACGAACAGCGTTTGTTGCGTCTTCTTTTGAAACCTGCATTGCTTCAAGCACGGGACGCGAAAGTTTTTTTGCCGAGCACGCCGAGCCTGTTGAAATTGAAAAGCCTTTTTCAGCCAAAGCACGTACCATTACTTTGCCCGGAATGTTTTCGAAAGCGGCCTGCACAATCCAGGGCGAAAAGTGTTCCGAATCGTCTTTGTTCCTGCTTTCGGGAATAATTTTGCATCCTTTGATCTGCAACAAGTCACTGATAAAGCCGCTGCTCACATTGTTCTGTTTTTCAAGCTTTTGCAGAGATTCTGGTGTTCTTTCCGAAATTATGTACTTTTCAAGGCACATTGCCATTGCGAGCGCACCGAACACGTTTTCCGTTCCCGGACGCAGTCCGTTTTCTTGCTCTCCGCCACGTACAAACGGCTCTATGCGCTTTGCAAGGTACAGAATGCCGATTCCACGCGGTCCGCGTATTTTGTGCGCCGATATTGCGGCGGAATCTATTCCTTTGTGGTTAAGCCGGAGTGGTATTTTACCGACTGCCTGTACCGCATCCACATGAAATTTTGGCTTTTTGTGATTTGTGTATTTTTTTTGCAATAGTTCTGCAACTTCGTAAACCGGCTGGATTGCACCTGTTTCGTTGTTCACCGCCATGAGGCATACAAGATGCGTGTTGTCATCAGTTTTGGAAACAAACTTTTCCGCGGAAACAATGCCGTTTTTTTCGGGCGGTACAAGCGTTACCCTGTAGCCGCAGTTTTCCATCATTTTTGCCTGCTCCCTTATTGCGGGGTGTTCTATTGCGGAAATTACTATTGTTCCGTTATTGTCGCTGTTTCGGTTTTTAGGTTTTTGCAAAAGCGAAAGAATAGGAAAATGGTCGCTTTCGGTACCGCCCGACGTAAAAATGATTGTATCCGGTGCAACTCCGAGCGCCTTTGCGCAGCGTTCACGTGCCTGTGTCAGGAGTTTTCCGGCGGTTGTGCCGAGTTTATGCAGGCTGGACGGATTACCGTAGTTTTCGAGAGTGAGTTTAAGGGCTTCTTCAAGTATTTGTGAGTCTGGCGGAGTTGTTGCCGCCCAGTCAAAGTAGTGCGAAAAGTCTGCGGTTTTTAATATAGAATCCATGCACGTATTCTAATAAGTATTCTCATCCATGGCAAGAAAATCTTCTTTTACTTTTCTTACTCTTTCAAGTTCACGTTTAATTATTTTTTCGTAGTTCAGACTGCTGTCGCCGATTCTTTCACGTTCATCTTCCCATGCCTGAATGTCGGTTAAATGCAGAAAATAAAATTTACCCTGATTGGCTTTTTCAGCCCAGAGTTTGGCTTCTTTCCAGTAATAAAGACCTGCCTCATAAGCAGATTCCGCTTTTTCAAGGTCACGTAGGTATTCTTCTTTCCATGGAGCGTCATAAAAATACGCAACATTTTTGTCGTAGTATCTGCCGAGGCGCATGTGCTGTTCAATGAGTTTGAGGTTTATGTGCATCATAAAAAGATAGCGGTATTTTTCCCAGTCTTCTTCGTTCTTTATGTGACTCATTGCATGCTGCGGATTGCAAAAATCGGCGGCAGCGGCCCGTTCGAGCCAGTAAATATTTTCCATTACGTCGTCAGGATACTGCTGGTAATGTATGTGATACAGCTTGTAATATTCTTCCTTGTATTTGACCAAATATGCGGAGGATGGAAGTGTAAAAACTATTGACAATAATAAAACAAAAGCTATCTTTTTCACTTTTTTATAATCGGCAGTTCACTGATAATACTCCATATTTTTTCCGATACATTTAATATGGAATCTTCCGCATTTATAAAAACAATCTGCGTTTTATCTTTGTATTCTTCCATGATGGACAGATATTGTTCACGGGTTTTTTGGAGGAATTCTTTTTTTTCGTAGATTTCCGTAACCCCACGGTTATGAATTCTGTTAATTGATATAGAGGGATCCAGGTCGAAATAAAAAACGATTTGGGGAAGAGGAAAAGACGCGTTCAGGGCTCTTGGCAGTTCTTTGCCGCATTCGTTGCTTTGATACGCCAGATTTGAAAAAATATAACGGTCGGAGACAACAAGATTTCCTTTTTTCGTTAATTCCAGTATGCCGTTATTGCCGAATAAATGCTCGCACCTGTCTGCGGCAAATAACCGGGCGATTGTGTCCGGATGGAGTTTTATGTCACCTTTTAAGACCTTGCGTAAAAACCTGCCGGTTTCAAGCTCGGTGGGTTCGCATGTAAAATATGCAGGTTTATCGCGTAATTTGTCTTGCAATATTTTTAGTTGTGTTGATGTGCCCGCTCCGTCAATGCCTTCAAAGACGATAAAGTTTTGCAGTATCATATTTTCCTCTCATTCGGTTAGTTTGCAAAAGGATATGTAAGGTTCATCGGCATGAAAACAGGATTTCTGAAATATGCACTAATAGCCCTTTGCCTTATTTTACTCCTCTGCTTCGTATTCTTGTTTATACGTCCTGTTTACAATAGAACTGCAGCCCGGATTGAAAATTTTTCCTCATACCTGCTGGACAACATCGGTGAAAAAGCCGGAATCTCAATAGGCTATTCTTCTCTGTCACCTTCTGTTTTTTCGAACATACACATAAAAAATGTAACTGTTTCCAACCGTATGAACGGGCACAAACTTGTGCAGCTCAACGAAGCATATGTTAAGTATAACATATTTGATGTTTTAAAGGGTGATTATGATAAGGCGATAAAAGAAATTTCTTTTCGTGGCGGTGAGATTTCATTTTCACAGGCGGCTGACGGAGAACTGCTTGAAAAACTGATTTTGCTTTTAAAAAATAGTGAAAATGAGAAAAAAACTGAAGACAACAAAATTATGCTTCCTTTCAGGCTGACGATTGAAGATATCCGTTTTTCGTATTCGGATGAAAACCTGATTGCGGAAATGCTGATTAAGAATGCGAGCCTTCAGTCGGATTTCAGGAATGTTACAAACAATTTTACACTGACAAGTTCGGCTGTTGTAACACCTTTGGCTTCCGGAAAATTTTCCGCTGTCCGAAAACGTATCGACAATCTCAGTTTTGATCTTAAAGCAAAAGGAACATCTGCCACTGATTTGTCAAAGGTTTCGGGACAGATTAACCTCAGTAATATAAATGCCGGTGATTACAGTCTTGTTAAGCTTTCTTTCCTGGGTAACTACGATGGTACAAATGCTTCACTCAGACTTGTACAGAATTTGCTGCCCTTTAACATAAAGGCGGACTGGAATCTGCCTGAAAAGAAAATTTCTGCACGACTGGATGCGGACAATATTGAGCTTTCATCACTTTTCAATTCATCATTTTTTGCCGCTGATATCAGAAAACTCAAGGATTCTTCTTTGTCTGGTACCTACACTTTCACAGCAGATACAAAAAGCGGATATATCACATATTCTGCTGACGGATCTCTCTCGTTCTCGGACGCAATGATACGCGGCGGATTTTTGTCACAGTATGAGGTTTCGGGTACAAACAGAAGCATAGATATAAAGAATCTGTTGGTAAAGACGGAGATGTTTGACGGTACCGTTCAGGGAATATGTAATTTTGAAACATTCAAAACCAGCGGTTTTGTAGATATCCGCAGCATAAGACTGCCGAACGGGAAACGGTTATCTGCACCGGTTTACATAGACCCGCTCGAAAACGGTGCTGTTTTTTCTGTTCCTAAAATTGCTGTTGGTAGTGATATCGTTGACGGCGGCAAGCTTTCGTGCACTAAAATCGGAAAACTGCTTGATTTTGCGTTTTTTCTGCCGGAAGACGGACTTACACTTGCCGGTACATGCAATTTGAAAGGCAGACCTTTACTTGATGCGCATGCTGATTTTACGTCGGTATCGTTTTCGGATATTGCAAATAAGTTCGCCGTATTTCTCAAGGACGAGCAGAAGGATAAAATTGTCAACGGAAGTCTGAAAACCGAGGATTACCGCTTAGATGCAAAAATAAAGTTTTCAACGGATTTTTCATCTGTTTTGTTTGATGCTCCGTCAGTATCCATAACAAATACTGAACGGGATGATCAGTATGTGATGTTCAGTGCAATTGGCGAAGAAAACCTTATTACTGTTTCAAATCTGGATGCAAAGTGGGCAGGACAAACTGTTTCCGGTACTGTTCAGGGTGATATAGGCAAAAAATTCGAAGATATAATCTTTTCAACCAATCTTAAAATCAATGATATCCCGTATTCTCTTGCAGGAACTTTTATTCCCGAGGAATCTGTCTCTCTCACAGGCGATTACGGACTTGAAGTTTTCATTGACCTGATGGATAAAAATCCTTTTGGAAATCTTTCGTTTACTGATTTTCCTCTGCGTGTCGGTAAAGCGGTTTTGGGTATCTCGGTTGATGCAGCATACTCATTCCTGTTTAGTCCGGACTGGATAATTTATCTGTCACGTCTGGAAGTAAAGGAGTTGACAAACCTTATCCCTGCAAAACCCAGACTTGTACTTAAGGGTAATGCAGACCGCTTTGGTATAATTGCAAATACCGTTTCATACGTGGATGCTGTAGGCGAATTGAGTGGAATGATGACTGCAAGCTGGAATATGGAAGACGGAATACTTGACGGTCTTTCGGCTAACATGGAACTTAACAATCTGCTCGCCGATGAAAAGGTTTTCTTTAACCTTTCAGGCTACAATCCTGATAAAAAGACATATTCTGAAGCATCATTCAAAGATGATTATTATTTTATGCTGGAAAGCGAAATCAGTAATTTCCATTACAGCCATATCCTTTCAAAACAGAACAGTTCCGACAGGATTAATGCCGTTGCCAGTGCTTCGGGAACTATTGGAGATCCGTTCTTCAGTCTTACCGTAAATGATTCCATGTGTTCTGTTTCCGGATATCCGCTTGAAGCAAAAGGACGGTTTGTTTTTGAGGATATGATACTTTCTTCGGACGAAATAGAAGTTTCATATCGCGACCAGATGGTAAAGAATGTGACTCTCTCATTCCAACCAAAAGAATTCAGAGGTGTTTTGTCTGCAGATTATTTGGGCCAGCTTTTTGTTGATACTGAGGCTGCTCATTCTTTCAGAGTTCCGCTTACTGTTTCGGTAGGTTCTGAACAGGAAGAAACAACAGACAAAAAAAGGTTATTGCCGGAAGATTTTTTTGTTACGGTTGAAATTGCGGGAGTAAGCGGTGATTTGATAAACATATCTGATGCCTACACATATACTCTGAAAAAAACAAAAAACAGACTTGATTTGACTGGCGGCAAACAGAACGAACTTCAGGCATCTTTTGTCGACAATGAACGTTTGAGTCTGACGCTTGTGGAGCCGTCAGCACTTACATGTTCGGTGAACGGACTCATAAATATAAAGCAGAACAAAGTGGATTTGTTTTTACGTGATATAACGGCTGATTTGTCCCGGCTTAAAGGCATACTTACATATCCTGTTTTTGAAGTTCATGACGGCGTTGCAGTCGGTAATGGAACAATTTCGGGAAAACTCACTGATCCTGATTTTGACGGTGATATAACAATAGCCGGAATGCGGCTTGCTGTTCCAAAATATGTAACGGAAGTTATTCATGCTCCCAGAATCCCTGTAATCATAGAACAGAGTACATTCAGAATAGAGCCTCTTGTTCTGCAGACACAAAAAGGTATGGTGCTCTTTGATGCATTCGCGTATTTTGAACGCTGGCGTCTTGATGTACTTTCTATGAATGTCAGGACACTGGAAGGAAAAATCGGAGCCCGTTATGACCTCCCGTTCCTTGACGTTACAGGTGATGTTGCGTGCCAGCTGCTTATTGAGCTAACACTCCACGATATAGATATAAGCGGAAACATTAAGGTGGACAACGGTTCAGGCGAGCTCGCAATAGGAAGGACAAAAAAGAAAAACAGCAGCAGCTCTTTTGACTCAAAAGTGGATTTGGACATTGAAATCGGAGAACAGACAGAAGTTGTATATCCTTCACGAAAAAATCCTTTGTTGTGGGGACAGATAACACCTAATACAAAAATGTATGTAAAAGTTGATACGATTCTTGATAAGTTTGAATTCAAGGGAGATTTATCTCTGCGCGGCGGGGAGATTTTGTATATAGGTCGTAACTTCTATATTCGGGAAGGCCGGATGGTTTTTGATGCCAATCAGGATATTGTTGACCCTATTGTTACCCTGAAAGCTGAAATTCGCGAACGTGATGAAAATCGTAATCTTGTAAGAATTACATTGTCTGCTGAAAATCAGTTGTTAAGCGAACTGTCACCGACTTTGTCATCAAGTCCTGCAAAAACTGAAAAAGAGCTTATGGAATTGTTGGGACAGGTAATTTTTGCGGATACGGTTAATTCGGACACTGCAATACAAGAGATGGCTGCAGGACTTGTAGATTACGGTGCGCAGGTAACGGTTCTCAAACAGGTTGAAAAGAGGTTGCGTAAATTCCTAAAATTTGATATTTTTTCTATGAGAACGCTTGTCTTGCAAAATACTATGCTTGAAGTTCTTAATACAAGCAAGAGTTCATCCCGTTTCAATATGAGTACTCTGCTGAATAATACCACCGTATATATGGGAAAGTATTTTGGTGATTCATTGTATGCAGATGCTATGTTACAGTTGGTGTATGACGAAACAAAGCTGAACAGGAATAATTCCTACGGCAGTCTTAGAGTTCAGCCTGAGATAGGCTTTGAAATGGTAAGTCCGTTTGTCAATGTCAGATGGAGCCTTGCACCTGATACTGCCAACTTTAAGAATCTTTGGGTACCCGATACTTCTGTAACGTTATCATGGAAGTTTCAACTATAATGATAGGAGCTGTCATGCGATTTTATAAAAAGTTTTTAGTTGTTTCCCTTTGTTTTTTTGTGATAGGCGTTTTTTTTGTTTCTTCTCAGGAAGTATTGGACTGGTATTATTATAAACCGATAAAAAAAATAGAATTTGTCGGTCTTGAGGCGGTAAAACGTTCTGATTTGAAATCGGTTACAAAAGAGTTTATAGGAAAGAGTTTTACCGATGATTTGTATTTTGATCTTATAAACAGGCTTACTGCTCTTGATTTTTTTGATTCCATTGAACCAACCGTAACACCTTCAGACGAAACTTATGAGTCTTTGATTATTACTTTTTCGGTTGTAGAATACCCCATGATTGAAAAAATCAATTTTACAGGTAACCGTAAAATTCGCAATACAGAACTGTCAGACACAATATCCATGAAAGAAAAGGATATTTTCAGCGAAGGCAAGTTGGCAAAAGAAGAACAAAAAATCCGTGATTTGTACCTCAAACGTGGTTATACCAATGTGCGTATTGGATCAACCTTTGAGTATACTGAAAAAGGTGTAAAGGTATTTTTTCAGATAAATGAAGGTTCTGCCACAAGGGTAAAGAAAATTGATTTTCAGGGTAATCAGATTTTTTCTTCACGAACATTGAAAAATACTTTGTCTATGAAAGAATCGTCTGCTTTCAGACGAGGTGCTTTTCAGGAATCAATGCTTGAAGCTGACAGACAGGCTCTGCTTCAGTACTATTACAACCGTGGTTACGTAGATGCAAATGTTATAGATATAGTAAGGGATGAACAGCTTGATGAGGACGGAAATACAGAATTGTATATAACGTTCGTACTTGAGGAAGGTTATCAGTATACTTATGCGGGTATTACCTTCCAGGGAAACTGGTTGTTCTCCTCAACTTATCTTGAGGATAAGATAAAACTTAAAGTCGGTGACGTGTTCAACCTTGCAAAATTTCAGGAAGGTTTTAGCGCAATTTCAAATGTATATTATGAGAACGGTTATATTTCAACATCAATTCAGCCTATGGAAGGCAAAGACCCAGAGCGCAGGGAAATTGCATATATGGTTGTTATTCAGGAAGGTTCAAGAAGCCACATTGAGAATATTATTGTTCAGGGAAATACAAAAACCAAAGAATATGTTATTCGTCGTGAAATACCGTTTGAAGAAGGCGACATTTTCTCCAACACAAAGAATATGAATGCTTTCCGAAACCTCATGAACCTGCGTTTTTTCTCTTCTGTTATTCCCGAGCTTCTGCCCGGTTCGGAAGATGATCTTGTAAACGTAGTTTATACTGTCGAAGACCAGTCTACAACTTCGATAGAATTCGGACTTACGTTCGCCGGTTTGGCGGATCCTAACTCATTCCCTGTTTCTTTGCTGGCAAAATGGCAGGATACCAATGTCGGGGGAACAGGTCAGACAGTCTCAGTCGAAACGGAAGTTTCTCCTGATGCACAAACTCTTGGTGCCTCATACAGCAATTCTTGGATATTTAACAAGCCGATTAATTATACAGGATCGATTTCAGCTTCCAGAAAAAAAGAAAAAGAACTCCAAAAGGTTTTCACCCCATGGGGTATTGATACAACCAATTATTACATGGATGTCCGCTCTTGGGATATAACAGTTTCAAATTCTTTTGGAAAAAGATGGTATCCTGGTTCTTTGGTCTTAAGTCTTACAGGAGGTCTTGCAACTCAGTTCCTGCGTAATCAGTATGATCCGCATAATATCCCTGTTGATACGACTGTTTCAGATTATAACAACCAATGGGGTCTTATGGATTCTGTATGGTCGGCATTTTCTGTTGACGGCCGTGATATAAGCTATGATCCTTCTAAAGGCTGGTTTGCAAGTCAGCAGCTTTCGTGGGTAGGTCTTTTGCCTATGTTTGAACACCAGTTCTATCTAAAATCCGATACCCTTGGCGAAGTTTATAAAACATTGATAAATGAACCTATAAATGATAACTGGACTTTTAAACTGATATTTGCGGCAATTTCAAAGTTTTCTTTTGTAGCACCGTATAAAAACAGAATCGGAAATTCATCGCTTCTTGCTGTTGACGGTATGTTTACCGGACGCGGTTGGGATACAGCTTACGCTAACAAAGGTAAGGTCATGTGGGCAAATAACCTTGAGCTGCGTATTCCTGTTGTGCCTAACATTATTGCTGCGGATTTATTCTTTGATACAGCTGTTGTAAGATCTTCCATGAAGGAAATGTTCTCGACTCTTTCTTGGAATAATGTTTATTTCAGTTTTGGACCTGGAGTCCGTTCTCTTATGCAGCAGTTGCCACTCAGGGTAATGCTTGCAAATACATTCAAATTTGAAAACGGAAATTTCAGATGGGGTAATGCGGATAACAAACCAGACTGGAAGGTTGTTTTGTCATTTAACCTCGTAAATAACTAAGGGGAGTTTGCTTTGAAAAAAATTATATTTTTATTAATTTTAGCAGTAATACCTTTTATTGTTTCAGCCCAGCAGATTACAAAATTTGCCGTAGTGGATACGGCTCAGGTTTACCGTGCATATTTCAGAGAATCTTCGGCTGTCAGAAATTATGAAGCAAAAAAAGCTGAATTTCAGCAGGAAATAACAGAATTGACACAGGAGCTTAAAAATCTCCAGACAAAAAAGATTGAAGCTCAAAACAGAAATGATTCAACTCAGGTTTTCCGCCTTGAATCTGAAATCAGCAAAAAAGCGACATATCTGACAGAGTATACACGGGCAAAAAACATAGAGCTTGAAAATCTGGAAAAACGGCTTGAATCCTCAAATGATTTTTATTCTTTGTTGTATTCGGTAATAGCAAAGATAGCAGAAAGTGACGGCTACAGCATGGTTCTCAGCCTGCAGCAGGCCGATGCTGTTTTGTGGTACAGTCCTTCAGTTGATATAACGGAGAAAGTTATTACTGCGCTTGCTACAGAGCGATAGAACTCTTCTATAAAACACAGCACGGGTATGAGCAATTCAGAACTAACAACCCCTTTGATGCAGCAGTATCAAAAGGTAAAATCGCAGTATCCCGGAAAGATTTTGTTTTTCAGGTTAGGCGATTTTTATGAAATGTTTGATGATGATGCAATCGAAGTTTCAAAACTGCTTAATCTTACCCTTACGCACAAAGGTGATGCACCTATGTGCGGTATCCCGTTCAAGGCTGTTAAGATTTATATTGCCCGCCTCTTAAAATATGGTAAAAAAATTGCAATCTGCGAACAGATAACGCTTCCTACAGGAAGAGGACTTGCCGAACGAAAAGTTGTGGAAGTCATCACTCCGGGAACAACCGTAGAAGAAGATTTCCTTGACAGAGGAAGGAACAACTATATTGCTTCTTTGTGTCTTGTTGCGAACAAAAAAAGTACTAAGACAGCCTTTGCCTGTTTGGATGTATCTACAGCCAGTTTTTTTGCACAAAGTTGGGATATTCCCGAAAACGAAGACAAACTACAGTGTGAGTTGGAACGTATATCGCCGTCAGAACTGATATTACCGCAATCGCTTGAAGAAAATATTCGGATTCAGCAGATTATCAAAAATCAGCCGCAGATAGTGGTAACATATTATCCTGATTGGCATTTCAACAGCGAAAAATCCTACAAAAAGCTTTTGGAACATTTTAATGTTGTCAATTTGCGGTCTTTTTCCGTTAATGCCAATTCACCCGAGATTATACCGGCCGGTTTTTTGCTGGATTATGCGGAACAGAATTCTTTCAGCAATTTGTCACAAATAACGGATTTTTCCGTTGTAAACGACACGGAATATGTTTCGATAGATGCTTCTTCATTAAAAAATCTGGAACTTGTCAAAAATCTTCATGATGGAACAAGCCAATACACGCTTATTGAGGTACTCAATAAAACAGTTACTCCGATGGGTAACCGCCTTTTGCGCGATATTCTGCTTTTGCCGGTCAAAAATACTGCAATCATAAAACGACGACAGGAGAAAGTAACTTTTTTTTGCAACAAGCAAAGTCTCATCCCGCCGTTAAAAGAATTGCTTTCTTCAATCTTTGACATCGAACGTCTCGCCACCCGCATAGCGATGGATAAAGCACACGGCAAAGACTTGATTTGCTTGTGCAACAGTCTTAAGGCGTATATCCAAATAAGCGCCAAAATCCAGAATTATGATTTAGTTTCAGCGGATACAACACTTGCAGGCAAAGTTGTAACGCTCATAGACAATGCAATAAACGAAGATCCTTCAACGGTTTTAACCGAAGGCAGGCTGATAAAGCGCGGCTGGTCGGAACAGCTTGATCATCTGCGTGAGGTTCAGGAGAATTTTAACGGTATACTCGAAAAATACACTGAAAAGGAACGAAAAAAGACTGAAAACCCTAACCTGAAAATACGCTATAACCGTGTAATCGGCTATTATATAGAAGTAACCAAGAGCAAACAGGCTTCAGTTCCATCGCATTTTATCCGGCGGCAGTCACTGATTAATGCCGACAGATATACAACCGAAGAATTGTCCAAACTTGAGCAGGAATTGGTCTCAGCATCGGAAAAAATAATTGAGCTGGAACGTACGCTTTTTCTTGAAGTTCGGACAGAATTAAAGCAGTATGTGAACTATCTGTTTACGGTAGCACACGAGGTTGCCTGCCTGGATGTTACGCTTTCTATGGCATCGTGTGCACTTGAATATGGCTGGACATGCCCTGATGTGGATGATTCCTGCTCTTTCTCCATTCAGGACGGCAGGCACCCGATAGTTGAATATCACATGCAGTCAGGTGAGTTTGTTCCGAACGGTGTTGTTTTGGACGAAAAACCCTTTGCGCTCATAACAGGACCCAACATGGCCGGAAAAAGTACCTTTCTGCGGCAAAATGCGCTTATTACGGTACTTGCACAGTGCGGTTCATACGTTCCTGCAAAATCAGCCCGCATCGGTGCGGTTGACAAAATTTTTTGCAGGGTAGGGGCCTCTGACAATCTTGCACGTGGTGAATCAACCTTTCTTGTCGAGATGATAGAAACCGCAAATATAATACGTTCAGCAACAAAACAAAGCCTTGTAATCATGGACGAAGTTGGACGCGGTACTTCTACCGAAGACGGACTTTCGATTGCATGGGCAGTCTCGGAGTATCTGCTTAATACAATAAAATGTAAAACATTTTTTGCGACACACTATCATGAGCTTACCCGATTGTCCCATCCTGACCTTCAATTGCTCTGTCTCGAAGTTCTGGAAAACGAAGGCGACGTTGTTTTTTTGAAAAAGATAAAAGAAGGAGCAGCAGAAAACTCTTACGGCCTGCACGTTGCAAAACTTGCGGGAATCCCACATTCAATCGTGTCCAGAGCAGAAGAAATTATCCAGACACTACAAAACAAAGTATCGCCTACAGAGATAGAAACAAAAACAGAGCCTCAGCCTCATAGTCCTGTTAATGCCGAATTGTTTTCCAACGAGGAACTTGTAATTGATGACATTATGTCTGTGGAACCGAATGAGATGACACCATTGCAGGCTTTGCAGATGATTATGAAGTGGAAAAAACAACTCACCTGAACTACTGATAACCTATCTTGTATATTATCAAAAACCGCTGTATAATTTACCTCTATCAAATAGCATTTTATTCCTATTGGTGTGATATATGGAAACATTAAAACCTGTTATTATTGTTGATCCCGATAAATGCGTTAATTGTCACAGGTGTATCGCCGTTTGTCCGGCCAAGTTTTGTAACGATGGCTCGGGCGATTATATCAAACTTAATGAACAGCTTTGTATCGGCTGCGGGGCCTGTATCGATGCATGCAGCCATGATGCCCGCCACGGTATCGATGATTTTGAGCAGTTTATGGAAGCGCTCAAAAACGGCGAAAAGGTTCTCGCCATAGTTGCCCCGGCTGCGGCTGCCAATTTCAGAGGAAAAGAACTTGAACTGAACGGCTTTCTTAAGTCAATCGGCGTAAGGGCGATTTTTGATGTTTCTTTTGGTGCGGAACTTTGTACAAAATCTTACATCGAGGATATAAAAAAGCAAGAGCCGCGGCTTATGATATCTCAGCCGTGCCCCGCTCTTGTTACATACATCGAGCTTTATCACAGCGATTTGCTGCCATATCTTGCAACAGTAGACAGTCCTATGGCTCATACATTCGCAATGATACGCAAGTTTTATCCACAGTATAAGGATTTCAAAATGGCGGCAATCTCTCCATGTTATGCAAAGCGTCGGGAGTTTGATGAAAATGGCCTTGGTGACTACAACGTTTCGATGAAATCCATTTCAAAGTATCTGAGCGACAATGATATCCAGCTTTCAAAATTCAAACCAGTTTCATACGATAACCCGCCTGCGGAACGTGCGGTTCTTTATTCAACACCGGGTGGACTTATGCGTACAGCTGAACGGTTTATTCCGGGTATAGCAAACAAAATCCGCAAGATAGAAGGCCAGCCAAAAATGACTCAGTATTTTGACGAGCTTTCGGATGCAATAAAAAATAATAAGGAATTATCTTGTCCTGTCGTAGACTGTCTTAACTGTGAACGCGGCTGTAACTGTGGCGCCGGAACGGTGAACCACTCACTTGCCCTTGATGAACTTGAAACCTTTATAGAAAACAGGATGAAGAACAGAATAAACCAGTGGAAGTCAAAGAGCTACTTTGGCAGACGCAAGCTTGACAAAACTATAGACAAGTACTGGCGTGAGGGGCTTTATACAAGAAAGTATACCGACCGTAGTGAAGTCTATAATTCCATGATAAAGATTCCAACTGAGGAACAGCTTGACCAAATTTTTACCGAGATGGGTAAAAGAGAAAAGAAAGACTTTCTTGACTGTGGTGCCTGCGGTTATTCTTCATGTCGTGAAATGGCGATTGCTATCTATAACGGTATAAACAAAAAGGAAAACTGCCACCATTACCTTATGAACGAGAACGTCAAAGTTCACGAGCGGATCCTTTCCGAAAAAATTAAGGAAACCATAAAGGAAGTAAGCGACGTAAGTGTTACCAAGCTGGAAGAAAACGAATCCAACGTTGATTCTCTGGTAAATCAGACAAGAGTAATGCGCGAAATTGTTGCAGACTCGTCTTCTTCCATCGAAGAGATGATAAGAAACATCAATTCAATAACCTCTACGCTTGAAAAAACAGCGGGCGCAGTACAGGAACTTGAGAATGCAACTTCAATCGGTAACACAAACCTTCTCGATGTTACAAAGCTTGTAGGTAATATTGAACAGGATTCACAGGGACTTGTGGAAATGAGCAAGATGATTCAGTCCATTGCAAGCCAGACAAACCTGCTTGCAATGAACGCAGCCATTGAGGCGGCTCATGCCGGTTCCGCAGGTGCGGGCTTTGCTGTTGTTGCTGATGAAATCCGCAAGCTTGCTGAAAGTTCAAGTGTTCAGGCAAAGAACATTCACAAGGTTTTGGACGAAATTAAGAAAAGCATAGATATGGCATACTCAAAGACAAGAACAACCCAGTCTGAGTTTGCCGAAATTGTTCGTCTTTCAGACACGGTTAAACAACAGGAAGCAAGCGTTCTCCATGCGGTCAACGAAGAAAACCAGGGAGGTACCCTTGTACTCGAATCAATCGCAAAGCTCAAGGATTCCGAACAGGCTGTTTCGCTTGCCGCCGACAACCTTTTGAAAGGTACAATGCTCATTAAGCAGAATATCAGGGAACTCGCAAAATAAGGGCTTTCCTTTCTTTGCAATTTAGTGCCGTATTCGCGGTGTATCACCTTGTAAGTGCTTTACCTGCTTCAAAAGCTTTTCCTGCTATTTTCCCGATTTGAAGATATGTATGATTTACAGGGTCGTAAGTAATAGGCTTGAGTTTTGCAGGGTCAATCTTTCCTTCTGTTAGAACGGATTCATCGGCAGCAACATTTATTATATTACCTACAAGTTGTTCGGTTTTTTCATCGTAACTTACCAGTTCACATTCAAGTACCATTTTAAGGTCGTCCGGGACAGGTGCATTTACAAATCTGCTTTTGGAAACTTTTAAGCCTGCTTTTGTCAGTTTATCAGGAATTTTGTTTGCGGAAACAATTCCGACATAATCACATTGAACAAGATGGTCAACATCTGCAACGCTTACTGTAAAGGCTTTTGTTTCTTTGATATTTGCCACTGTTTTGTGGCTTTTATCAAGACAGATGCAGATTTGATTAGTGTTGAATATTCCTCCCCAGGCTGCATTCATTGCATCCGGTACGCCGTCCTTGTCATAGGTTGCAATAATTAAAACCGGCATGGGGTACAAAAATGTTTGTTTTCCAAAATCAACTTTCATAAAAACTCCTCGTTTAGTGATAAGGATATAAATCCGGTATGTTGCGGTCGCTGTTGAATACGTATACATATTGCCTTGCAAATGAACCATTTTTCCTGTTTATGGAAGGCGTAAATTCCAATATACTGCAATCTGGCGGGAAAGAATCGGCGTCTATCCTTGCTTCTGTTATAAACCGCTCCCCCGCTGATTCATCATTTACATGATCAAACTTCTTGGTAAGAGTAATATCAACTATGGTTTGATGGAAAGTTGCAGCCAGTGTTACTTTTTGCAGCGAAGTAACATCAGACTGATAAACAGATACAGATAAGGTTTCCTGTTCTTCAGGACCGATAGTAACTATATTTGTGGTTTTTGAATTAAATTCAATGGCGGCATAGAGAGTTTTTTCTGTCTCATTTATTAAAGTAACACTAACGGGAACAGAATACACATGTCCCAACAGAGAAGAACAACCGGTAATTGCAAAAACTGTAAATACAAATGTTGTAATAATATGTACCTTTTTAATATTGTTTTTCATAAACTCTCCATTTTTATAGATTATCTTTCAAGAAAAAAAAGATTGCCATTAGAATGTAAGAACATTCTAAATCATATTATTAATTTTGCAAATAATGTGGGGTTCTTAGTGGTATCCCCTAAGCAGTGCCGGAAAAGGATGGGGTTTAAGGGGAAGGAAAAACCTCGCTTCTGAGTAGGGGTTTTTCCTTCCCCTTTTATTCTTATGCTTTTGGACGCAGGTCGTTTACGCGTTTTGCCTTTGTTTCTGCCTGAGGAATTGATCCTGGTTCCTTGAGCTCGATTACAGGCTTAATCGTAATAAGCGCCGACATTTCTTCACGCAGCTTTTCCCTGAGGTTGTTCATAACACGAGCATCGTCCGCAAACAATTCCGGTGTTACTTCTACCTGAACCGTGAGCTTGTCCATGTCGCCTTTCTTTTCGACAACGATAAGATAGTTCGCACCGACTCCCTTCTCCTTGAGAAGAACTTCCTCAATCTGGCTCGGGAATACGTTTACACCGTTTATGATAAGCATATCGTCAGTTCTGCCGGTAAAGCGCGCTATACGGCGGTGTGTTCTTCCGCACGGACACGGTTCTGTGATTACGCGTGTAAGGTCGCGTGTTCTGTAGCGCAAAAGCGGCATTGCATCGCGGCACAGAATTGTCATTACAAGTTCGCCTTCTTCGCCGTCCTCAACAGGTTCAAGCGTTTCGGGGTTTATAATTTCCATTATGTAGCGGTCTTCCCAAACGTGCATACCCTTGCGCAGCTGGCACTCAAACGCAACTCCCGGACCGTTCAGTTCGCTCATGCCGTAGCAGTTGTAAACTTCAATGCCGAGTTCTTTTTCCATCTTGTTACGGAGTTCTTCCGAATACGGTTCTGCACCGGAAATACCGATTCTCCACTTAAAGTCTGAACGTTTGAATTCACTTTCTTTGATAGCCTGATTAAGGTGAAGCATATAACTTGGCGTTGCGTGTGTTACGCTTGTACCAAAATCGTGCATGAACTTAATCTGGCGCAGCGTATTGCCGGAACTCGTAGGAATAACGGTCATGCCGATTTTTTCAGCACCGTAGTGAAAGCTCATTCCACCTGTAAAAAGACCGTAAGTCATCATGTTCTGGCAGGTGTCGTCCTTTGTACAGCCCGCAGCGGCAAGACCACGCGCCATTGTGTCGGCAGCCATGTCTACGTCTTTTGCAGTAAGATAAATAACAGTCGGAGTTCCTGTTGTACCGCTGGAAGCATGAACGCGGACAACCTGATCAAACGGCACAGCCAAAAGACCGTAAGGATAAACCTCGCGCAAATCGTGTTTGGTTGTGAACGGAATCTTGCGCAAATCATCAAGTGTCCTAATGTCGTCAGGACTGGTTATGCCCGCTTTTGCAAGACGATCCTTGTAAAAAGTTGTTTTGAGCGCATTTGTTATCTGCTTTTTTAGAGCAACCAGCTGAAAAGCCTTTATTGTTTCGCGGCTCATTGTTTCAGCTTCTTTGTCCCAGTATGAAAACTCTTTTTTCATGATATCCTTCCAGCCTGATACAGCTGACTCCTTTATTTTTTTGCTCCGAGTTCAAGTGCTTTTGCATTTGCTTCTACAAGCGCAGGGTCTTTTTTCTCGAACCTGTCGCGAACAGCCTGCAGTACGGTTTCTTTTTTGATGGGCATGTATTCAAGTGCCGCACCGATAAGAACCATGTTCTCGCATTTTATGTTGCCTGCTTCTTTTGCAAGTTCCGCGGTTTTTAATATGCGGGAATCCGGCAGACTGTCTATGGTTTTGTAGATTGTCTCGATTTCGGGATAGTTGTTTATGTTTACAAAAGGTTCAGCCGCAGTGAGCAGAACGCCTTTTGCACCGAGCCACGGCAAATAGCGCAGGCTTTCCATCGGTTCCATAGCGAGAATCATGTCGGCCTTGCCCTGTGGAATAAGGTCAGATGCAATAACCGTGTCGGAAAGTCTTAAGTGTGCGGAAACACCGCCTCCGCGCTGGCTCATTCCGTGAACTTCCGACTGACGTACGGAAAGTCCGCTTTTCATCGCCGCGGAAGCTATGATAGCCGCTATGGAAAGAACACCCTGTCCGCCGACACCGGCAAGAATTATGTCATATTTCATAATAACCTCGTTTTATTTTGCTTTTTGTTCTGCAAGTTTCTTGTTTTTTTCGGCCTTTGTGCGTATACGGAAAGCTTCCAGACATTCCCTGCGCATAATGACAACCGAAACGCCGCGGTATTCGGCTTCCTGCCGGATTATTTCCGCATTCTTTTCACGGTTTGCGGGATTTGTTTCGAGAACCTTTACGTGGTCACTTTCAACGCCGAGTCCTTTTACCAGCGGTTCAAAACGGCTGGACGGAATGATTGTCTTCTGGCAGCCTGTCATTGCGACGATTGAATTATCAAGCAGAATAACGGTAACAGGAGTTTGTGTTGAAATACAGTCTATCAGGTTTGTCATGCCCGAATGCATGAACGTTGAATCGCCTATTACGCCAAACGCGTATTTTATACCTGCCTGTGAAGCACCGCGCGCCATACCTATTGAAGCGCCCATACATACAATGCTTTCTGTTGCATTAAGCGGCGCACCTGCACCGAGCGCATAACAGCCGATGTCGGCACAAACCGCAACGTTTTCCGCTCCGGCTTGCTTTCTGAGTTCTTCCGCCGCCATGTTGAGCGAGGTGTATGAGTCAAAGTGCGGGCATCCCTTGCAAAGCTGCGGCGGACGACCCGGAAGCTGTGCGCATATTTCAGCGGCGTTTTTGTCCAAAATGTCCGATGCTGATTTAATCGGCTCAAGTCCGAGAGCCTTGCGCACTGAATCGGGGTTAAGCTCGCCGCTCTGTGGAAGTAGGCCTGTAAGCTTTCCTATAACTTTTGTTTTTTGCGGTAAAGTTCCTGCAAGGTGTTTTTCTACAAACGGCATTCCTTCTTCTATAACAAGAATTGTTTCCGCCGTGTCCGCAAGCTTTTTGAGCGCATCCTTTGGAAGCGGCAGAGTGCCTATATGCAACGTTGACGGTAGTCCGTCCTTGCCGCAGAGTTTTTTGTAGTCTTCAGTGTTTTCAAGAAAATAATTGCGTCCGATTCCGCTTGTAACAATCGCAAGGTCTTTGCGGGCAGGGTTAAGTTCAAGCTTGTTCCACTTGTTTGTATCCGCCCATTTTGCAAAATCTTTCTGTTTTGCAAGCATATTGGCGTAGTTTTTTCTTGCCAGAGCAGGAAGAAGCATCCATTCTGTTTTATTCGCCTTTGAAAGCTTATTCTGTGGCAGCCGCTTGTTTTCGTCAAATGCGTGTACAACAGCGCGGCTGTGTGCAAGACGTGTTACCATGCGCATGAGAACTGGCACATGCTTTTCTTCAGAAAGTGCAAACGCGTCGAACATCATTTCGTAGGCTTCCTGCTGGGTTGTAGGTTCAAAACATGGAATCATCGCAAAGTCGGCATAGTAGCGCGAATCCTGCTCGCCCTGACTTGAATGCATACTTGGGTCATCAGCAACGATTACAACAAGACCGCCTTTTATGCCCAAAAGCGACGAGTTCATAAAAGGGTCAGCCGCAACGTTCAAGCCTACGTGTTTCATTGTTACAAGCGAACGCTTGCCGGCAAATGAAACACCGAGAGCGGATTCGTACGCGGTTTTTTCGTTTGAACACCACTGTGCAAGCGGGCCGTTGTTTTTTTCGTAATTATCTATCAAATACTCAAGAATTTCAGTTGAAGGAGTACCCGGGTAGCCGAATCCGGCTGAAAGCCCGGCGTGCAGAGCACCGAGGGCAAGGGCTTCATCTCCTAATAAAACACTTTCGTTCATTTTTTTCTCCATATTGTTGTTGCTATTTAAAAGCTTTTTCTATCAGTGCAGGATCAATTTTGGGTGTAAACATACTTACAACCGGAGTTACGATAAAAGGCAGAACCATTGCGATTGAAGCAGCCAGCGGTGAGTTTGCCGCGCCCATAGTCATAGTAAGGATTATTGCGGTTGCAACACCTGTATAAAGACCTGCGTAAGCGCCCGCCTTTGTTATTTTTTTGCTGTAAATGCCGAGGATGTACGGTGCCATAAAGCCGCCGGAGAGAACGCCCCATGAAAGCGACATGAGAGTTACGATAAATCCTATCTGCATTTTTGAAATCAAGTAAGAACCGATTATAAAGATTGCGCTCAAAACACGCATCATCAGTACGGAATTTTTTTCCGAAACGTCTTTTTTAAGGTAGCCCTTGTAAAGGTCAATCGTTATTGAAGAAGAAGAAACGAGAATCATTGAAGCAAGCGTTGACATTGATGCGGAAAGAATAAGAAGCATGATGACCGCAAGAAGCAGTTCCGGCAGCTGTGTTGAAAGCAGTGTAGGGATAATCATGTCGTAGTTAATGCTTCCGTTGGGCATTTTTGGAACAGTGTTCAGATCAAAGAATACGTGGCTCAGAATTCCGGTACCGTATGCGCATACACCGATTACAAGAGCAAACAGCGTTGTAATTACGGTTGCCTTCTTTATAACGTCCTCGTTTTTTACAGCGTAGAACTTTTGAACCATCTGAGGCATTCCCCAGGTTCCAAAGCTTGTCATAAATACGAGCGAAGCGATTGTGAGCGCGGAAGGACGGGCTGCCGGTTCAACGTGAAGTTCAAAATTTGTTGCCGCAACCTGAAATGCTTCAGGAAAACCGCCTGCTTTTACAATCATAACAATCAGCATGCCTATTGCGCCGGCAAGCATGATAAAGCCCTGGATAAAGTCCGTCATTGCAACCGCAAAGTATCCGCCGAGAACAAGATAAATACCTGTAATCGCAACGAGGATAATCAGTGCAAAGTCAAATGAAATGTTAAAGGTTGTTTCAAAAAGATGTCCGAGTCCCTTAAAAACTGAAGCGGAGTAGGGCAGAAGGAAAATAAAGATGAGAACAGCCGCAATCATTTTGATGTGATCGCTGTCGTAGCGGGCTTCCAAAAACTCCGGCATAGTCATTGTATCAAGGTTCTGTGTCATTCTTCTGGTTCTTCTTGCGAGGAAAATCCATGCAAGCATTGCGCCCAGAATCGCGTTTCCAACACCAATGTAAAGTGCGTCAAACCCGAAACCCCAGCCCTGTTTACCGGCAAAGCCTATAAAAACAACGGCAGAAAAGTACGTTGTACCGTATGCAAATGCAGACATCCACGCACCCATTGAGCGTCCGCCCAAAAAAAAGTCGTTGAGTGTGGAAGTTCTTCTGCTTCCCCAAACACCTACACAAATCATAACAAGAAGGAACAATAATAATAAAACAAGACTGGCCATGTTTACCTCGCACTGAGAATGTGAACTAGCGGTCAGCTAAACGCGGTTCTTGCAACTGCACTTTTTAAACTGCCTCTAATCTTAAGTTA
>JAEEGL014294842.1_pt1 | contig 25364 bp, 12 predicted proteins | sample 9134231 | NCBI WGS metagenome assembly JAEEGL01 (sample SAMN16246548, study PRJNA631951) | gut metagenome | biome: gut microbiome; feature: rumen; material: fiber-attached | host: Bos | place: Iran: Karaj | collected 2018-10
CGTAGCCGTAGTAGGCAAACCGGGTGTTCGTGCCGCTGAATCGCGGGTCGCTGACAGAATAAGATGAACCAAAGAGAACCAAGTCTTTTTCAATAGAAAGTTTCACATCGCCTGCCGAGATTTTTCCTGAATAAAGAACGAGATTCTTTTCAAAGTCCAAGTCAGTTTCGAAACTGAGTGAAGCCGAAGAAATATCGATAAAGACATCGCTCGCAAATCGGAGACTTCCACCTTCCTTAACGCTCCATTTTCGGCCTTCAGTTCCAGACGCAAGTATGTAAGAAGAATTTGAAACAACTACAAGACCCGAAACCGAAGAAACGACATCGCCCTTGTAAGTCTGTGAACTTTCCGTCGTGACATTGCCGTTCAAAACAACGCCGCTTTCCACTGTGAGTTGGTCGCAAGCCACAGAACCAAGAAATTCAAACGGATTGTCGGAGTCTTTTTTGCCGTTTAAGACGATATTTCCGCCAGAGACGATTGAGACGCCAGAAGAGAATGTGTTGTCACCGCTCAAAGTGATGTCGCCGGCAGCAGTTCCCGCAGTTCCGATTGTCACTGTTCCGTCGAAAGAATTTGCACCTGTGAAACTGACAGATTTACCGCCCTCGATACTGACATCCCCGCCAAAAGAATTTGCCTTAGAGAGCGTGATTTCAGAACTGTTAGAAAGCGTGATTTTTGTTGTTCCGCTCACAGAGAAAGCCGAAGAATCCGTGACGATTCCCGAAATCACAAGATTCGCATAATCCGCATCTGATGCCGAGAATTTCGTGATTTCAAGCGGGGCGCCAGAAGTTCCGCCAGAGTAAAGCACTGTTCCACCGTGAGCAACATCATTGATTGGATTCGTGCCGTCCGTGATTCTACCAGTTCCGCCATAGTTTACTGTGCCGTAGTTGGAGAATTCTCCACCCGAGACAAAGGAAGCCGTACTTGAAAGTGAAATTGTACCATAATTTCTAAGCGTATTCGTAACTGTAAGTGCGTTTGAAGTCAATCTAATAGAAGAATTATGCGTTTCTGCGGTAGCTGTTCCGATTTCAAGAGATTCCACGCTGATTCCGCTTGCATCGATTTCAGGATAGTTCGTTTTTCCGTCTGGAATCGTGACCGAAGCCGCCGTTGTATCCTGAATCTCGTTTGCAATTCCCGGAACCAAGCCAATATCCCAGTTCGATGCAGTGCTCCAAGAAGAATCCGTCTCGCCAGTCCATTTGTAGGCAAAATCGTATCCTAAATCCCAGCCGTTTTTGTAAAGGGCGACATAATCAGTCTGCTCAGGAGTTTCTACCGAAGGAACGCTTGTCTTTTCGTTGCCAGAATATGCCTTGTACGAGCCATAGAAAACTGATTCGCCCGCAGAAGATTTGATTGAAAGATTTTCCCCGATTGAAAGCCAGTCGAAAACAGAATAAACCGAACTATCAGTATTTTTCGGAACGATGATAGTTCCGCCACCAGAAAGAGAAAGTCTTGAATCCGAAGTGCCTTTGAGTGTGAGCGGAACAGAACTCTCAGCTGGAACGCCGTTTATCGTTTGTGAAGTTCCGTTCGCAAAAGTCAGCGTGATTCCGCCGGTCGAACATGTGAATTTTGTGAATGTGTTGTTGCCAGAGAAAGTCGTATTCGCTGCAAAAATTGAGTCATCGAAAGAATTGCCGCCAAGAAGTGTTGTCTCCGCATTGAATGTTGTCACGCCAGAGAAAGTGTTGTTGCCGTTCAGTGTTGCGCCGTTTCCGCTGAATGTCGCCGTTCCGAAAGTCTTTGAGTTTCCGTCGATTGTCGCACCAACGCCTGTGAAAGTGAGAGGTGAAGAAAAACCTGTCTCAAAACTAACAGAACTTCGGACTTCAAGAGAAGTGCATGAGTTGTCGGAAAGTGCAGAAAGCGAGAATCCATCCCCAGAAGAATTTTTGCCGTTTAAGACGATGTTTCCGCCTGAGACGATGGCAACGCCAGCCGAGAATGTGTTTTCCCCGCTCAATGTGATGTCACCCGCAGCATTTCCAGCATTTCCGATTGTCACTGCACCACCGAATGTGTTCGCACCGGTGAGGGAAATTGCGTTTGAAGGTCCGTTTGCGATTGAAGTTGTGCCGGTGACAGAAATCGCACGGTTTTCAGAGCCAGTTGCGCCCGAAGTGAATTCCAGTTCTGTGAATTTCGATCCCCAGTTCAATGCAGTTCCAAAATTTCCGTAATACTCGATGATTCCAGTGAGAACTCCGTTTCCATCAACCGGGAAATGCACAATACCAGAAGTTCCCGAAGCCGTAAGACTTTCCCCGCCCTGCACACGGATTCTTCCGCCATTTTTGAGAGTGTTAAGCGTAAGGTTCATTCCGTTAAAGTCAAAGACTGCATCTTCTTCTATATGCATAGAACTTGAAGCGCTCTCGTTTTTACCGTCACCGTCAGCATCAAAATCAAAAGAAATCTCATCATTAGCCAAATCCAAATCATCAGTCAAAACAGGATATTTTTCAGAGGCGACGGTCGGAATTTTCACGTCAGCATATTTTGTCGGAACAGAAGAAGGCAACCAGTTTTCAGTCGAGTTCCATTTGGTTGGATTTGCAGAATCCGCGCCAGTCCAGACATATTCCTGCCCGGCAAAAATCCAGTTGGTGTTGCCAGTGCCGTCAACATTGTAGCCGCCCTTTGCGTAAACGCTGATTGGAGTCGCCCTCGTGTTATTTGAATTCACGATTTTTGTGTAAGCGACAGAAATCTCCGAGTTGTCAGATGGTTTTATTTCCCATTCGCTTTCACCAGTCAAAGTTATAAGATTTTCAGATTCGCCTTTGAGCGTAAGATTTCCGTTCACGGTCTGAGTTTTTCCAGCAGCGAAATTTGCCGTCGTTCCAGCCCCTAGGAATGAGAGGGTTGCAAATGCATTTTCGTCTGCGAATGTGACTGCCGCCCCGCCAGTGCTGAATGAGACATCGTTGAATGTGTTTCCACCGCTCACACTGACATCGCTTCCCGTGAAAGTGACCGCTCCTTTTTGTGCCACAAAGCCAGAAGTGCCCGCATTGTTCGTCCAGTTGCCCCCGACGGTGATTTTGTTAGAAGAATTCTCAGATTCTCCCGCCTTCAAGACCGCATTCGAAGCAATCGTTACCGTAGAAAGATTTGTGTCACCGCCAAGTGTAAGCGAACCGACGTTCACGGAAAGATCGGCGGCATTTAACGCCCCGCCTACGCTTACATTGCCCGCCGTCGTGCCGCCCCCCACAGTAAGATTTCCCATTGAATCAGAATCTGACGTTCCTGCCAGCGTGAGTTTTCCCGTGCCAGTGATTACAGTTCCGCCGTAAGTTGCAGAAGAAATCGTGATTCCAGAAGTTCCACCGTTTAGGGCAAGAGTTCCCGCCATGTCACCAGATTTTACAAATGAAGAAAGCGTGAGCGCACCATTGCCAGTATTATTCAAAGTTGAGCTTCCGCTTGATTCAAGCCTTCCGATTGTGCCCGCTAAGCCTGTTGCTGTAAGCGTATTTCCGTCCAGCACAACAGAATCCGAACCATCAGTTTCGCCCGTGTATGAGCCAAAAGAAAGAGCGTGCCCATCAAGGGAAAGCATGCTCGTATTAGTAAGATTTTCAGAAACCGTGATGTCGCTTTTTGCCGTTACAACACCCGCTCCGGTCAAATCAAGATTCTTGCAAACCGCAACATCGGACTCGCCCGACAAATCCAAATCATAATTCTCGGAAGCATTCAGCGTGACAGACGAACCGCTTACAGTAACGGCAACTCCGCCCGCAAACACATTCGCCCCGGAAAGCAAAATCTTGTCGCCACTTTCAATGTGTACGAGAGAAACAAATTTGTAATCCGCATCGCTTTTTTCCGAAACACTTCCCCTAATCACGAGTTTTGCATAATCCGTCTCCCCAAAATCCGTAACGATTTGAGGAGTTTCCGTAGTGCCGCCTGAATAGACTACCGTGCCGTCGTTTGCAGCATCGTTGATTGGCTTTATGCCGTCCGTGATTCGTGCCGAACCAGCGTATTCAATCGTACCGTAGTTGCTGAAAGTTCCCGACACTTTGAAATTCTCCGAAAGAGAAGAATCCAGCTTTACGGAAGCCGTGTGAGTTTCTGCACTTTGAGTTCCGATTGTTAGGTTCGCAATTTCTGTCGCCACATTGATTGCAGGATAATTCGATATTATAGAAGTGGCGTTTGAATCTGGAATGGTTGCATTTGCAAGCTTGCCGGGAACGCTTGCTGGAGACCAGTTTGATTTTTTCTGCCAATCAGAATCTGCCGCTCCATTCCAAGTGTATTCAAAACCTTTGAAATTCCAGAAAGTGTTGTTTCCTTCGTCCAAGCTGTTTTCAGCAAGAATAGAATCATTTACCGAAACAGAATCCTTGATTTTAGCAAACGAGACTGAAGATGTGCCGACAGGAGCCGAGATAGTCCATTCTTTTCCACTAACAGAACTTTGCAATGTGACAGGATTCTCGGAACTATCTCCAGCAACCGTGAAGTTTCCGTTTACGGTCTGAGTTTTTCCATCACCAAAGGTGAGAATCACACCGCCAGTCTCACATATGAAGTCTGTAAATGAGTTGCTCCCTGAAACTGTCGTGCTTGCAGAGAATGCAGCCGTGCTGAAAATGTTGTCTCCGCTGAGAGTTGCATTTTCGCCCGTGAAAGTGATTGTTCCCGCTGTTGCCGTGAATGTGCCTTTGTTTCTCCAGTTGCCCGAAACTATGAAAGAACTTTCCGTTGAGAGAGAAGAATTCTCTTCAATCTGAACATTGCAGAAAGTCGTGGCGGAATCGGCGGTGATTGTCTGGGAAGTTCCTGCAAAAGAAATCGTGCTTTTGTTCGGCACAAGAGTTCCGCTGTTTGTGAAATCACCCGAAATGCTGACTGAATAATCATCATTCGTTCCGCCGAAAGAAAGAGTCTTCGAAGGGGCAATCGTGACATCGGAAGAGAAAAGTATATTTTTGACCGTAGAGCTCGTAATCGTAGAATCACCGGCAACCGTAACAGCACTTCTAAAATGAACAGCTCCAGCGGAACTGATTGTCGCAGACTCCGTAGTCGTTCCAATCGTGATTCCATCAGAAGCCGTAATTATGTAGCCCTCCGCAACACCAATCGTTCCGCTGATGACCAGATTTTTGTAATCAAGATTGTCGATTGGTTTTACGATTCCGCTTCCAGTTCCCGAATAATGCCAGGTTCCGCTTTCAGTCACCTTGTTTTCTGTAAACGTTACCGTCTCAGTTCCAGTCAGAATTATCGTGCCAGAATTAGAAAAATCCCCAGATACAGTAAAGTGATGTCCGTTCAAAGAAAGAGATTTTTCAGCTGGAATCGTGATGTTTTCAATGCTAACATCGCCACCAAACACAGGCTGAGCCACCGCACTCAAATCATAAGTTACGCTCGCAGTAGAATCAGGAACAATGCCAATATCCCAGTTAGATGCCGTGTTCCAGTCAGCAGTTGTTCCGACCCATTTATATGAAAGGCCGTTAAATTTCCAGCCATTTGCCACAACAGAAGCAAGAGTTGCATCGTCAACTATAAAACTGTTTGATGCGACAAAAGTACGAGGAGACAATGCACTGTTGTTTTTAATCTTTATGTCATTTCCGATTGAAAGATAAGTTCCGATATATCTTCCGTCGTCCGTGCTTGAATCAAAAGCACCTGTTCCAGTCACAGTAAGAAGATTTCCATCCTCAGAAGCTCCCGAAAGCGAGAGCATTCCGTTGACTGTCTGCGTTCCGCCAACCGTAAGCGTAATTCCGCCAGTCGTGCAGGTAAAGTCAGTGAAAGTGTTGTTTCCGCTGAGAGTCGTGGTTGCGGAGAATGCAGCCTTGTTGAAACTGTTGTCTCCGCTGACAGTCATATTTGCGCCAGTGAAAGTGATTGTGCCGCCACTTGCAGAGAATCCGCTTCCAGAAGAGTTGCTGTTACTCCAATTACCCGTGACCGTGAAAGAAGATTCCGTTGAGACAGAAGAATTTGTGCCGATTTCAAGATTTGCGAATTCCGCTTTTGTAGCATTTGAAGAGACCGAGATAATCTGCCCTAAACTTCCATCAAAAAGCACAGTTTTTCCAGAGTCGACTGCGAATGAAGAGGAACCCCCTATAGAAAGATTTCCCGCCAGATTCAGGTTGTGTCTTTGACTCAGAGAACCGCCTGCCTCGAGTGTAAGATTTCCACTAACAACAAGATTTCCGTCTGATTCAGCAATTCCAGAAATCACAAGATTTGCGTAATCTGCCTCGCCAAAATCCGTGACAGACTGAGGACTTCCAGCAACGCCGCCTGAATATTCGACAGTGCCGCTATGTGCCGGGTCATTGATTGGAGAAGGAGTCGTGCCTCCGTCCGTGATTCTGCCGCTTCCGCCGTAGTTTATCGTGCCATAGTTTTCGAGCGCGTCGGTTACGGTTAAATCATCAGTGCCAATCACAATTTTTGCATCAGTCAAAGCTTCCGAACCGATTTTCAGAGAACTAATTTTATATTCAACATTTCCTACATTCGGATAATTGCTTATTCCACCCGGAATGTTTACCAAAGAATCCTCAAAATTTGCCGAGCCAGGAACAAGGGCAGGATTCCAGTTTGCAGGAGTTGCCCAGTCAGTCGGAGAACTTGAATCCGTGCCAAGCCAAGTGAATAAGACAGCCTCAAATTTCCATCCGTTGCTGATTATGGCAGCGATGTCAGGTGAAGCGGGAGAGCTTTTCGTTACGACAAACGCACCAGCGATAAGCGTGCCTGAATCTTTCTGAATTTTAACATCGCTTCCGATTGAAAGATTTTCACCTTCAAAAGAAGAACTTCCACCAGTTACAACAAATTTTCCGTTTCCAACAAGTGAAAGAAGAGTGTCTTCCCCGCCCGTTAGGGTAAGATTTCCAGTGATTTTTTGTGTGCCACCAATTGAGAGCAAAGAGCCGTTGGTTTCACATGTGAAGTTAGTAAATGTATTGTTTCCGGTGATGGTCACTTCTTCGCCAGTAAAACTGATTGTGCCACCAGTAGCAGAGAATCCGATCTCCGAAGTGTTACCGTTACTCCAGTTGCCCGTAACAGTGAATGAACTTGCCGTTGAAACAGAAGAATTATCTCCGATGACAACAATATTGAATGTCGTAGAGCCGTCAGTTTTTGCCGTAAGAGTCTGTGAACCCGTACCGTTGAATGCGACAGTACCGCCGTTCGCAGAGAAAGTCGTTCCAGACAAATCCACATTTCCCGCAAAACTCGTTGTGCCGGAAGAAGCCTTGAATGAACCGCCAGTTCCCAAATAGTCGCCTGAAATTGTGACATTGCCGGTTGAACCTGTAAAAGTACCGCCACTTCCCAAATAGTCGCCTGAGATTGTGATGCTTCCATTTGAGCCAGTGAATGTGCCTGAATTTTCAAATGAACCGGTTACAGAAATCACGCCATTCTCACCAGCCGAAAGCGAGCCGCCAGTTCCAATCGAAACTTCGCCACTCACAGAAAGTTCTCCGTCTGATACAGCAATTCCTGAAATCACAAGATTTGCGTAGTCGGTCGTGCCAAAATTCGTGACGGTCTGAGGATTTACCATTCCGCCTGAATAAATGACCGTGCCGCCGTGAGAAACATCATTGATTGGAGAAGGAGTCGTATCGCCGTCCGTGATTCGTGCATCGCCAGCGAATTCAATCCTGCCGGAATTTTCAAACTGATGATTTCCATTCCCGTCAGTCACCGCAAGATTTGTTGAAAGGAGTTTGAGCGAAGCACCGCTTCCAATCTTCAGGGATTTTATGTAAAGAGAATCAATGCCAGAAGTCGGCTCGTCAAGAGCGGGATAATATTCAAGGCCAGAAGGAATAACGACTTTAGAAGCAGGAGATTCGTTTGAAGTCTGCCCCGGAATCATTCCAATATCCCAGTTTTCTTTCGCATTCCAAGACATAGGTATGCTTGAATCATCGCCAGTCCAAGTGAAAGTGAATTCGTACCCAAGATTCCAGCCGTTTTTGTACAGTGCAAGATAATTATCCTGACTGGTTCCGGATGAAGGTTCGCTGTCGATGGCATCATGAGAGCCGTTTACAGGAAGTAAATTTTCCATAATTTTTATCTTACTGCCTATTGAAAGGAAATCAGCCGTAAGATTTTCATGATTAACATCGATATGGCAATCATTTGAACTTGAGAGTGCCAAAGGACTTCCGCTTGCGCCTTTCAAAACGAGGTTTCCAGTCACGGTTTGAGTCGTGTTGTCCGCAAAAGTGAGCGTTGCCCCGCCAGCCTCACAGGTAAAGTTTTTGAATGTGCTGTTTCCGCTGATGAGTGCATTTTCACCAGTGAAAGTGATTGTGCCACCAGTAGCAGAGAATGAGCCGCTGTTAGTCCAGTTGCCCGAAACCGTGAATGAACTTTCCGTTGAGACAGAAGAATTTTCGCCGATTTCAAGATTTGCGAATTCCGCTTTTGTAGCATTTGAAGAGACCGAGATTGTCTGCCCCAAACTTCCATCAAAAAGCACAGTTTTTCCAGAATCAACCTCGAATGAAGAGGTATCTCCTATAGAAAAATTTCCCGCAAGATTCAGGTTGTGTTTTTGACTCAGGGAAGCGCCTGCCCCGACTGTAAGATTTTCGCTAACAACAAGATTTCCGCCAGATTCAGCAGTTCCCGAAATCAAAAGATTCGCGTAGTCAGTTTCCGAAGAAGAAAAATCCGTGACAGTCTGCCCGCTTCCGCTATATTCGACCGTTCCGCCGTGTTCAACATCATTGATTGCCGTTGTGCCGTTCGTGATTCTACCGCTTCCACCGTAGTTTACCGTGCCGTAGTTTTCGAGTGAATTCGTGACGGTGAGAGCGTATGAAGTCAATTTGATAGAAGAATCGTGCGCGCTTTCTGTCGAAGTGCCGATGGCAAGAGAAGACAGGCTGACTCCATCCTCATCGACGCTTGGATAATTTGTCTTTCCGTCTGGAATCAAGACTTTTGCACCTGTTGTTTGATTTGCAGTGATTCCTGGAGCAAGACCTAAATCCCAGTTCAAATCATTAGACCAATTTTCATCAGCCCCAACCCATTCATAAACGAAATCATAGCCCAAATCCCAGCCATTTTTGTAAAGAGCAAAATAATTCAGTTTTTCCGTGCCACCTGTAGCAGTCGGGATGCTTGTTTTTTCAGTACCAGAATATGCCTTATGCGAACCGAAGACGACATAATCTCCAGTTCGGATTGCGACATTTGCTCCGATAGAAAGATAATCCGCATCAAGATTTCCGACAGGAACAACAATTGTAGAAACAGTAGAATCAGAAGAACTTGCAAGCGTAAGACGATTTGAATCCGCACCTTCACCTTTCAAACTAAGATTTCCGGTAACAGTCTGAGTTTTTCCATCACCGAAGGTTAAAGTTGCACCACCCGCTCCGCACGTAAAGTTTGTAAAAGTGTTGCTTCCTGAAATGGTCGCGCTCGTGCCAGTGAATACAGCATTCGCGAAGGTCTGGTTTCCGCTGATCGTTACTCCACTGCCAGTGAATTTGACCGTACTCGCGTTTGCCGTAAATCCACCCGAATCATTGATGTTCGTCCATGCCCCCGCCACATTGATTTCGTAGGCATCAGTGTTGGTTGCGCCCGCTTTCAATGTCGCCTCAGAAGCAATCGATACAGAAGAAAGACTTGTATTGCCACCAAGAGTCAGAGAACCGACATTCACGGAAAGACCTGCGCCATTCAACGCCCCGCTTACGCTCACATTGCCCGCCGTCGTGCCTACACCAATCGTGAGATTTCCCATTGAATCAGAGTCTGTCGTTCCTGCCAGCGTGAGTTTTCCCGTGCCTGTGATTGCAGTTCCACCGTAAGTCGCAGAAGAAATCGTGATTCCAGAATTTCCGCCGTTGAGAACAAGAGTTCCCGCCGTGTCACCAGATTTTGCAAATGAAGAAACCGTGAGGGCACCAGTGCCAGTGTTATTCAAAGTTGAGATGCCGCTAGATTCAAGATTTCCAATCGTGAGGGCATCAGTTCCGCTCGCAGAGATTGTTCCGCCGTTAGCTTTGATTATGTCCGTGCCGTCGGAATTTCCCTGATATGAAGTGAATGAAAGTGCGTTTCCACCGATGTCAATCGTGCCGTTATTCGTTATGCCTGTCGAAGTGACATCGCCTTGTGCCGTAATCGTGCCACCGTTTGAGAGCATGCCAGAAGAAACAGCTCCACCCGCCACAAGAGTCTTTCCCGAAGCAACAGAAAGGATATTTGTTATCGTCATTGAATTCTGAGATGTCGCATTACACAGCAAATTCAGAGAGCCGCAAGAAACAGGATTTGTCGAAGTTCCAAGCAAAAGATTTGCGTCCGAATTGAGCGTAATTGCCCCACCCGAAGTGATTGTGACTCCGTTTGTGAATGTGTTTGCGCCAGAAAGAACAAGAGAGCTTCCCGCACCGTTTGAAATCGTGACCGCGCCAGTAAATGTGTTTGCAGCAGATAAGGTCAGGTCGCCGGAATTTTCGAATTTTGTCGTGCCTGTGACATTGAATTTGCTTGAAGTCGTGCCGGTCGCTCCGTAAGAGCCTTTTTTACCGAAGCTCAGATTCTTTCCGACCGTGACATCCGCAGAAATTTCAAAAGGACTGAGGATTTTCAAATTCTCGTAGGTATTTCCCCACGCAAAAGAAGATGAAACGCCATCTGATTCCACATAGTATTCAATCGTGCTGCCAGTTCCGTTTGAAACCGAAGAAGAAATCTGTCCGCTTACACCATAAAGCCTTACAGTGCCGTTATTTACAAAATCAGCCGTTGTGTCATCAGAATCATTTGCCGAAACGGAATAGTCTTTCAAGTCAACCGATTTTTCAGCATTGACCGTGAGCGTTTTTACACTCACATTGGCTTCAAGAACAAGGTCTTTGTTTCCTTCTCCAGTCGCAATGAAAATCGAATTTCTGCCCGTGCTGTAATTTGGGAATTTTCTGACAGAATAATAAACGTCCGAAGAATCTTTATGCTTCCAGTTTGCAGCCACAGTCCATTTTGAGCCGCTCGTTTCGTCCGTGCCGCCAAGCCAGTAATATTCAGAAGAGAACCAGTTGGAAGTTGAACCTTCAGGCGATTCACTAATGGAAGAAGCCCATTCGTGAGTGATGTCATTCACAGATTTTGAGTAAGCGACTGTCGTGTAAGTAAAATCAGAAGAAGAAATTGCCTTGCCTTGGTCGCTCAGGATATTCAAAATCCACCATGTCGTGTCATCATCTTCACTTGCGGAACCAGAATCCGTTGTAAGAGTGTTTGGCTTTGATTCCGTTCCCAAAGAAGAAAGCGTTCCCGTTACATTTTGTGTTTTTCCCGCACCAAAGTTTGCCGTACAACCAGAGTTAAATGTTAAATTTTCAAAAGAATTGCCTTCACTGAAAGTGACAGACGGAGAATCTATTGTCAAATCTGCAAATGAACTGCTTCCAGAAACTCCTATGCTGTTTGCGGTTAAAGTCACGCTATTTGAAACATTCTGAACTACTCCAAAATTCAGCGCACCAGAAACCGAAACATTCGCTTCTATTGAAGAATTACCGACCACAGAAAGGCTTGAAAGCGGTGTGCTTGAGCCAATCGCACCTGAAATTTCAGCATTTCCAGAAATGGAAAGAGAGTTCGCACCATCAAGAGCACCCGTACCAGAAACAGTAAGTTTTCCAGCCACGGAGATTGGAGAATCCAGAGTCCACGCACCTGAAATTACCAAATTGGCATAATCAACATCCCCAAAATCAGAAATTGAAAGCGTTCCCGCTGTAGTTAAATATTCTACAGTTCCATTGTTTCCAACATCATTAAGGAATGTACCAGAATTCCCCACAATTTCGCCATACCCCGAATACTTTATGGTTCCATAATTCGTAAGGGTTCCAGAAATTTTTAAATCGCCATCACCCGCGACATGAAGATAAGCCGAATGAGTTTCAGCCTCGGCAGTTCCAATGGTGAGGTTTTTAACTTCGCTTGTGGCTGCCAGAGAAAATTCAGGGTAATGTGGAATCGGCTTATCCGTTGTTGAGTCAGGAATCAGAACATTCGCCTTTTTTCCCGGAAGACTTGCGGGAGACCAGTTTGATTTTACACTCGGTGAAGAGGAAGATGCACCCGTCCATGTATATGTAAAATCCTCGAAATTCCATGAAGTGTTGTTGCCTGAATCCACGCTGTTTTGTGCCAGAATCGCATAGTTTGTCGAAACAGAATCAGAAACAGTTGCGTAAGAAACAGAAGCAGTCGCAATTGGAGCAGAAATTCGCCATTCACTTCCGCTTGCAGAACTTTGCAATGTAACAGGAGAATCAGCATTCGCCCCCGCAATCGTAAAATAGCCGCTTACATTCTGAGTTTTACCCGCCCCAAAAGTAAGTGTTGCCCCGCCAGTCTCACAGATGAAGTTCGTAAATGTATTGTTGCCAGAAATCGTTGTGTCTGCACTGAAAGTTGCGCTTGTAAATGTATTTGCCCCCGTGATTACAGCACCAGTTCCGCTGAACACGGCATTTGCAAATATCTGGCTTCCACCGATGGTCTTATTTGCACCGGCGAATGTGACTGTTTTACCATTTGCATTAAGTCCGTCGGTCGCATTGTTGTTCGTCCAGTCGCCGTATACCGTAATGTTATTTGCAAGTGTCAGTGTTTTTCCGCTGTCGATGACGACATCGTACAGCCATGAAGTCGGGTCATCGGGATTTGTGATTGAGAGCGTTCCGTTGCCAGTTATTTCAAGAGTTCCCGCACGGGTTTCTGCCGTTCCAGATTCTAAAATATTTGCTGTAAGGTTTGCTGTTTTGATTGTGCCTGAATTCGTGATTTTTTTAGCATTACTAATGCTATTTGCGGTCAGCGTTCCTGTCGAAGCAATTGTAATAGACGAGTAATCAGAAAAAGTAAGAGTCCCCCCACTCGCATTCAATGTACCGTTTATTGTAACATTTCCGTTAAATGTAATTGAAGAGCCACCATTGATATTCGTTGAGCCTGCAATTATAAAATCCCCAATTACCAACAAGTCCGCATTTTCTGTCACAGTCAGGGATTCCACAGTTGCACTAGATCTAAAAAAAGCCGTTTCGTCATTCGCATGTCCGGGATAAGTGCCACTTGTTACAGGAATGCCTCCGCCAGCATTAGCCGCCCAGTTAGTGCTTTCAGTCCAGGATGAATTTGTTTTTCCGGTCCAAAAATAAGTATCTGTATTAACTGGACTTGGAGTCGTATTCTTGTCAATTACAGTGATATTAGAACTCTCTACTCTTCTATTAATTAGGTTACTATCACTTCCGCTTGTTGTACTCGAAACATCAAAACTTCCATCTCCTTCAATTTTAGTTTTTCCATTTGTATCAACCCAACAAGCACCAGTAATTTTTACCGATGCTCCGTTATATAGAATAAAAGTAGTTATTACTTCATTCTGCTTCGTGTCATATTTATTATTGGCAGTATCATATACATTAATTATAAGCAAACCAGTTTTATTTACGCTAGAGTCAGTTACTTTAACACTCGCAGACACGCCTTCATTTCTTTCCCCGCCAAGATAAAAATTCGTAACATTAAGCTCATACCCAGCCAAATCAATCACAACACCTTCCGCATGAATCCATAATTCTTTTAATTCGGTATCACTTTTCAGTGTTATTGTTTCAGCAGTAGTAATGTCTATTATCTTATCACTTCCTGTATTCCCGTTCGGCCATTCCTCATCTCCCCACGCCCCCCAAGCGCAAGCCCCCATCACCGCGAGCAGCACTCCCCGTTTTGCTCCCCCGGCACTCTTTGAGAAAAATGACTTTGTTGCTTTTAGGATTTTGGCAAATAAAATAGTAGGAACCCCTCCGATTCAATCGTATAAAGAGTTAAGCACAGCATCCCTAATTATAACACGCAGGGATAAAATTTAAATCTATTTTTAACTATAGATTCCTTATTTGAAAGTTCTGGTCGGGATTGCTACGCCAAGATTGAATTTGCCCAACCAGCTGAGATTCGAGTCATACTGGATGCCGCCCCATGCCCTCACCCATTTCCATTGCAGACCGACAAGCATTTCACCGTACCAGCCGACGACAAGTTTGCTCGTATGTGCATGCTGGAAACTGTTGTTGAACAACATGCGGAAGTTGATTCCCAAGCCTGCCTCGCTGAAAACCATGAAGTCATATTTTTTGTTGTAGTAGACAAGGCCTCCGACTCCACCTGTAGAAATCGTGTACAAAGACGGAGAACTCAATGACTCACCGCCCTCGTAATATGAATATGGGAATTCGCTGCTAGGAATTGCGACCCCGAGGGTGCCGTTTACGCCCCAGAAGAACGGCGGCTTGAAGTAGTTTCTGTATCCGCCCTCAACGAAGCCGTTTCCGATGTAGTAGTTCGAGCCGATTTTTCCGAATCCAAGGCTCAGAAGAAGACTGTTCTGCAATCCTGTCTCGCGCCTCTGGTTTTCCGGCACGAAAGGCTCGCCGCTTAAAACCCAATGATAGATGTATCCCATCTCCGTACCGATGACCACATATTTGTCATCCGGGCTGAACACAAGGCTCTTCGCACTGTCACCGTACATGAGCTTGAAGCTGTTTTCCTCGATTCCCGAAGCGATGTCAAAAATCTTTACGCAGCCGGAATTGATTCCAGCGACGATTTTTGTCGAATCATTTGAAAATTCCGCTACGAAAGAAAATCCGGCAGGATCTTCAAGTTCAAGATTGTCGTTTTCATCAAGGGTCGAAGTGACTGAAAGAATTGTCGGTTTTGTTGCCGCAACGAAGTGGATTCCGTCAGGCGCAAGCCGAGGCTTGATTCTTGTAAGCGTGTAGCGGGTGTAATTCGCAATTTCGTTCCAGTTCGTAGTGTCGATAAAATGAACCGCGCCAGTCTCGCTTGTCACCAAAACACGGCTTCCGTTCGGACTTGCGCTCAATGCCCACACTCCGTCAGCAAAATCAAGTTTTTCCTCGATGATGTGCTGGCCGCTTTCCGCAAGTTTCAGGCTTTCATAAAGATTTTTTCCGTCAAGAGGAAGAAGGATTCTGTAATCGCCCGCATAGACCGCATCGGAAATAATACTTCCCGTACCATTGATTAAGGTCGAATCCCCCACGCCGTCCGTTCCGTGAATGAGGATTGTGTTGTCATCACGAACGCTCATCAAATAACGGCCGTCGCTCGTAAAACTCAATGATGTGACGTCCGCATAAGGATTCGCATTTTCAGCAACTGAATTTGAATAAATCGCCGCGATTGTATTGTATCCGGCATTCCAGAGAACTATCGAATTGTTCCAGCTTGTCGCAAAGTATTTTCCGTCGCGAGTCCATGCAACGGCATTTACAGGGGCGGCAGATTTTGCAAGATAATCCTGACTTAAATCCCTGGAAGCTTCTTCTGCCGGTGTCGGTTTCGGTTTTTCATCGGAAATCAAATTTCCGTCAACATCATATCCTGGAATGTAGCCTTCATCCGGCGAAGCAGACTCTTCGTTTTCTTGCGCAAAAAGAGAAAAAGAGAAAATTAAAATAAATGCACAAAGAAACTTCCGCACTTAACCGAACACTCCAAGGGAATTCTAATGCAAACTCATGTAATTTCAAGAGATTACACCATATATGAGTATCGGCAAAATAATCAGAAAACTTGAAGCGAAAAGCCCGGACTACTCAAACACCGGATAGCACTCAAAGCCTGCGGTGCGCAATTCCTCGCCAATAGTTCCTTTAGAATTTTCGTTCACGACGACAATATAATATTTCGTTCCGCTCGGGCGAACTTCGGTCGTAATCTCAGCCTTGAATCCTTTTGCTGAAACACGGTCAGCGAGGGCCTTTGCGTTTGCTTCTTCCCGGAAAAGGCCGAGCTGCTGTCGGACGATTTTTTCAGTTTTAGAAGCTGTTGATGTAGAAGAAGAATTAGAAGAGCTTGAAGAAGAAGATGATGATGAAGCCGTCGCTGCCTTTGATGAAGAAGCCTTTGCAGAAGCTGTCTCTTCGCTTTTCGGTGAAGGCTCTCCACCGCCCACTCCGGCGATTTCAGGCAAATCAACGCCGTTTCTTGGCACGAAATACCAGAACGGGGTCGGCAAAGTCTGAATCTTTCCCTTGACGATTGCCGCTTCCATGCTGTTCGGGTAATTTTTCTTGAGGTTTTCAGAAAACTGTGACTCACCGGTGAGATGCCAGAGGGTGAGCAGAACAGAAGGCCGAACGACTTTCATAGAATCCAATGAAGAATATGTCTTCAGCATTGCGATGCATTCTTTTGTATCAGCGATGTTCTTCGCCTTGCAAAGCGCGCTCCACTGCTCATAAAGTTTCACGAAAGCGATTATCGTCTCATTCTTTGAATTTCTGACCGCGGAATTAAGGTAGCTCTCGGCAGCCGTATAATCACCCGCACAGAGGGCACAGCGCACGGCATCAATCACAAGTTCCTCGGAATTCTTGTTGGGAACGCCCGGCACCACAGAATCCGCGCTTCCCTGAATCGAAGCCGCCTGAACGAAAGTCTTCTGAGCCTCGGCATACAGTCCCTGCTGCTCAAGAAGCGCCGCAAGAAAAGCATAGACCGCGCGCTTGTCGGCATTTGCCGAAACAGATGCGACATTCTTTTTCAAGTAGGAAACCGAATCGGTCACAGTAGATTTTTTTGAAGCCGCCTCAATCACGGATTTTGCCGTGAGAGTTTTTGTCTGTGCAAAAACCGGAAGAAGGAGACTGTATGTTGTCAGAATTGCAATAATGAGTTTTTTCATTTTTCGATTATGTTTTTGATTCTTTCGGCAAGCGAAACCAAGTCCAGCGGCTTTTTCACAAAAGCACTGACGCCCAAATCTTTGACGCTATTCTCAATCTCGTCATTTTCAAGGGCTGTTATTACTATAATATGAGGCTTTCCAAAGCGGTCGCCCTCATTTATGCGCCGGCAAAGGTCAAAACCGTCAATTCCGGGAAGGTCGAGGTCAAGAAGAAGAATACGAGGCTGCTTCTCAACCATGATTGAACCGGCCTCGAAGCCGTCAAAGGCCTGATAGACCGAAAGTCCGGAAATAGTTTTCTCTATGTATTTTGCGACGACCGTGTTCAGTCCCTGATCATCATCAATGATAAGAAGGCTGCTCTCAACATATTCAGTTCCATAACAAGCCGCACGCAACTCAGCCGGAATCTGAATGTTCCTTGAGCGCATGAATTCAACAAGGTCTTCTGGATAGACGCGGAATTGTCCGCCGGGAGTATTAAATGCTTTTAAATGGTTGTTCCGAATCCAATTTATTGCCGTTTGGTTCACCACTCCGCAAAGTTTTGCAACTTCCAAAGCGGAATACATGATAGGCTTGTTGTCGCTATGAGGCATGATCCAAAACCTTCTCTTCTCTTAATACTTTTTGTATAATTTTATAGGAAAATCCTTTATCTGCAAGGGATTTTATCAAATTTTTCTCGTTTTTGTTTTTATGGATTAATTTCCGGCAAGCGAGCCTGCAAAGCTCCGTTTCGTCAACGCCTTCAAAATACTCACTGACCGCCTCAGAAGCAATTTCCCTGGAGACACCGCGCATGCAAAGTTCCCGCACGAGCCTGATTCGCCCCAAAGGCCTTCCAGCGCTATGACATCGAATCCACGAAGAAGCATAGCGCGCATCATCAAGATATTTTTTTGACTCAAGATAATCCAGAGCCGCTTTTATGGCTTCCTCGTCGAATTCCTTTTTGAGGAGCTTCTGTTCAAGAGAAAACCTGCACTGCTCACATCGCCCCAAAGACCTGGCTGCCGCTTCAATGGCAAGCTTTACTTCCGGGGGTAAAATTTCTTCTGTCATGCTAAAACAAAAAAACGCCCACACCTGGGTGAGCGTTTTGTATAACGAAAATGAAAATTATCGTTTTGAGAACTGGAAGCGTCGGCGAGCACCACGCTGACCGTACTTCTTTCGTTCTACCATTCGGCTGTCTCGTGTGAGGAAGCCGTTTGCTTTGAGAGATGCACGAGCATCTGGATCAACCTGGAGCAATGCGCGAGAAATACCGTGCAAGCAAGCTGCAGCCTGACCTTTAAGACCGCCACCCTGAACATTGATCAAGATGTCGAACTTGTTCTCGTAGTTTGTAACGAGAAGCGGCTGATGAACTGTGCGAACCTCTGCCTCAACTGGGAAGTATTCAGCAACATCCTTTCCGTTTACGACGATTTTTCCTGAGCCTTCACGAACAAATACGCGGGCAACAGATGTTTTTCGTCTTCCTGTTCCGATTGCAATATTTTTTACTGCCATGATAGACTCCTATTAAAGCTCGATTACTTTTGGGTTCTGTGAAGCATGTGGGTGCTCTGAACCAGCATAGATTTTAACATTTCCCATGAGACGGCGGCCAAGTTTGCCGTTAGGGAGCATACCTGCGATTGTGCGTGACAATGGCTGAGTTGGGTGTTTAGCAAGCAATTTCTCGAATGAGTAGCTGCGCAAACCGCCAACGAAACCTGTGTAGTGTCGGTAGAGCATGTCTGTGCGTTTGTTACCAGAAACAGCAACTTTCTCAGCGTTGATGACGATTACATAGTCACCCATTTCCTGGTTTGGTGTGTAAGTTGGTTTGTTCTTTCCGCGAAGGATTGAAGCAACTTTTGCTGCAACGCGACCGAGCGGCTTTCCTTCCGCATCGATGATGTACCAGTCGCGTTTCTGTTCATAGTCTTTAACGAAAATGGTTTTCATTCTTTTAACCTTCAATATAGATTCTTTTGTATCGCACTGACTGCATCTTCAGATTGACACTTGCGAGTGATGAGCATTCACCCACAATGAATATACGGGGATTGATAGTATAGAATTTTTGGGATTTTAAATCAACAAATTCCAAAACAAATTTGCAAGAAATTCGGCAAAAAAGAACCGTTATTTCTCGGCGTTCATAGCCTCAAGCTCTTCCCGTTTTGCTTCCTGCCGGTCCCTCATGTCAGCGATTCCAATCAAAATGGCAACGATGCCGACAAGAGCCGCAATAATCGGAGAAGCACCCTTGAGCACAAAAAGAACATTCTCAGTCCAGTTCAAGCCCGAAGGCAAGCAGGCAAACACCGTGAAAGCAATGCAAGCAATTCCAAAAATTATCGTAAACATGCGATTATTATAGAAGAAATCCCAAAAAGGGGGAAGTGTGGGAATTGAAAATTGAAAATTGAAAATTGAAAACTGTGACCATTATTGATGAAGGGGGAAAGCCTTCCCCCTGGTTCGCACTTCGTCGCTCACACACCCCTTTCGCCTAAGGGGGCACGCCCCCTTAAAATCCCCCTTGAACAACGGCCGCTGCCTTTCATAGCTTAGCTAATATTGCATATTTATCATCATTAAAATTAAAACATTGCACTTTACTCACCATTAAAATTCATTATAATAAAGTCAAATTACTTTTAAGAAGGAATCCAAAAATGGGAAACAATTATTTCAATTCTATTCCGTGGCGCGAGGCTCGCTTGCAGCTCGGTCACTGCCGCTCAATGGCTAAAGAAGAGTTCGCTGATGGCGTTAACGCCCTCAAAGGCAAAAAAATCGTTATCGTTGGTTGTGGTGCACAGGGCTTGAACCAGGGTCTCTGTCTCCGTGACTCAGGCCTCGATGTTTCTTACGCTCTCCGCGAGGAAGCAATCGCTCAGAAACGCCAGTCTTGGAAGAACGCTACTGAGAACGGCTTCAAAGTAGGTACTTACGATGAATTGGTTCCGACAGCTGATTTGATCGGTAACCTCACTCCGGATAAGCAGCACTCAAATGTTATTTCAGAAGTCATGAAACGCATGAAGAAAGGCTCTGCTCTCTGGTACTCACACGGCTTCAACATGAGCGAAGAGGGAATGCAGATCCGCCCGGACATCACAGTTGTCATGTGTGCTCCAAAAGGACCAGGTACAGAAGTTTGGCACGAGTTCCAGCGTGGATTCGGTGTTCCTGACCTCATCGCAGTTCACCCTGTAAACGACCCTGAGGGAAAGGGCTGGGCTTATGCTAAGGCTCTCGCAGTCGGCATGGGCGGAAGCAAAGCAGGTGTTCTTGAGTCATCATTCGTTGCTGAAGTTAAATCAGACCTCATGGGCGAGCAGACAATCCTCTGCGGTATGCTCCAGGCTGGTACAATCGTCTGCTACGACAAAATGGTTGCTGACGGAATCGCTCCAGAATACGCTACAAAACTCCTTATGCACGGCTGGAATGTAATCAGCGAGGCTCTCAAATGGGGCGGCATCACAAACATGATGGATCGCCTTTCAAACCCAGCAAAAATCAAGGCTAACGAGCTTTCTAAAGAAATCAAAAAGCTCCTGGCTCCACTCTATCAGAAGCACATGGACGACATCATTTCTGGCAAATTCTCTTCTACAATGATGGAAGACTGGAAAGCCGGAGACAAAGACCTTCTCGCTTGGCGTGCTGAAACAGGTGAACTCGCATTCGAGAAAACAGAAGAGTCAAAAGAAGAAATCACAGAGCAGGAATACTTCGACAAGGGCATCATCATGGTTGCTATGGTCAAAGCAGGCTGTGAGCTCGCATTCGAGACAATGGTTGACGCAGGAATCAAAGAGGAGAGCGCTTACTACGAGTCACTCCACGAAGTTCCGCTCATCGCAAACCTCATCGACCGCAAACGCCTCTACGAGATGAACCGTGTCATTTCCGACACAGCAGAATACGGCTGCTACCTCTTCGCTCGCGTTGCCGCTCCAATGATGGCAAAAGACCTCATGCCAAAAGTAACAACAGAAGTTATCGGTAAAGGCCTTTCAAACAAAGACACAAGCGTAAACAACACAGAGCTCGTAAATGTAAACGCAGAAATCCGCAACCACCCGATCGAGGTTGTTGGACGCAAACTCCGCGCATACATGACAGCTATGAAACCGGTTCTGTAATAAATTTCTCTGACAAAAAAGGCGATTGAGCTTAGTGCCAATCGCCTTTTTTTATCAGTGTTTTAATCTATACGAGAGTTTCAGGTCGAGGGAGAAAATCATGCCGTCGGCCCCGTTTCCGTTTGTCAGGGAGCCTAGAGGCAGGTAAGTTCTAAATTCTGAGCCGATTTTCCATTTTTCTGAGAGGATGTACGAATACGAAACTGCGAATTCCGGGTAAAGGAAATTCAGGTTGCTGAAGAATGTTCCGTTGATGTCGGAAACATCTTCGCTGGCCTTGCTGCCCGTGTCACGGTTGGGGTCGTCTGCGCTGACACCGTTTGAAAGGATTGCATGGCGGAAAAGGAATCCCAAGCCGCCCGACACCGAAAGAAGGTGTTTTTCTGTCTCGCCGAGCTTAAATGTATAGCCGCCCGTCAAATCGAGCATCATGGAAAGGGCGGTTGCTGTGCGGTTTTCGACCTCGGCAGGCTGTGCGTCAGTTCCGTCCCAGAGGTAGTAATTCGTGAAGAATGAGCCGTGAGCCGAAACCAGGACATTGTTCTCAAAAAGAAAATCTCCGCCAACGCCAAGTGAATACATGATTGGAGAAGGAGCCGACTTTGTGTGGTCGTCAGTGTTGAGCATGAGCTTAGGCCCCGCCGTGAAAAACAAATCCGCATCAAGGGCCGGGAGAGAACAAAGAGAAAGGAAAAAAACACCTGCAATTGTCAGAAATCTTTTCATAAGACCATGCGCAAGGGTATGAAGCCCCGAAGTTGCGTAAGGAGCTTGCGACTGTAGCAATGAGCGTTAGCGAAGGGCGGAACACCCGACGGCGAAGCCGATGCGCCCTTATATTCTATCTTGTATAGAACAATTTTTCCATATCGACCGTGAGGAATCCTGCGCGGCCGGTCTTGTAGAAGTCGCTTTCTTCCCAGGCTACGATGAGGTATTTGCCACTGATTGCGAAGGCCTGGTACGAATATCGCTGCGGGAGTTTCGGCAATCGGAATGCGACTGTTTTTCCATTGTTTATGAGCGGGAAGCCGTCGAGGGAGCCGCAGAAATAGGTCGTGCCGTCGTTGAACACGGCACAAATCCAGTTGTCCTTGATGATTGCGTTTGCGGCAGTTCCGTCGTCCTCGATTCCATTGTCAAAATATCTCGGTGAGGAGCCGCCGAAGTCGTGGCATGTGAGCAGGAAGCTGAAATCTTTCGGGATTGACTTCAAGAGGTTTTTGAGCCGAGGTGGTGCCTTTGAAAAATCTTCCGGCGTAACGAGGTTTCTGTAGCTTGACTCGCTGATTTCCGAGACTTTGATGCTCGTCGAGTCAGAATTGCGTGAAAATGGCTGAACGCTTGCCAAATCTACGAGCGACTTCCACTTGATGTAATGGAACGAGACTTTGTTGTTTTTCGTTGATTTTACCGAGCTGAACCAGTCCGTGCCGTCAAAGAATGTGTTCGTGACCTCGCCCGCCTGCTCGATGTTGAGCTCGCCGTAAGTGACAACCGGGAAGAACAATTTTTGCGAGGTCGAAAGCCTGACGATGTGGCTTTGGTTCTGATTTTGAACTCGGTTCGCGGCCTTGTTGAAGAAGGAATTTTTTACAAGTGTGAAATATGGAACATTTCCCTCAAAAACGAGGTTTCCCGCCGTTGAGTCAGAGAAAAGCTGGTAATCCTGAATCAAAATCGGGTTGTCGGTGTTGTCAAAATAAAGCGCGCCGAGATGATTTACGAGCATGATTGCCTTTCCGTCGGCAGAAACATTTCCGTCACAGATTCGCACGCTCTCCGTCCACGGCCTGAGCGACTGAATTGCCGAATGCTGGGGCAAATCGACTTCCGCAAAGGAATCGTTCGCAAAATAGAACCATTTGTGGTCGCTTGATTTTTGCTTCATCTGCATGGTCGGCTCTGAAACCGGCTGTTTTTTACCGCAGGCCGTAAGGATAATGCAGATTGAGAATATTTGAAGGATGATTTTCGACAATTTCATAAATACATTATCGGAAAAATCAAATGGAAATTAACTTTTAAGCTTTGACATTTCCTGCTGACACAGCTGGTCGCACCGCTCGTTCCACTCTACCCCAGCGTGGCCTTTGACCCAGTTCCATTCGACATTGAGGGAAGCGTTCAAAGAATCGAGTTTTTGCCAGAGTTCCTTGTTGAGCACGGGCTTTTTCGCCGCCGTGAGCCAGCCGTTCTTCTTCCAGTTGTGAATCCAGCTTGTGATTCCGTTTTTGACATACTGGCTGTCGATGTTCACCTGGATTGGGAGGGAGCGGAGCCGCTCGGTGTTGTAGATTGCTGTTAAGGCAGAAATTGCCGCTGTGAGTTCCATGCGGTTGTTCGTCGTGAGTTTTTCGCCGCCACTGAGCTCCCGGGCCTCGCCCTCTGCGATTACTACGCAAGCCCAGCCACCGACTCCGGGATTTCCCCAGCAGCCGCCATCGGTATATACAATTATTTTTTCGCTGTTTGTCATTTTGTGTATTCTAATAGAAGAATTCGTTTTTGCCTATGCTTATTTCAAAGAGTATGCTAGAATATAGCAGGAGAAAAAATGTTAAACATAGATACAATCAAAAACGGTCTGGTCATCGACCACATCAAGGCTGGTTTCGGCCCGCAAATCTTCCACTTCCTTGGTCTTGATAAGGCTGATTTTTCATGCGCGCTGATTATGAATGTGCCGTCAAAAAAGTCCGGCAAAAAAGACATCATCAAAATCGACAACATAATCAACATCGACTACTCGGTTTTGGGCTTCATCGACCCGAACATTTCAATCGCGGTCATCAAGGACGAAAAAATCGTGCGCAAAATCAAAATGGAGCTTCCCGAAAAAGTCGAGAATGTCATCCGCTGCAAAAATCCGCGCTGCATCACCGTCACGGAGCATTATGTCCGCCCGGTATTCAAGCTGGTCAACCGCGCGAAAAACCAGTACGCCTGCCAATATTGCGATGCATTGTACACTGCAGGCTCAATAGATTAATGGTGAACTATGAACGAAAATTCAATTCTTGTAATTTATAACGCACGGCTCGTGGACTCGAAAATCGACAGTCCCGGAACGGTCATCGTCGAGTCAGGAAAGATTCAGGCCGTCATTCTTGGAGAATGCAAAACTTCAAAAAAAGCTCTTCTTTTCGCATCTGCCTTCCTTTCTTCTTCCGCTTCAGACTCCCAGCCGGAATTATACGATGCCCACGGACTTACGCTCATGCCGTCTTTCATTGACATGCATGTTCACTTCCGCTATCCGGGTCAGACTCAAAAAGAAGACTTGGATTCAGGCCTTGCGGCTGCAGTCGCCGGCGGTTACGGAACTGTCGTCCTCATGCCGAACACAAAGCCCGTCGTCTCCGATAAGGAACTTGCAAAAAAAATCATGGACGAGGCAAAAGCAAAGAATCTTGTCCGCGTTTTCCAGACAGTCAGCATCACAAAGAATTTTGAAGGAAAAGACACAAGCGGCCTCGACTCGCTCACAAACGATGAATTCCCTGTAATCACCGAGGACGGCCACGATGTCGATTCTGCGGCAATCATGCTCGAAGGAATGCAGAAGGCCGGCAAAAAGAACATAATCGTCAGCTGTCACTGTGAAGACCCGTCGCTGGCTCAGGCCGCCCGCCCTTACCGGGAACGAGCGCTTGGCTTCATGAAGCAATATGGAATCCCGGCCGGAAAAGTGAATGTCAAAACGCCGGATGTTCCGGCTTCGGTCAATTTTGAAATCGACGGAAACCTCACGAAGGCAAATTCACTGCTTGCCCTCGCCGAGGACACAGCGACAATCCGAAACATCGAAATCGCAAAAAACGCAGGCTGTCATGTTCACATCTGCCACTGCTCGACAAAAATCAGCATGGACGCAGTTCGCCGCGCAAAAGAAGAAATCCAGCTCGGAAACATGAACGCAGGCTTTGACTGCACGGTTGAAGTCACACCTCATCACCTCGGTCTTGTCGGAACGGACGCACCGAACATCCGCGCCCTCGTAAATCCGCCTCTCCGAAGCGAAGATGACCGCCGTGCCTTAATCGAAGCCCTCCGCGACGGCACGGCCGATGTAATCTCCACAGACCACGCCCCGCACACTCAGGACGACAAGGCGGCAGGAGCACCGGGTTTCACAGGAATCGAAACGGCATTCGCTGTCTGCAATTCAATTCTCGTCAAAAAAGAGGGCTTCACGCTCTCAAAACTTTCACGACTCATGAGCGACAATCCTGCAAAACTTTTGCGGCTCAACTCAGGCAGGCTCAAAGTCGGTTACAATGCGGATCTGGTTCTCGTAAATCCCGATGAAGACTGGATTGTAAACAGCGAGTCCTTCAAAAGCAAGGGAAAATCAACTCCGCTCGAGGGCAAAAAGCTCACCGGTAAAATCCACG
>JAEEGL017447119.1_pt1 | contig 25364 bp, 18 predicted proteins | sample 9134231 | NCBI WGS metagenome assembly JAEEGL01 (sample SAMN16246548, study PRJNA631951) | gut metagenome | biome: gut microbiome; feature: rumen; material: fiber-attached | host: Bos | place: Iran: Karaj | collected 2018-10
AAACGAAACGATTCCATGACGGTCATGGTGGGTGCGGTCTTTGTACTGTGCCTTTGGGTCTTTACCATTGCCCTGTATCATTTTCTGCAGGATCCCTTCCCCACCCAGTATCTTTCCAGACTGTGTGAATTCTTATCCTGCTGCATGTTGGTGATCTTTTTGAAGTTTACCAGCTTTACCGTGGCGGATATGGGCTTAAAGAGCAAGCACTTCGGCAAGGATATGAAGGAGGCGGTCATCGTTGCCGTTTCGCTGGTGCTGTTTCTCGTGGTACTAAAGATCGTATTTATCAAGCTGGGCAGCGGCTATTTCTCCAAGGAGGTTGCCTTCTGGAAATATGAGGACAGACCGGCTTATCTGATCGAGTATATCTTCATCGCGCTGTTCCAGGAGTTTCTGGCGCGCTGCTGTATGCAGGAAAACCTCCACCGGATCCTGGGTACCTACAAGTACGGAGACTATGTGGCGATCGCCGTATCTTCCCTGATCTTCGGAGTGTTCCATCTGCATTACGGTCTGTTCTATATGATCGGTGCGGCTGTACTGATGGGCTCTTTGGGCTTTATCTATAAGCATCAGAGAAGCATCTGGGGAACCTATTTTGTACATTATGTCTTCGGCATCGTGGGGAAATGCCTGCACTGGATCTGAGACGGAATGTTGATGGAATGCAGAAACTATTTTACAAGCGGGGAATTGTGGTATATACTACTTAAGGCGTTTTTGCAAAGAAGCGGCGCCCCGATGCTAAGTTGTAGCCAAAAGGCCATAGGCCCAAGGCGTTTGTCTGAGCGATCATAAGGAGACAAAACGAATGGTAAAAGCAATAGTAGGAGCTAACTGGGGAGACGAAGGAAAAGGCAAGATCACGGATATGCTGGCTGAAAAAGCCGATATCATCATCCGTTTTCAGGGCGGAGCCAATGCAGGTCACACCATTGTGAACAATTACGGCAAATTTGCTCTGCACACCTTGCCCAGCGGTGTATTTTACGATCACACCACCAGCATCATCGGAAACGGCGTTGCACTGGATATTCCCAAGCTGATGAAGGAGATAGGGGAGATCACGGAGCAGGGCGTACCCATGCCTAAGATCCTGGTTTCAGACCGTTGCCAGATTGTAATGCCCTATCACGTACTGTTCGATCAGTATGAGGAGGAGAGACTGGCAGGCAAGTCCTTTGGTTCCACCAAATCCGGAATCGCACCTTTTTATTCCGATAAGTATGCAAAGATCGGGTTCCAGGTCAGCGAACTCTTTGATGAAGAGATCCTGAAGGAAAAGGTAGAAAGAGTCTGCGGACTGAAAAATGTCATGCTGGAGCATTTATATCATAAGCCTGCTCTGGATCCCGCAGAGCTTCTGAATACCCTGCATGAGTACAGGGATATGGTAGCACCTTACGTTTGTGATGTTTCCCTGTTTTTGGATAAGGCACTGAAGGAAGGCAAGCAGGTGCTGTTGGAAGGTCAGCTGGGAACCTTGAAGGATCCGGATCACGGAATCTATCCCATGGTAACCTCTTCCTCAACCCTGGCAGCTTACGGTGCCATCGGCGCAGGACTTCCGCCCTACGAGATCAAAGAGGTGGTTACGGTCTGCAAGGCTTATTCCTCGGCAGTAGGCGCAGGTGCTTTTGTAACGGAGATTTTAGATGAGAAGGAAGCCCAGGAGCTTCGTGAGCGCGGCGGAGACGGCGGAGAGTATGGTGCAACCACCCACAGACCCAGAAGAATGGGTTGGTTTGACTGCGTAGCTTCCAAATACGGATGCCGTCTGCAGGGTACCACGGATGTGGCCTTTACGGTGCTTGATGTACTGGGATACCTGGATGAGATCCCTGTATGTACCGCTTATGAGATCGACGGTGAGCAGACCACGGACTTCCCTGTAACTGCAAAGTTGGAGCGCTCCAAACCGGTATATGTAAAGCTCCCCGGCTGGAAGGGTGAGAGCATCCGCGGCATTCGTGAGTTTGACAAGCTGCCGGAGAACTGCAGAAAGTATGTGGAGTTTGTAGAGCAGCAGATCGGATATCCCATCACCATGATTTCCAACGGACCGACTCGTGATGATATCATCTATCGTGAGAGTCCTTTGAAGAAATAAGAGAATTGAGAACAGAATGAAGAAAAAGGCAGGTCCTTCGGGATCTGCCTTTTGTGATGCTGTTTTATGTGGAGTTTATTCGGTTACTTTGGAGTTTGTGCTTTCTGCTTCTGCAGATTGGGCCTTCAATGCGGCCTCAGTCTCAGCCTCTTTCCTTCGTTTTTTCTCCTTGCTGCGAGCCTTAAAGTGGGCGGAAATGCCTGCCAGAGACAGGATGAAGCAGGACATGGCGCCAAAGAGCATATCCTGCCAGAAGGCTACGACGCTCAGCACGCCTACGCCGATGCTAAGAAGCAAAAATGAGGTATCTTCAGGGTTTATCATGATTCTTCTCCCTTCGTAACGTCTTTGATATTCTTTTTGGAAACAGTCATGTTCTCATGTGCTGTGTTGTAGGAAGCCTCTGCATTTTGAGCCGGGGCTTTGTCACCGGGCAGATCAAAGTCTGCAATGGTGTGCTTGCCGGACATCTTTCCGTAGAGCCAGATGTAGATCCACAGAAGGATGGGCAGCGCAATGGTGCCAAAAAGCATGCCGTAAAAGAGCTTCCCGCCGGGATTGAAGATGGCGGAAAGGACCAGGCCGATGAGAAAGAGCAGGATCAGGATGAGGCCGATAATGGCCGCGGTGCGTTGGGGTTTGGTGTACATGTGAGTTCCTTTCTTGGTGTTAACATTCACGGCAACCACACAACAACCTCGTAAACCCGGTGCTGCGCACCTCAACTGCCGCTGTCGCGGCTGTTTACTCGGTGTGGGTGGAGAGTTAACAGAGTTACGATTTACAGTAACCTCCCCCTCATCTCGTATCCTTCGGATACTCGATGTGTGGGAGTTCCTGCTAGGTGTTAACATTCACGCAACCACACAACAACCTCGTAAACCCGGTGCTACCGCACCTCAACTGCCGCTGTCGCGGCTGTTTACTCGGTGTGGGTGTGGTTGGCAGAAACTTCAATTCGGTTTCTTTCGTGCGAGCACGAGAAACCTCATTTTGTTCCTGCCTACCGTGAATGTTAACATATTGTGAAACAAATTGACAAGAAGAAAACCGATGCTATACTGATACTATGAGCGAAAAGAGACGATTAATTGAAAAACCTTATTTAAGGCTGGATACGGTGCTTGGAGAGAATCGTTACCGGGTAGATGGTTTCCTGGAGGATAACGATCTGGTGGTAAGCTACGCCGGCTTTGATATTTTCCGGCAGAAAAAGGTGGTGATCCGGGAGCTGTTTCCGAAGGCCATTCTGGACAGGGAGCCCGGTGAAGAGCAGGGCGTGTTCTGTAAGCAGATGGCATCCGAGACTACCTTTGATTCTATGAGGCAGCACATGATCGCAAGGGCGAAGCGGCTCATCGGTCTGTATCCCATCGATTACGTAGCCAATATCCTGACCTACTTTGAGGAAAACGGCACGGTATATGTCATCGAGGAGGAACAGCCGGAGGCAGAAACCTTTGCAAAGACCCTTTTCGCAAGACACAGTGCAAAGTTCACGGTGGAGGATCTTTTAAAATATCTGAAACCTTTGTTTGCAACTCTTTCAAGACTGCATAAAAGGGGGATCTGGCACGGCAGCATCAATCCGGATACGATTTTAATTACCAAGGACAAGAGGCCGATCCTGACCCACTTTACGGATCCCTGTGAGGATATGGCAGCGGAGGTTTTGGGAAGCCCCGCCATTCGCAGAGAGGGGTTTTGCCCCGTAGAGCTTTACGTACCGGAGGCAACTCCCGGTCCCAAGGCGGATATCTTTGAGATGGGAGCTCTTTTGTATCGGTATGTAACAGGCGAGACTGTCATGCCCTACTATGAGCGGATCAACGAGGAAAAGGTACCCACTGAGCCTAAGGATATGAAAACCCGGGTTATGGATTTTCAGAGCGATGCCATTATGAAGGCGGTGGAGCTCTATGATTTTGATCGTTTTTCCTCCCTGGATGAGCTCTTGTCGGAGCTGGCGCCTGCGGATATGGATCTGGACAGCCTTCATGATCAGCAGGAAGAGGCCAGATTCTTTAAGAAGGCACCGCTGAAATACAGAAGAGAGCAGCAACTGAAATACGGCTACATCATTGCCATTGCCGCCATGGCGCTGTTTCTGGTGATCTTTCTGGTTCCCAGAGTTGTGGTGGTTTCCGATACGGTGAAGATAGACCGTTTTTACAAGAAGTTCCACCAGGCCTCGGAATATGAGAAGTGTCAGATGCTTTCGAAGCTGACCAAGGAGCAAAGGGACAATTACACCAACAATTACCGGGATCTTCCCGAAGATGTGACAGAGGAAGAGCAGTCCAAGCTTTTGACCGTCCGGTATTATGACTACATTCTTAAGCACTATGTGTCCATCGGAGAGGTGGATCGGAAGCGCCCGGGATATGAATACGTCAAGATCGACCTTCGAAGCAACACCGCAGTGGTGACCTATATCGCCGAAGGCGGAGACGTGGAGGAAGAGTACAAACTGAAGCCTTTCATCGACGGCAGCTATCAGGTCATCGTTTCTTCTACCGATGAATCCGGCAAGAAGCATTCCGATACCCTCATCGTCAATGAAAAGAGTCCGAAATAGCATTTGAATTATGACGCAAGTTGTGCTATAAAGAGTAGAGTAAATCTTGTTAAAGGAGACAGATACAATGGCATTATTGGAAAAATGGCGGGCTATGGCCTATTCAGAGACAGCAGATAAGGGCAAGCTCAAGAAACTGTGGCAGGCATATTTTTTACAGGAAAAGGAAGTTTATAAGCAGCTTTTGGCAGATCCCGATACCGAGGTTAAGGGCACTGTAAAGGAGCTGGCTGAAAAATACAATCTGGACATCATGACTATGACCGGATTTCTGGATGGTATCAATGATTCCCTGGTAGAGCCCAATCCCATCGAGGAGATGGAAGAGGATACCGAAGTATCCCTGAAGTTTGACAAGGAGCTGCTTTACAAGAACATGGTAGCAGCTGAGGCAGATTGGCTTTACGGCTTGGAAGAGTGGGAGAGCATCTTTGACGAGGAAAAGAGAAGCGAGCTTTACAAGGAGCAGAAGCGTTCTACCACCATCGTTAAGGAAGCAAAGGTATTCCCCAACGATCCCTGTCCCTGCGGAAGCGGCAAGAAGTATAAAAAGTGCTGCGGCAGAAACGCATCATAAAGTAGTTGACAGATCAGAGGGTTAGGGATAGACTATACCCAATCCGATACGGACAATTCAATAGAGAAGACGTTGAAGAGAAGAGTAGGGTTGCAATGACGTGTTGCAGAGAGGATATCCCCTTAGGGGTGCTGGAAGATATCTATCAGGTCGCAGCTTGAAGACCACCTCGGAGTCTGTTTAAAATGAGTGCTTCCCATTTTGGGAGGAAGCAGGGTGGAACCGCGTATCTTACGTCCCTGGCATATAGATATATGCCGGGGACTTTTTTATGTAGGATGCATACAGAACAATAGAAAAATACTCACAAAGGAGGTAAATGCTATGAAGATCACACTCAAGGACGGCAGCAGCAAAGAGTATGCAGGCGCCATGACGATCCTGGATATCGCAAAGGATATCAGCGAAGGACTCGCCCGTGCAGCCTGTGCAGGTATGGTAAACGGAGAGGTCAAGGACCTTCGGACCGAGATCACCGAGGACTGCGAGCTTTCCATTTTGACCCTTCATGATCCGGAGGGCCTTCGGGTGCTGAGACATACAACGTCACATATCCTGGCAGAAGCGGTAAAGAGACTTTTCCCCAATGCAAAATGTGCCATTGGACCTGCCATTGACGAGGGCTTTTACTATGACTTCGATGCAGAGCCCTTTTCCAGAGAGGATCTGGACAATCTGGAAGCAGAGATGAAGAAGATCATTAAGGAAGGCAATGAGCTGACCCGCTTCACCCTTCCCAGAGAAGAGGCTATCCGTCTGATGGAAGAAAAAGAGGAGCCCTACAAGGTAGAGCTTATTAAGGATCTTCCCGAGGATGCACAGATTTCCTTCTACGATCAGAAGGGCTTTGTGGATCTGTGTGCAGGACCTCATATGATGAGTACCAAGGGCATTAAGGCCTTTAAGCTGATCTCCTCCTCCATGGCATACTGGAGAGGCGATTCCAACAAGGCTAGACTGCAGCGTATTTACGGTACCGTATTTGCGAAAAAAGAGGAGCTGGAGGCGTATCTGGCACACCTTGAGGACATCAAGATGCGGGATCACAACAAGCTGGGCCGTGAGATGGAGCTCTTTACCACGGTGGATGTTATCGGACAGGGACTTCCCCTCATCATGCCCAAGGGCGTAAAGATCATCCAGAAGATGCAGCGCTGGATCGAGGATCTGGAGGACCGTGAGTGGGGCTATGTGAGAACCAAAACTCCGCTGATGGCAAAGTCCAACCTCTATAAGCTTTCCGATCACTGGTTCCACTATAAAGACGGTATGTTTGTCTTAAACGACGATCTCATGAGCGAAGAGGAAGCACTGGAGGATCAGAAGCTTTACAGCGATACCTCCGTAGCTATGAAAAATGCTCAGGATAAGGTGTATGAGGATAAGGGCGGCAGAGAGGTTATGGCTCTTCGTCCCATGACCTGTCCTTTCCAGTACTTTGTATATAAGGCAAAACAGAGAAGCTACAGGGATCTGCCTTACAGAATGGGTGAGACCTCCACGCTGTTTCGGAATGAGGATTCCGGCGAAATGCACGGCCTTACCAGAGTCAGACAGTTTACCATTTCCGAGGGTCATCTGGTTTGTACCCCGGAGCAGATCGCAGACGAGTTCAAAAACTGCGTAAAGCTGGCTAAGCACTGCCTTGTAACCCTGGGTCTGGAGGGAGATGTAACCTACCGCATGAGCAAATGGGATCCCAAGAATCCCGGCAAGTATCTGGGAACCGCAGAGGATTGGGATAAGGTACAGGATGCCATGCGCAAGATCCTCAATGACATCGGCCTTGACTATACCGAAGAGGACGGCGAGGCTGCCTTCTACGGACCGAAGCTGGATATCCAGGCTAAGAACGTATATGGCAAAGAGGATACCATGATCACCATTCAGCTGGATATGTTCCTGGCTGAGCGCTACGATATGTACTACATTGATCAGAACGGTGAAAAGAAGCGTCCCTACATCATTCACAGAACCTCCATGGGATGCTACGAAAGAACCCTGGCATGGCTCATTGAGCACTATGCAGGCAAGTTCCCCACCTGGCTTTGCCCCGAGCAGGTACGTGTTCTGCCTATTTCCGAGAAGTTTGCAGACTACGCACAGGGCATTTACAAAGAGCTTTTGGATGCAGGCGTGGATGTAACGGTGGATAACCGCTCCGAAAAGATCGGCTTTAAGATCCGTGAAGCAAGACTGGAAAAGGTTCCCTACATGCTGGTTGTAGGTCAGCAGGAAGAAGAGCAGGGACTGGTTTCCGTCAGAAGCCGCTACGAAGGCAACGAAGGACAAAAGCCCCTGGCAGACTTCAAGGCACAGATCCTGGAAGAGATCCGTACCAAGGAGATCAGAGTCGAGCTTCCTGAGGAAGAAAAGAAGAAATAAATTTGTGTTTGACAAAAGCGCACGGTTGTGGTATTTTATACGAGTATGTGAAACACATATGTGCAAAACAAGCAGAGTATCCGCTCTCACCCTGTGGCGCCTTGGCTGCTGACAGGAGTTCCTATATCGCAATCCTACGAAGGGCGTTGCCCGTATTCGGATGATGATAGCAGAAAAAAGTGGATACCTGTGTGTCCACTTTTTCTTTATGTATGGGAGGTGTTTTTTATCAGCGAATTGAGTATTAACGGACAGATCCGTGACAAGGAAGTACGAGTGATCTCTGAGACGGGCGAACAGCTTGGAATCATGTCTTCAAGAGAGGCGCAGGCACTGGCAGACGAGGCAGGTCTTGATCTTGTAAAGATCGCACCTACAGCAAATCCGCCGGTATGCAAGATCGTAGATTACGGAAAGTTCCGCTATGAGCAAAGCAGAAAGGAAAAGGAAGCCAGAAAGAAGCAGAAGATCATCGAGCTGAAAGAGATCAGACTGTCACCGAACATCGACACCAACGATCTGAACACCAAGGTGAATACTGCAAGAAAGCTTTTGGCTAAGGGCGACAGAGTAAAAGTCACACTCCGCTTCCGCGGACGTGAGATGGCACATATGAATAACAGCAAACACGTACTGGACGATTTCGCGCAGGCTCTGGCGGACGTTGCAGTAGTGGAGAAGCCTGCCAAGGTTGAAGGCAGGGCAATGCACATCGTGCTTGCGGAAAAAAAGTAAATTAGGAGGAACAAACAATGCCGAAGGTAAAAACAAAAAGAGCAGCAGCAAAGCGTTTCAAATTGACAGGGACCGGAAAGCTGAAAAGAAACAAAGCTTATAAACGTCATATTTTAACGAAGAAGTCTGCAAAGACCAAGAGAAATCTGCGTAAACCCGCTATGACGGATGCAACCAATGTTAAGAATATGAAGAAGCTGACACCGTATTTATAAGTCAGGGTAGGAGGTAATAAAATGGCACGAATCAAAGGCGGTTTAAACGCAAAGAAGAAACATAACAGAATCTTAAAGTTAGCAAAGGGTTACAGAGGCGCTCGCTCTAACCAGTACAGGATCGCTAAGCAGTCCGTTATGAGAGCACTGGCTTCTTCCTATGCAGGACGTAAGGAAAGAAAGCGCCAGATGAGACAGCTCTGGATCGCTCGTATCAATGCAGCAGCAAGACTGAACGGTCTTTCCTACAGCCGTTTCATGTATGGCTTAAAGCTTGCTGAGATCGATATCAACCGTAAGATGCTGGCAGAGATGGCAGTTAATGATGCTGACGGCTTTGCACAGCTTGCTGAGATCGCAAAAAGCAAGATTGCATAAGACAACAAAAATGACCCCCGGCAAAGGCTCTGCTAGGAGCTTTCTGCAGGGGGTGTTTTTATACGAGGTTTGGATATGAAAAAAACAAACACACTTCGCATTTTTCTACTGGCAGCGGCCCTGTTTCTGGCTACGCTTCTGAGCCTGCCCGCAAGGGTCTTGGCAGATGATACCGTAGATACCACCACCGTATCCACCAAGGTGGAGGTACCCATCAAGGTCATCAAGGAAAAGAAAAAGATCTATCTCATCTGCGGCGAAAAGCGCACCATGAACATCGGCGGTATGGGAGGCGTGATCTTTTCCAGCTCCGATCCCAGTATCGTAGGCGTAAACGGCCTGGGTCAGATGATCGGTATGAAGGCAGGAAAGGCAGTGGTTTCCATCCAGTCCCAGACGGTGAGACAGGAATACACCGTTGTGGTTAGGGATACGGTGGATCTGGTGATCTTTGCCGGACAGAGCAATATGGCAGGCGCCGGCGGCAACTACACCATGGCACCTACGCCGGAAGCCGGAACAGCTTATGAGTTTAACATTGCTACCAGTGATGAGCAGAAGATCATCATGATGAAGGAGCCCTTCGGAAACGGTACCAACAGGGCATACATGTTAAACGGTAAGTATATGAGCGGTAACGGAACTCTGTGCTCGGCATTCTCCATAGCCTACTATAAGAAGACCAAGGTTCCCGTGGTAGGGGTACCTGCAGCCTGGGGCGGAACCACCTCCAGTACCTGGCTTACCAGCGGCATCTTAGAGAGCACCATCAGCCGCATGAAGCAGGCCAAATCCTATCTGAAGAAGCACAAATGTAAGATCCGTCATATTTATGTGGTTTGGTATCAGGGAGAATCCGACGGACAGAAGGGCTACAGTCCCGATACGTATGTAGCCAATACGAAAAAGATCTGGTCCAAGTTCAAAAAAGCCGGATGTGAGAAAATGTTCATGATCCGCATTGCCCAGATGATCGGCTGCCCGGGAATGATGGATCCCATCGCCAATGCCCAGAGCAAGCTGTGCAAGGAGAACAATGCATTTATTATGGCTTCCACGGAAGGCTATAACATGCATGAGGATCCGGGGAAATGGTATTCGGACATCGTTCATATCAACCAGTCCGGACTGAATAAGATCGGAACGGCAGCGGGAAAGGTTGCCGGAAAATACGCTAAGAAATCCAAGAAAAAAGCCAAATAGTAAGCCAAGGCTTACTGCCGGAAATGCTGCAGTACCTCCAGAATTCCATCCTCTTCGTTGGAATGAAGGGTGATGTGAGAGGCAGCTGCTTTCACAGGCTCTGTGGCGTTAGCCATGGCATAGCCTGTGCCTGCTGCCAGGATCATGGGCAGGTCGTTTTCGGAATCTCCGACGGCTATGGTATCGGATATGGGAACACTTAAATGCTCTGCGAGAAATCGCAGGGCATTTCCTTTGTCTGCGTTTTTGTGAATGATCTCCAGATACCCCTCTCCGGAAAAGATGCAGTGGATCCGGTCTCCGAAGCGTTCCATGGCTTTTTCCCTGAAGGGCATGAGCTTTTGGCTGCCTTCGTTAGCAAGGGCTAACATTTTAAAGGGAGGCTTGTCCAGTGCGTCGGAAAGGATGGGGGACAGCTTAATGGGCAAAATCACCCGTTTTACATACCGCTCGGTTTCCGCATCCATCCGGGTGCAGATGAGATTGTCATCCGTGTAGGTCTGGATGTGGATCTGACACTTCTCTGCCAGTGCCTGCAATTCATCCACCAAGACAAGAGGCAGTCTTTCCTCGTAGATGTTTTGTCCCGTAGCCCTGTCATAGATCTGGGCGCCATTGTTGGCAATGATCATTTGCAGGGAAAAGGGGTGCGTAATGCGGGAGTCAAGATAGGAAAAAACATTCTCGATACTTTTCAGGGGGCGCCCGGAGGAAAGGATCAGTCCGTGGCCTTTGGCCGCTGCGTCAGAGAGTGCTATGGCTACGGCATCGGAGATGGTCTGATCGCGTCTTATGAGGGTGCCGTCAATATCGGTAAAGAGAAGCTTCATAAAGGTTCCTTTCGGGATCATCCGGTCATAAGAAATGCTTTTATAATCGGGGGATCCTATGCTATAATAGTACGGAGTACGGGCATTTTTATGTCCGATTATCAGAGTAACACAGCTTCGGAAAGGCAGCAAGGTTTTTCGGACATGAAAAAACTACTTCCCTACCTAAAAGAATATAAGAAAGAATGCATCCTGGCCCCGGCTTTTAAGATGTCGGAGGCCATCCTGGAGCTCTTCGTTCCCCTGGTGGTGGCGGCTATGATCGATCACGGCATGGGGAATCGCAGCAGAGGGTATCTTGTGGGCATGAGTCTGGTGCTGCTTCTTCTGGCGGCGGTGGGCCTTGGGGTATCGGTGACGGCCCAGTATTTTGCAGCCAAAGCGGCGGTGGGCTTTGCCACCAAGCTTCGGTACGCCCTCTTTTCCCATTTGCAGAGCTTTTCCTATACGGAGATCGACAAGATGGGAGCTTCCACCATGATCACCCGTATGACCTTGGATATCACTCAGGCCCAAAACGGCGTGAACATGGTGCTAAGGCTTTTGCTACGTTCTCCCTTTGTGGTGCTGGGAGCCATGGTGATGGCCTTTACCATCGATCCCTGGTCGGCATCCTTGTTTGTGGCAGTGATCTTCGGCCTGTCGGCAGTGGTCTTTCTGATCATGAACTTCCACATTCCCATGATGAAACAGATCCAGCAAAAGGTGGATCAGCTGACCCAGGCAGCCAGGGAGAACTTAACGGGAGTTCGGGTGATCCGGGCCTTCGTAAAAGAGAGAGAAGAGATCGGGCGTTTCAATGCCCGCAACGAACAGCTCCTTTTGGCCCAGGAGAAAACAGGAAAGGTATCGGCCCTGCTGAATCCCGTAACCTATGTGATCGTCAATCTGGCTATCATCTTTCTGATCCGTACCGGTGCCATTCAGATCGACAGGGGCGTGCTGTCCCAGGGTGAAGTGGTGGCGCTGTATAACTACATGACGCAGATTCTGGTGGAGCTTATCAAGTTCGCCAATCTCACCGTAACCATCAACAAAGCCCTTGCCAGCGGAAACCGAATTGTAAGCGCTCTTTCCCTGGAGCCTTCCATGCAGTATCCCGGTTCCGCAGCAGGAAGCGGCGGAGCTTCGACTTTTACCCCGGCTTCTGAGGGGATTGCAGGAGAAGCTCAGCCTGCCGTCAGCTTTGAGGCGGTAAGCCTTCGGTATCAGGGAGCTGGAGAGGAATCCCTGCAGGATATCAGCTTTACGGCTCAGAGCAATGAGGTCATCGGTATCATCGGCGGAACAGGCTGCGGGAAGACGTCCCTTGTGAACCTCATTCCCAGATTTTATGATGCCACAGAGGGTAAGGTCCGACTCTTCGGCAAAGATGTGAAGAACTATACCAAAGAGCAGTTAGAGCAGCTGGTGGCAGTGGTACCCCAGAAAGCGGTACTCTTTGCAGGCACCATTGCGGATAACCTGAAATGGGGCAAAAAGGATGCCACCCGGGAGGAGATGCTATCAGCCCTGGAAAGTGCCCAGGCCCTTGAAGTTGCTCAGGCAAAGGGAGGCCTTGAGGGCGAGGTAGAGCAGGGTGGTCGGAATTTCTCCGGAGGACAAAAGCAGCGTCTTACCATAGCAAGGGCACTTATTGCAAAACGTCCTATTTTGATCCTGGATGATTCTTCCTCGGCACTGGATATGGCCACGGACAAAAAGCTTCGCCAGGCATTAACCCAGCTTTCCCCCAGACCTGTGACCTTTATCGTATCCCAGCGGACCAACGCCATTATGGATGCGGACAAGATCCTTGTCATGGACAACGGACGCATTGTGGCAAGCGGAAAACATGAAGAGCTTTTGCAAAGCTGCGAGATCTACCGAGAGATCTATGAATCACAGCAAAAGACAGCATGAAAATAGTTAGCAAAGAGCAACGAGGCTTTATGAAACTACCGGGAATCTTTCGTAAAAAGAATAGTGAAAAAAGCGAAAAAAGCCGTGAAAGCAGGCGAATCCTGAAGCAGGTCTGGGCCTATATGGCGGACTATCGCACAGGCATCATCATTACCCTGTTTCTGGCGCTGCTCATCGTGGCAGGGACCCTTTATGTGCCCATCCTCATCGGTGAGGTCATCGATCAGCTGATGCCGGGCTATATCAAGCTGCAGGCTATCGTAAAATCCCTCATTAAGATCGGCGTTGTGGTGGCGATCACCGCAGCCATGCAGTGGGTTATGAACGTGATGAACAACAACATCACCTATGAAGTGGTGCGGGATATCCGAAAGGATGCCTTTGAAAAGATCCAAAGGCTGCCCCTTTCCTATCTGGATCAGCACCCCTCCGGGGATCTGGTTTCCAGGATGATGACGGATACGGACCAGTTTGCGGACGGACTTTTAATGGGCTTTACCCAGCTCTTTACAGGCGTTGCCACCATTGTGGGAACCCTTGTGATCATGCTAAAGCTTTCCTGGATCATCACTTTGGTGGTGGTTCTGATCACGCCCCTGTCCCTGTTTGTGGCCTCCTATATTGCCACCCATACCTATGACATGTTCAAAAAACAGTCGGAGATCCGGGGCAGGCAGACAGCCCTTATTGATGAGACTTTGGGAAATGAAAAGGTGGTAAAGGCCTTCGGACAGGAGGATGAGATCTTAGAGACCTTCGGAAAGATCAACGAGGAGCTGGAAAGCGTTTCCCTAAAGGCCATCTTCTTTTCCTCCCTGACAAACCCCTGTACCCGGTTTGTCAACAGTATTGTTTACGCGGCAGTAGCCCTGACGGGAGGCTTTGCGGTTTGCTCCATGCATATGACGGTAGGACTTCTGGCAGTCTTTTTATCCTATTCCACCCAATATACCAAGCCCTTTAACGAGATCTCGGGAGTGGTGACGGAGCTGCAAAACGCCATTGCCTGTGCAGGACGGATCTTTGAGATCATCGCTCAGGAGCCGGAGAGTGCGGACAGCCTTTCCGCCAAGGAGCCCGATGAGGTAAAGGGAGAGGTAACCTGCGAGAATGTGAGCTTTTCCTACGTGCCTGAGAAAAAGCTCATTGAGAACTTTAACCTTTCGGTACAGCCGGGACAGAATGTGGCTATCGTGGGTCCTACGGGCTGCGGCAAGACTACGGTTATCAATCTTTTGATGCGCTTTTATGATGTGGATCAGGGCTGCATCAAGGTGGATGGAGAAAATATTCAGAACCTCACAAGAAAGAGCCTTCGCAGCTCCTACGGAATGGTGCTGCAGGATACCTGGCTTCGCAGCGGAACCATCCGGGATAACATCAAGATGGGCAAACCCTCCGCCACCGATGAGGAGATGGTGGCAGCGGCAAAGGCAGCCTATTCGGATTCCTTTATCAGAAGGCTTCCCAATGGCTATGACACCGTCATCGGAGAAGACGGCGGATCCCTTTCCCAGGGTCAAAAGCAGCTTCTTTGCATCACCCGGGTAATGCTGGCGCTTCCGCCCATGTTGATTCTGGATGAGGCTACCTCCTCCATTGATACCCGTACCGAGATCAAGATTCAGAACGCCTTTACCAGAATGATGGAGGATCGGACCACCTTTATCGTGGCCCACAGGCTCTCCACCATCCGAAATGCGGATCTGATCCTGGTAATGAAGGACGGCAATATCATCGAACAGGGAGATCATAACACGCTGCTGGCACAAAACGGCTTTTATGCCGAGCTGCTCAGGGCGTAGCAAATAAGCAACAGAATATAAAGAAAAGAGGTATTAGGAACATGAAAAAGAAAGCAATACTGATGACAATGATGATAACGGTCACTGTGGCCCTTGGCGGATGTGGGGGAAAACAGGCGAATACGCCTTCTTCCGGAAAAAACCAGCCTGCCGCTGCAGCGGATAGCACAGACATCACAGACAGTGCAGCCACAGGGTTGGATGATCTGAGCGACGCAGCCAATACGCAGAAGCCTACGGAAGTTGAGACGGATCAGGATACGGAACCGGCAGAGGCACAGGATACTGGAGCGCAGGAGGTCGATTCTCCGGAGGAAGAGACCGCAGAGGAAGAAGAGTCTCCGGGAGCACAGAGAGATCTGTTTGCGGATTTTATCATGGGTAAGAGCTCTGCCAGGGTATCCGCAAACTTCAAGGATGAGATGACTATGAACGATCTGGGGATGAAGGCCGGAGAGGAATATTCGGTCAATGATATCAAGGATCTGGTCGCTCAGTCAAACGAGGAGATGAAGGATGTGGATCCCAGGGTTTCCTATGCGCCCGTAACGGTGGGGGATCGAATCCTGTATGCCTTTGAACTGTACTATGAGACCAATTGGGACGGCGTCAGCGAGATGTTTGTGTTGTCCGACCACAGCGGAGAGCTGGAGTATCTGTTCGGGATCGACGGATGGTCCAGAAGAAGCCTTTCCATCAATGAAAACGGAGTGGTTTTTGACAGCGGTTCAAACGGAGCAGGATCTCATATTTCCGATATCTATGCGCCGGATCGGAGTCTCGTATATCAAAAGATCTCCAGGACGGAAGAAAATTTCTGGGGATGGGACTTTTATGATGATAAGGGCCAGCCTGTCGAAGGGCTGAACAAGACCATGAATGCCATGAATGAAGCGGACACGAGTTTGGGAGAAAAGATCGCATTCTATCGTGAAACCATCGATCAAAAAGACTATTACTATTTCCTCGGTGTTGACAAGATCACCCAGGATACTGTGGACCTCATCGACAAGGTTGCAGCCAATAACGGCTTCAAATTTGACGGAAAAGCAACTGCGGACGAGGCCAGAGAAGCTTATGCTCAGACCCTTGGTGCTGCCGAGGCCATTAAGGTTCAGGCAGAGCCCCAATGGAAATCTCTGAACTGATCTGCAACCATTGAAGAAGATCCGGGGTATTTATGGTGAAACCAGGTAAATAAACAGAGGATATCGATATGCCCAGAAAAAAAGTACAGAATGGAAACGGACAAGGGTTTGCCCCCATTGACCCGGAGCTTGCAAAAAAACGGCAGGAAGAATCCGAAAGAATGAAGGCACAGGAGGAACCCAATGCCTCCGAGATCTACTATTCATCCAACAGGGAAGCCAAGGTCCGGATGCTGAGCGTTTATCTTTACAAGACCATCTTCGGAAAGACCACTCCGGAAACCGAAAAGGAGTTTCAGGAGGCCATCAAAGATCCCGAAAGCAAGGAGCTTTTGGAGCAGGTGGCAGACAAGACCAAAAGCTGGGAAGCTGCCAAGGAACTGATGGACAGCCCCCATCTGCAGGGCGCTGTGTTCGGCGACCTGGTGGAAAAAGATGTAGAGAAGTCCCGGGAAACCTTTATAAATGATCAACTGGATAGGATCGAATTCAATGAAAAAGAGGCTGCCTTCCGGAAGAAACAGGGAGAACTAAAGGACCTTGACAAGCGGATCGACGATGCGGTAAACAAGGCAACGGATGTAAGGCTTGATAATGCCATACGCAGTGGATTGGATCTGCAGTTGGATCATGCCATCAATAAGGTGGCACAGACAGAAGCGCAGCAACTGAGAAACGGCATGGATCACATGAAGCAACTGTCCGAGGATGCCGGCAAGTGCTATATGATGATCCACAATGTGGACTATTTTATGCTGGGACTTGGCTCACCGGAGTTTAAGCAGATGAAAGAAACGGTGAATGATGTGTACAATTATACCGATGAGGTGTATGCCAAGACCTCACCGGCCATTGACTACAGGAAAGCGGCTATCCTTCTGGAAAAGCAGGCTAAAGCCATTTCGGCGGTAAATGCTTACCTGGAAAAGAAATATGAGGATTTCAACGAGGATCCCTTCCGGAGAAACGATCCCGCCAGACAGAAGCGGGAACAGCCCAGGATCGCCGCAGCCATTGAAACGCTGGCTCTTTTGGAAAAAAGTCAGGCGGAACTGCAAAAGGTCGTAAGAGAGGGAGAAATGGATCTGCGGGATCAGCTGATGAAAAAGCTGGCAGCGGATGATCACGCGCGGAAGAACCCAAATCTGAGTGAGGAGGGATATCGCCATTCCATTGCCAGAAGCCTGGATATGATCGTTAACCTAAACGGAAAGGCCTGGCAGGATGAAGATACTGCCCGTGCATCGAGTATTTACAACAGGCATCTTAAGGATGCGGATCACAAATACACCTATGCGGAAGAGAAAAAACTGATGGATCCGAAGATGAGCAATCTGTCAAATGCCATAAAGGCTGCAGATGAGCAGTATCAAAAAACGGGAAAACGGCTGACCAACGAGGATCTTTGGAAGATCGCCCAGGAACAATACGGATGTACAAAAGACGTCAAACCGCTGAAGGTTATGACCGACAGCCGGATCAAGGAAGAAAAGAACGGCCTGGTCAAGGATCTGGTCTCCTGGCAGGTAAAAAAGAAGCATAACCTGACAAAGCTTTATGACGATGCGGATAAGCGGGCTATGCAGCGGGAGCAGAAAAAAGTGCAGCAAAAGCAGAGCGGCAAAGGATTATAAAGGGGGTACCAAAGTTGAAGGACGAAGAACTCTACGAACAGAAGGAACAAGAGAAAAAGAACAGACTCCGGGGGAAAAGCGGCCATAGGAGACAAAATGCCAATTTGGATCTGAACAAGGTTGTGCCGGGTAAAGATATTTCGTATCCGGGCAAGATCCTGCCTGATGATGACAAATCCTTTTACGAAGAAGATCTGGAAGGCGGCGAGCACGATAAGGAGAACGAGATCAGCAAGGAAGAGTTGGATGATTTCCTGAAATTCATACAGGATTCCTATAAGTTCATTGCCGAATATGATGAAAAAGAAGTGAAGATGGGCAACCAGAAATCCAAATCTCAGGCGGGCTTTTTTGCCAAAAGACAGGAGATCAATATCGCCAAGCGGCGTGGGGAGGAGATCGAGGAGCCTCAGGATCTGATCGAGTTCGAGAAGGGGAAGGGCAGGCGGAGAGTGACCAATACCGCCTTTGAGAAGGAGATCGAAGAAAACAACCGCAGGGAGCGGGATCTGAAGCAGAAGATGGACAGCGGCTATCAGGAATACAAGATCAAGACCGCTAACCGGATCGAGCTTCGCAAGAATGCGGATTCCATCACCAAACTCTATAAGCTTTTGGACAGCAAGGATCACTGGTATAGGGGCAGTTCTCCGGCGTTCCGGGCACTGAAGGAAGATCTGAAGACGCTGAAAAAGCTGGCCAATCAGATGGTGGAGGAAAGCCGGGGTAAGGGAAAAGAGAATTGGGAGAAAAGAAAACATACCTATACGGCCTATCTGGAATGCGCAAACCGTGTCAAGGAAAGTGCTAAGAGGTACCTGACATACAAGAAGGACAAGATCAATTCTGACTATGCCCAGGCCAGATTTGACACCATCACCGAACTGCAGAATGTCATTGATGTAAATGAACGCTCCGTTCGCGATGCTTTTGCCCAGGATACGGTGAAACGGTTTGAGAATGTCAAAGGGGAGAGAGCGCGCTCGCAGTACGTGGAGGGGCAGAAGGCCAAAATGCGGGCATGGAGAGATCAGATCAAGAAGATCGATCTGTTCAGTGAGACCATGGATAGTCGAAAAACCTATCTGGGAGACAGATACACCGAGGCAATGCTGGCGGATATCAATACCAGATCCCCCTATTCTCTTGACCGAAACGCGGCCTTCAGTGTGACCAACATGGCACTTTTGCTGGAGAAAGATGAAAAAACCGGTCAGCCGAAATACACACTGGATGACATTCTGGATCCTACAAAGCTCAAGGAGCAGAAGCAGGCAAAGTTCCATGAAGTGGTTGTCAAAATGACACGTGAAACACTGGATCAGAAATGGATCGCCCAGACCATACATGACGGAACCCAAAAGGCCTATGAAATGATGGGACAGCTGACGGAAAAGGTGGATTTTTCAAACCCGGACTTTATTTATGATATGAATCTGTGTAAAGCCGCAAAGCTTTCCCAGGTGATGTTTGATGCCTGGCAGGAAAACGTGAAATGTAAAGAGGAGATCACCGAGATCGCCTGCCAGAGGGACAAAAGCATACAGAACTTTGAGCAATACCGTCATAAAGCAGGCGCGCAAAGAGGCGTTCTGGACAAATTCATGATCCAGGTCAACGATTATACCAAGGCCATTGTAGGAGAAGAAGGGAATTTTCATGTTCCGAATAACGGAATCCTGATGGTAAAGGCCTATGGAATGAATGAGGCAAAAAAGCTTTATGCAAAAAAAGCGGCCGAAAACAAAGGCAAGCATATCAGTGAATGGCTTTCCGAAACAGAGATGAAGGATGTCCGGCAGATTGAAATGGCGGGGGCGGATAAATTCGCGGAACTGCCTATGGATGACAGTCTCAGAGATCACTATATGCCGGAGATCTTGAACGGAAGTATCTTCGATGGTATCAAATGGAAAAAGGTTCCGGATCGGATAGCGGGATATCTTTATGAATTAGAGGGAGATGTCCAGATCAAGCTTATGGAGGACCATCAGAAATACATCAAGATGGGTGCCGATGAAGTATATCAGAGGATCAACCAGCAGCTGGATCATTTTATGGAGATGAAAAAGACCTCCGAGGCGGATATGCAGCCTTACCTGGACGGAGCCATCAAGGGAATGACCACCCTTGCAAAGCTGAGTGTTAAAGCCAGGAATCTGACAGAGGAAGAAAAACAAGAGGCAAAAGAGGCTATGAAGGAGGTATTCTCCTACAATCTTGCCGAGTCTTTCAAGGAAGTGAAGGCAAGCGGGAATGACCTGAAAAACCTTGTGGATCAGAATCTGGATCAGCTGGAGATCTATAACCGCTATGTAAATAACATCGACAAGGGTTCCGTTGCCAGCCTTGTGATCGCAGATCCCTTCAATGAGGTGGAAAATGCAAAGGAAACGGTATTGGCAAAAGGAAGGTTTGCCAAGAATATGCTGGAGACCGGAGGATATAAAACGGACTACAGTGTTACTATCGGCTTTGCCTTTGCCCACACAGCAAGCGTTATGGATGCGGCAGGAAAGCTTCCGTTTAACCCCAATACCCGCAGAAGCTTCACACCGATGGATCATGTGGGTCATGTGTTTGAGAACCGTAACCAATACCTGACCAAGAATATGATCAAGCAGTACAAGAATCCGGACGGCCAAAAACCGGATATCCTGGATAACCGGGATAAGTTGAAGGACTATTCGAAAACCTATAACAGAAACAAACCGGCGCCCCAGATGGGAAAGAACTGATCTATGGTAACAACAGACAGCAGAAGATCGAAATACATAGGCGAGAAGGACTTTTACAAAAAAGTCCTTCTTGTTGCTGTACCTATCATGCTGCAGAACGGCATCACCAACTTTGTGGGAATGCTGGATAATATCATGGTGGGACGGATCGGGACCGAGCAGATGTCCGGTGTATCCATCGTAAACCAGCTCTTTTTCATCCTGATCCTCTGCGTCTTCGGTGCAACCTCCGGGGCAGGAGTGCTGGGAGCTCAGTTCTACGGAAACCACGATATGAAGGGCGTCAGGGATGTGTTTCGGATCAAGATCCTGTTTGCAATAACCCTGCTTGCCATATCCACCGTGCTGTTCTGGGTGTTTGGAGATGATCTGATCCGTCTGTATCTGCACGACGGATCCGTTTCGGGGGATCTGGAGGCAACCCTTTCCTATGCCCGGATCTATTTGCGGACCATGCTCATCGGAAATATTCCCATGGCCATCGAGATCAGTTATTCCTCCACCCTGCGGGAATCCGGGGAGACTTCGGTGCCAATGAGGGCATCCATTGCGGCGGTTTTCGTGAATCTGGTTTTGAACTATATCCTGATCTACGGGAAGTTGGGACTGCCGGCGCTTGGCGTAGTCGGGGCGGCAGTGGCCACCATCGTATCCCGCTTTATACAGTTGGGGATCGTTATGCTATGGTCCCATACGCAGAAGGAAAAGGCGCCTTATTTTGTGGGGGTCTATTCTTCGTTTCGGGTACCCACAGCCATGATCGGTAAGGTCTTTTCCATGGCCCTTCCCCTGATGATGAATGAGACACTTTGGTCATCGGCCATAGCGACCCAGACCATGTGCTATTCGGCCAGAGGTCTGTCGGTGGTGGCGGCGCTGAATATCAATTCCACCATCTACAACGTGTTCAATATCGTATTCATCGCCCTGGGGGATTCCGTGGCCATCATTGTGGGACAGATGCTGGGTGCGGGAAAGGTGGAAGAGGGCAAGATCACGGCCTACCGGATCATTTTGTTTTCCGTAGTGGTCTGCTTCTTCATCGGAACCCTGATGTTTTTGACCGCGCCCTTTTTCCCGCGGATCTACAACACCTCCGAAGAGGTCAAGGACATTGCAGCCAACATGATCCGGATCACGGCCTGTATGATGCCCCTGCAGGGATTTTTGCACGCCACCTACTTTACCATCCGGTCCGGCGGGAAAACGCTGATCACATTTTTGTTTGACAGCGGCTTTAACTGGACGGTGACCGTGCCGCTGGCCTTTGTGCTTACCCACTTTACCCCGCTGCCCATCGTTTTGATCTTTTTATGCTGTAATCTGGCAGATCTTTTGAAGGCAACGGTTGGCTTTGTCATTATGAAAAGCGGTACCTGGGCAAGAAGGATCGTAGCTTAAAGGAGACTGATATGCCGTATGATGTTTTAAATCTTGCGACCCGCATCAATGGGATCCGGGATGAAATTGAAAAAGTAACAGCCGGTGCCAAAGACAAGGATCGGTACAACGTCTTGAAGGAAAACATCATCAGGCTTTCCCTTCTTCAAAGCGCCTTTCTCAAGCCGGATAAGAACGGTAATTTTGAAAAGCTGGGCAAGGAGCGGATCGAGGAATACAAAACCGCTTCCGCCAGGGTGATCAAGGAGATCGAAAAGCTGGCAGCTTCTCCCGCAGAGGATGAGGCGGACAAAAAGCTTGCAAAGATCATCCACGAACTGTTGCCCCTGCTTTTGAGCGACATGGCCGTTTTGGAGGCAGTGGATCTTACCGGTGAGCCCATGACCCTTCCCGAGATCCTGGAAAAAGGCAGATCCCGGGTGGTGCAGACGGATGCCGATTTTGATGTGTCTCAGGACAGCTGCTTTGTGCAGGTGGAGAATGAGGCGGAGCGGACAGTGGAGACGGGTGTATTTCAAAAGTCGGCGGACCCGGCGCCTTTTGCTATGGCGACGGCTTTCGGAAAACCGGAGCTTATGCAAAAGACCACACCCATGGTGCTGCTTCACGGAGAAAAGATGCAAAGCGGCGTATTTCTTGCGGATGCCAGAGGCTTTCAGATGGGGAAGGACGTCCCGGAGGATCCGGCATTTTCTCTTGGCGCGGAAAATATGAATAATCCCACGGTATTTTCCGATATTGCCACGGCGCAGGTGATGGATACGATCCTGGGCAAAGGACGCGGGCCGGAAGGGTTTGCACTTCGCTTTTCCAAGGATAAAAAGCCCGTTCTTACGGGCATTACGATGCTGAGCGATCCGGGAGCGGGAGAAGCACCGGATCCGGAGGATCTGTTTGTCATCGGAGAAGGGCTTTATCAGCAGCTCAAGAGCCTCGATGAAGGGGCGTTTTATGCCATATCAAAATCCCACGGCATGCAGGATGAGGCCATCAAAAAGGTTTGGGAAAATAAGCAGAAGATCCTGGAGAAGATCGAAGCGGACCGGGCATATTTCGCCGAAAAAGAAGAGGGATATCTGGAGAAGGGAAAGATCCGGATCATTCCTGACGAACAGTGGAACTGTTTTGACATGCAGACGCTTTCTGCCGTATCCCCCAAAGGGTATTTTTCCCTGATCGGAAAGATCCCTGCCAAAGCAAAGGAAAAACAGGTGCAAAAGGAAGTACTCCAAAGGCCCACGGTTACGGGCCGTATTGTGGGAAACGGCCTGGTGCAGGGAGAACGATTGGAGGATCCCGAGGCATTGAAGCTGGCGCTGCCGCCTCTTTCCGATGTCAAGATGCTGGGTAATGTGTTAAGTAAGCGTTATGCCATTGCCTATAAGGACGGAGAAAACGTAAAGAAGGGCTTTTTTACACCGGCCAAGGAGTATTCTCTTCAGCAGAGCATAAACGATATCTTCATGGATGCCATTGAGAAAAATCCACAGTATGAAGGGCTTTTGACGGATCTTCGGGATTACTTTGTCGGCGGCAAGGAGAGCATCGATTCCTTTTGGGTGGGGTTTAAGAATGAAAATGTACAGATCCCCTTCAAGGAAATGGGATATACCGATGAGGAAGCATCCAAATACCTGGAGGATTACGATCTGTTCGGACTTTGGGCAGAGCTTCAGGGCGAGATCAAAAAAACCGTAGAATGGGAAGGTGCTTATAAGTCTAAGGGATTTACCCAGGGACAGAGGATAGAGCTGAAAAACGTTGCCATGAGTGATGTGGCCGATGAGCTGAAGGTGCCGCACCTGCTTGCCAGAAGTGTGCCCTGTCAGGTTGGATCGGACGGCCATATGATGGACGGCGTATTTATGGAAATGGCCGATGGCGTTGACCTGCAGCAAACAAGTTTCGATCATCCGGTGTATCATGTGGATCCTGACAAGGTGGATGACATGTTTAATACGCAGGAAGGCCTCCAGAGCATTGCGGATCTGCAGATTTTGGACTATATCTGCCTGAATACGGACAGACACCGGGGGAATATGTTTTACCGGTTTGCCGATCTGGATACGGATCATCCCAGATTCCTTGGGGTCATCGGAATTGACAACGATCTTTCCTTCGGCACATTGGAGCCAAACGGGGATCAGAAACTGTATCATCTGCCGGCACTTGACAATATGAAGGTGATCAGTGAGGAGATGGCAAAGGAGCTGGAAAGCGGACAGCTTTATCAGCGCCTGGAGCAGAAAATGATCCAGAGAGGTTTGAAAGACAAGGAGATAAGCGCCCTCAAAACCCGTATCAACATGGTACGGGAGGCTGTGCAGAGCAACCGGATCCGGGTGGTCAAAAAAGAGGAATGGGGAAAAGGGGAAAACAGCTTTCTCCTGCTATCCCGGGGGAAACATGATACCGACTCCTATTTTGCCCGTGTGAAGCTGCGTTTTAAGAGGGTGGTGGAAACAAAGGCGGAGGAGAACAAGCAGGCCAGGGAAGAAGGGGAACCAAGACCGGTTTATCAGCCCAAGGATCCTGTCAGATTTTCCATGGCAAAGAAGGTGGATGGTTTCGGGAAAACCCTTTTGCAGGACAAACAGATGCAAAAGATCACCAAACAGGCCTTGGAGGAATACCGGGAAAAGATCAGGGATAAGGTTAAAAAAGCACCTGCAGAGGGGAAATATGTCAGAGAGGGAGATACCCTGGAAAAGATCCGTCAGACTGCAAAGGAAATGTATGATAACTTAGATAGCGTGGATCCGTTTTACGTGTGGTCCTCCGATGAATACAGCAAGCTGAAAAAGACCTGCAAAGAGATGATCGGTCTGGCAAAGGATCTGAAAAAGAAAGCTTTAGGAGGGCATAACGGTTGGCTGAAGAAAAAAGACAGGCTCAAAATGGATCAAAAGCTGAACCAGCTCATGGACTGTGTGGCTGCCTACATTGCCCGGAAGGAAGATGATATCCGGAAGGATAAAAGGGACTTTAAGCCCTTAGAGATGGCCAGAATGAAGATGAGTGCCCGTGTGTCCGGGCAGACTGCCGGTCTGATCAAACAGTTTATGGAATCAAGCCTGCATTCTCCCATGGAATGGCTTCGCTACAAAATGACTCGTACCCAGTCCCGTCTTGCCTATGCAAAGGGACCGGATCTGGTCCGCAAGGCTGCGGAGGTGCTGTATTACAGATCCCTTTCCGAATCAGAGATCCGATATAAGAAAAGTGTCAGTATGCTGAATACCTTAACAGACAAAGAGGTGGACAAGGGAACAAACGAGATCTTAAGCTCGCCGGCCTTTCAGGCCATCTCCAAACTGCCTGAAAAAGAGCTGCGCCGCCTTGCCTCCCAGCGCAATGCCTCAGAGCTGATGAAGCATTTTAAGACGGGCCTTGTGGAGGAAAAGAAAAGTCAAAAAATAAGTGTTGACATCAACCGAGGAAAATGATAGGATATTACTTGCGTTGAGCAAGCGGAGGTGTCGGAACTGGCAGACGAGCAAGACTAAGGATCTTGTGTTAGCAATAACGTGTGGGTTCAAGTCCCATCCTCCGCATAAAAACCCCCCAGGATGAAAATCCTGGGGGATTTTTTATGCGGAGGGGACCTTGGACCCAGTGGGTCCAAGGTCTCGCCTTCTTTAGTTCTTGCCGCTTTTCTTTTCTTCGAGTTTTTTGCGAAGGCGCGGCTCCCTTCGCTGCAGGCTGGCGACCAAACCCGCAAG
>JAEEGL014636726.1_pt1 | contig 25363 bp, 24 predicted proteins | sample 9134231 | NCBI WGS metagenome assembly JAEEGL01 (sample SAMN16246548, study PRJNA631951) | gut metagenome | biome: gut microbiome; feature: rumen; material: fiber-attached | host: Bos | place: Iran: Karaj | collected 2018-10
GAGATCCTTCTTGCTCAGGCTATGAAGGAGAACGAGGAGCTTCCTGAAGGAAAGAGAAAGCCTCAGGAGATCATCGAGAAGATGCTCATCGGACGTCTCAACAAGGAACTCAAGGAGATCTGCCTCAACGAGCAGGTTTACGTTAAGGCTGAGGATGGCAAGCAGACAGTTGGTCAGTACATCGCACAGGTTGCCAAGAGCAACAATGCAAACCTTAAGATCGCAAGATTCGTTCGTTTCGAGACCGGCGAAGGTATTGAGAAGAAGAACGAGAACTTTGCTGAGGAAGTTGCTAAGCAGGCAGGTACTCTCAAATAATTCAGTTGTGCTTTTTGTGGAGCTTTGGATATTCCAAAGCTCCATTTTTTTACATTTTACATATACAATTTTTCTGCGATATGTCATATACTTATATGGTGTTTTCGTATCTTTACGGTACAAGATGTATGAAAAGGTTGGGTGGTCTATTTGGAACAATCAGTTACTATCAAGGGAACAAAATCGGGTATCATTCTGGTTTTGAATCCGTCAATGCCCTTTGAAGAATTAGCCGTTCATATAGCAGAAAAATTTCACGAGGCAAGATCGTTTTTGGGGAAAAATGAGGTTGGACTTCTTGTCAGGGGAAGAGCATTAAGTGAAGAGGAGATGGATGCTGTTGTAAATATCATCCAGGCAAACTCAAGACTTGTGATCACCTGTATTTTGGATGAAGAACCGCCAAAAGTTGAACCGGCACCGCAATCTGATGCAGAAGAAGATTTTTTCGAAGACGAATACAGCGATATTTATCCCGGAGAAAACGCATTCATTTATAAAGGCAGCCTTAAATCAGGTCAGGACATTTCAATCGAAAAGAGCATCGTGATCCTGGGAGATGTAAAACCGGGAGCAAATGTCACATCAAGCGGAAGTATTTTTGTCCTGGGTGAACTTCGGGGAAATGCAAACGCCGGGGCAGAAGGCGATAAAAAAGCCATTATCATGGCGCTGGAGCTGGATCCTATACAGCTTAAAATTGCAGATACTGTCGGCGTTTCACCTGATGCTGAAAAAGGGGAGAGGATAAAAGTCAAAAAGAAGAAGTTTCTTGCTCCCAGAGATGACAAATCTGCAGAAGTTGCATATTTAGAAAATGGTCATATAGTTAAAGCCACTTTTGGTGCATCTTTTTTAAGAAATTATTTTGTGTTATAATAGATAGCATAAAATCTTTTCAGGAGTATCTTATGGCAAACAACGAAGAAAAATATGAATCATTGAAACTCGGAAATCAGCTGTGTTTCCCTCTCTACGCATGTTCAAAAGAAATCATCAGGAAGTACAAACCCTATCTCGACAAGATTGACCTTACCTACACCCAGTACATCACGATGATGGTGCTGTGGGAAAAGAAAACTGTCAACGTCAAGACTTTGGGAGAGTGCCTGTATCTTGATTCCGGCACGCTGACTCCTGTGCTTAAAAAGCTGGAGTCAAAGGGATACATAACCAGGATGAGGTCCACAGAAGATGAGAGAAATCTTGTGGTCACCATAACTGAAGCGGGGGAAGCGCTCAAGGATCAGGCAATTGAAGTTCCGGCTTCCATAGGTTCCTGCGTCAAGCTGACGAAAGAAGAAGCACAAATTCTTTACAATCTTTTGTATAAAATCATTCAAAATGTAATATAATCAGTTGATGGAGGTCGTTATGGATTCTCATTCCCATGGGCACCACCATGATCCTAAGCACATGAAGGCCATATCCAACCGTCTGTCCAAGGCCATAGGTCACTTAGAGGCAGTCAAGCAGATGGTTGAAGATGACAGGGACTGTACAGAGGTACTTATCCAGCTGGCGGCGGTGAGGTCTGCCATCAATAACTGCGGTAAGGAAATCCTCAAGGAACACATGAGTCACTGTATCGTTCATGCTGTTCAGGATGGTGATGAGCAGGCCATCATTGAACTCAATGAAGCCGTAGATAAATTTATGAAAAACTCATAGCTTTGCTGTGGGTTTTCTATGTGAAAGGGGCGTAATAACTTGGCTATTCCTATTCTAAACGTAGTAAACTTTCTGATTCTTTTTCCCTTTATCATTGCACTTCTGGTATTCCTCTTAAGATACCAGAGTCCTTTCAGGAACGCGGTGATAATTGTAGGAGGATTTACCATCATGGCAGCTGCCATATATGTTGCCGTGAATGTCCTGATTTCTCCCGACACTTCACAGTTTATGTATCTTGAGCATACGCACCTCCCCGATATGTTCGTCATAGGTGGAGAGATACTTCTTATGTGCATTGTCTGCTTTTTGAGCATCAAGTACAAGAAGTATTATGCCATCATACTGTCGCTGGCAGGAACACTTCCTGTTCTCTGGATGGACCTTACAGGACGTGTTGTTGAGGGCAATACCCATGTGAGGATAGATACCTTCGCCGCAGTTATGTATCTCATCGTAGGCGTTGTAGGTATCCTTATCTGCATATATGCATCAGGATATATGAGGGATTATCACCATCATCACACCGATGTACAGGACAGATCCAATTATTTCCTGGGTCTTATGTTTGTGTTCCTGGGAGCGATGTTTGGTCTGATATCTTCAGATTCTCTTGGATGGATCTATTTCTTCTGGGAGATCACATCAGTCTGCTCATTCCTGATGATCGGATATACAAGGACACAGGAAGCCGTTGACAATTCCTTCAGGGCTCTGTGGATGAACCTTTTAGGCGGCTGCGGATTCGGAGTCGGCCTCATGTACTGCAACATGGCAATGGGAATTTCAAACTTAAGCCAGCTTACAGACGGCGGACATGAGATTGCCATAGCAATAGTTCCTGTTACACTGTTTGCTTTTGCTGCACTTACAAAGAGCGCACAGTTCCCGTTCTCAAGATGGCTCCTTGGAGCAATGGTAGCGCCTACACCTTCCAGCGCGCTGCTTCACTCTGCAACAATGGTTAAGATCGGTGTATACATGCTTATCAGACTTTCACCCCTTATGAAGGGAACCCTGACAGGCGTTATGATCACCGTTATAGGCGGATTTACATTCTTTACCGCATCCCTTCTTGCGATCACTGTAAGCGATGGCAAAAAGGTTCTTGCATACTCAACAATTTCAAACCTTGGACTTATAACAGCCTGCGCAGGCACAGGAACACCTGAGGGTGTATGGGCTGCCGTTATGCTGGTTCTTTTCCATGCCGTATCCAAATCACTTCTTTTCCAGACAGTGGGAGATATCGAGAACTGTATGGGAAGCAGGGATATCGAGGACATGCACGGACTTATCATCAAGCTTCCGAGACTTGCATTCATCATGATCATCGGTATCTGCGGTATGTTCATGGCGCCTTTCGGCATGCTGGTTTCAAAGTGGGCAGCGCTTAAATCCTTCGTTGATTCTGGCTCTGTATGGCTGGTACTTTTCCTGGTATTCGGTTCCGGAAGTACATTGTTCTACTGGGCTAAGTGGCTTGGCAAGATCTGTACAGTAATCCATCAGTCCTTCGAGCTGGAGGATATCACACCCAGAAGTGAGCTGGTTTCAATTTTCCCTCTTACTTCGCTGATAGTTATCATGTGCTTTGCATTCCCATGGATGTCCGGACATATGATCCAGCCTACACTGGATGAAGCTTTCCACATGAATATTCCGGATGTTATAGGCGGAAGCGATGTTATCATCATGATGATAATGGTAGCGATGGTATTTATGATGCCTATCGGAATGAGATTTTTGTCAGTCGGCAAGAATTCCAAGATGACCATGTCCTACGTGGCTGGTGTAAATGCCGGTGATGACAGACATTATATCGATTCTTTTGGAAAAGAGAGAGCTCTTTACATGTCAAACTGGTATATGGAGGAGATCTTTGGTGAAAAGAAATTCCTCACACCTTGTATCTGGGTGGCAGCTGTTCTTGTGGCGGTAATGCTCATCGTCGTAGTAGGAGGTGCTATCTAATGAATTATATTTACTTTATCAGAGCTGCAATCTATATTTTATGTGCTCCTTTAATCGGCGGACTGTTAGCCGGCACCGACAGATTATTTGCTGCAAGAATGCAGGGCAGACAGGGACCTCCCATTGTTCAGCCCTTCTATGATGTATTCAAGCTTCTCAGCAAGCAGACGACGGTTGTTAACAGTATTCAGGTGCTGTTCGTTACAGGATATCTTGTAATGACAGTATTTACCGGTGCGCTTTTCTTTGGCGGCGGAGATATGCTCCTGGTATTCTTTGCGCTTTCAATGTCAGAAGTGCTTATGGTAATGGCAGCATTTTCCACCAACGGACCTTACAGTATCATGGGTGCCCAGCGTGAGCTGCTTCAGATGATGTGCTACGAGCCCATGACACTGCTGGTGGCCATCGGATTTTACTATGCACAGGGAAGCTTCATGGTAGCAGACCTGATCAGAGCTGACAGACCTGCGATAATTCAGCTTCCCGGATTCTTTATCGGATTTATATTTATCCTTATCATCAAGCTCAGAAAGTCTCCCTTTGACCTGAGTACATCACATCACATGCATCAGGAGATGGTAAAGGGACTTACAACAGATCTTTCCGGATCAAACCTTGGATTTGTTGAGATCGCTGAGTGGTATGACACAGTATTGATGATGGGTATCGTGGGAATGTTCTTCGTAACGGCCAACCCCATAAGTTATCTGTTTGCGGTTTTGGCCTGCGTAGTAGTATTCTTCCTTGAGACCCTGATTGATAATATCTTCCCGCGTGTTAAATACTTAGTTATGCTCAAGGTTACCTGGGCAGTGATCCTTGTATTTGCAGGAACAAATCTGTTGATTCTTAACGTTTTAAAGTAATTAGGAAGGGAATATAAATCGATGAATATTTCAAAATCACCATGGGTGTTGCATTATGACGGGTCCAGCTGTAACGGCTGCGATATAGAAGTTCTTGCAACCATGACTCCGCTTTATGATGTGGAGCGATTTGGTATCATTAATACAGGTAATCCTAAACATGCAGATGTGCTTCTTCTTACGGGCGGTGTAAATGCCCAGACAGCACCTGTCATCAGGCAGCTCTATAACATGATGCCTGATCCCAAGGTAGTCGTAGCCTGCGGAATCTGCGCCTGCGACGGCGGTATCTTCAAGGAGTGCTACAATATTCTTGGCGGAGCCGATAAGGTTGTTCCGGTGGATGTATATGTGCCGGGCTGTGCTGTAAGACCTGAAGCGCTTATAGAAGGTGTTGTCAAGGCCGTCGGCATCCTTGAGGAAAAGAGACTTAAGCTCAAGGAATCAATGAAGCAGGGCTATTGTGCAGTTGACTACAGCAAGATGGCAATCCATATGACAGCTGACGACTATGATCCAAGTACACAGTACGACGCAGTGCTTACTGAGGAAGCACTCAGACAGCAGGCAGAAGAGAAGATCAAGGCATCGGCCAAGCCTGCACCCAAGCCTGCCGCACCTGCAGCCGGAGCAGCTCCAAAGCCTGCAGCTCCTGCCGCAAACGCAGCGCCTGCACAGGCCGCCGCACCAAATGCAGCTCCAGCCGCAAATGCAGCTCCTGCCGCCGGTGCCAATGTAGCGCCAAAACAGAATCAGGAAGATGCTTCCAAGAAGGGAGACGACAAACAGTGAATACAGAGTTTATAAATGTTAATCCCCAGAGCATAATAGATGAATCCCAGAAGCTTAAATTTGCCGGTTACCATCTCATTCAGCAATGCGCCACAAGGATTCCCGATGCATATGAGCTTATTTATACCTTCGGAAGAGACCTTGAGATGAAGAACCTCAAGATAACCCTGCCGGAAGATCAGGAAATATCCAGTATCACCAGTATATTCCCCTGTGCATTCATCTATGAGAATGAGATGCACGATCTCTTCGGAATACAGATTAAGATGATCAATATCGACTTTGAAGGAAAACTCTATCGCACTGCGATCGAGACACCATTTAAGTAATCGGAGGAAAAAATGTCTAATAGAAGTGTTATTCCATTTGGACCCCAGCATCCGGTACTACCGGAGCCTATCCATCTTGACCTTGTAATGGAGGATGAGAAGGTGGTGGAGGCAATCCCTTCCATCGGCTTTATCCACAGGGGACTTGAGAAGCTGGTTGATAAAAAAGATTTTAACGAAATGGTATATGTGGCAGAGCGTATCTGCGGAATCTGTTCACTGGGACATGGTCTTGGCTACTGCGAAGCAGTAGAGCATATCATGGATATCGAAGTTCCCACAAGGGCCAATTACTTAAGGACCATTCTCTCGGAACTTTCCAGGATCCACTCACATCTTTTGTGGCTTGGACTTCTTGCTGATGCTTTCGGTTTCGAAAGCCTTTACATGGAGTGCTGGAGACTCAGGGAAGATGCCCTTGATATGTTTGAGGCAGCTACCGGCGGACGTGTTATCTTTTCATTCATGAAGGTTGGCGGCACCAGAAGAGATATCCCTGATGAGATGCTTAAGGACTTCTACCAGAAGATCAATAGAATGGAAGAGGAGCTTAAGACAATTGCCAAGCCTTTCTTAAGTGACAAGGCAGTTCAGACAAGGCTCAGAGGCGTAGGCGTCCTCACAGCACAGCAGGCAGACGCCCTTGGATGCGCAGGACCTTTCCTTCGCGCCAGCGGAGTTGTAAGAGATATCAGAACAACCGGCTACTGTGCATACGGCGATGTTGATTTTGAGCCCATAGTCAGCAATGAAGGCGATTCTTATGCCCGCACGGACTGCCGTATCCAGGAGATATTCCAGGCATTTGATATCATCCGTCAGTGTATCGACAGGATTCCTGCAGGTGATGTAGATGTTCCTGTTAAGGGTATGCCAAACGGCGAGTATGTCATGAGAATCGAGCAGCCCCGAGGCGAGGCTATTTACTATGTTAAGGCCAATGGAACCAAGTTTATCGACAGAATGAGAGTCCGCACTCCTACATTCGCTAATCTTTCCGGACTCGTTGAAGTCTTAAAGGGCTGTGATCTTGCAGATGTTCCGATCCTTGTACTGACAATCGACCCATGTATAAGTTGTACTGAGAGATAAAACATTTGCATTTTAAAGGAGCTAATTATGGCATTTGCAAGTTTCAAAAAAACAGTTGTAACAAATCTCTTTTCCAAGCCAAAGACAAGAAAGGTTGAAAAAGAGTATCCGGCAGGGACAAGGGGACATGTGGAAAACGATATGGATCTTTGCATCCTCTGCGGTCTCTGCTCAATAAAGTGTCCTACCCATGCGATAACAGTAGATAAAGCTGAAAAGACCTGGTCCATCAGGCCCATGAGCTGCATCCAGTGCAGATGCTGTGTGGACAACTGTCCCAAGAAGTCATTATCCATGGGACTCAGGTTCCAGGAACCGGGGCCTGAAAAAGTTACCCATACCTTCAAGCAGTCTGAGAAGGCCATCGCAGCCCAGGAAGCTCTGATGAAGGCAGCCAAGGAGAGAGCTGCAGCTGCTGCAGCAGCTAAGGCAGCACAGGCAGCACAGAATCAGCAGCCGGAAAATAAATAATGACAAAGATTATAAATGTAAAAGGGGCGGTACAGGGAGTAGGTTATCGCCCCTTTATTGCTGAAAAGGCAACTGAATACGGTTTAAAGGGAAATGTCATAAATATAGGGGCATCTGTCAGGATAATTGTTCAGGGAAATTCCGGGGACATTGATGCCTTTACTTCGTGCATCCAAAATGAGATGCCTCCCGGGGCTTTCATCATCAGCATAGATGTAGAAGACATTACAGAGAACAATGATGAAATCTCTGTAGGTTTTGATGATTTCACAATAACAGACAGCAAAGAGATGGATCTGACTTCTGAGATCCCTGTGTTTTTGCCTGACATAGGCATCTGCGAAGACTGCACAGAGGAAATGAAGGATCCTGACAACAGGAGATACAGGTATCCCCTGATAAGCTGCGCCGTCTGCGGCCCCAGGATCAGCATTCTGGACCGACTTCCCTATGACAGACATACTACAACGATGCAGGACTTTGAGATGTGCCCCTCCTGCAGTAATGAGTATGAATCCGGAAGGCGCCGCTATGCCCAGACAATATCATGCCATGACTGCGGACCGCAGATCATTTTCAGGACCACTGCTCCTGATGGGACAATAAATGAAATCCAGGGGGATGATGCTGTTTCAGAGGCCGTTAAAGCGCTCAAGGACAACAGGATCATTGGTCTGAAAGGAGTTTCAGGCTATCAGCTCGTTTGCAAACCGGACAGTGAGGTGGCACTAAGACTCAGGAATATCAAGGGCAGGGAAAAGAAACCCTTTGCGATAATGTTCGCTGATCTTGCGGAAGTGAAAAGATATGCGTATATTACGCCTCTGGAGGAGGACCTCTTACAGTCATCCGCAAGGCCTATTGTTCTGGTCAAAAAGAAACACCGCTTCCCCAAAGAGGTGGTTAATACAAGTCTTTATACCGGAGCCTTTTTACCTGCATCCGGAATCCACAGACTGTTATGCGATGCCATCGGACCTCTTATTGTGACAAGTGCCAATATTTCCGGTGCTCCCATCATCTATGATGATGAAGAATTCATCAGAAACTTCTCAGATCAGATTGACGGGATCTGCTATCATCACAGAAAGATCAACATGGGCATGGATGATTCCGTGATGTTTGTAATAAGATCCAATGATACCGAATATGCGCAGTTTCTGAGACGGGCAAGGGGATATGCTCCAATCTCGCTTTTTACAGGTAACAGAACTCTTTCAGGTAAATCTGAGAGCACAGTTCTTTCCACCGGCGGAGATCTCAAGAATACTTTTTCTTTTGGCAAAAAAGACAGGATCCTGCCGTCCCAGTATATCGGCGACCTCGCAGATAGAGATACAATAGACAGGCATAAAAGCCTTTATGAAGCATACAGAGAAATCTTTTGTATGAAACCGGACCTTGTGGTAAGTGATCTGCATCCGGGGTATTTTTCTGCGCATATTGGAAGAAATGTCTCAGAACAGCTTAATATCAGGCATATTCTGCTTCAGCACCACTTTGCCCATATCTACTCAGTAATGGCAGAGAACTCCCTTACAAAGGCTATAGGAGTAGCTTTTGACGGCACCGGTTTTGGCACCGACGGCAATGTTTGGGGAGGAGAATTCCTTTACATAAATGGAACCAGAATGTTCAGGGAAGGCCATCTTTCCACAGTGAGACTTGTCGGAGGAGATATTGCGTCAAAGAACGCTGAGGACGTCTGCAGATGTTATAAGCTCTCGGAGCCTGAAAATATGACTGAATTTGTCAGAAAGCCCCCGGATGCGAGAATGGACATTCTGTCGAGAGCACTTAAGAACAGGATCAATACATTTGAATCCAGTAGCATGGGAAGACTGTTCGATGCGGTATCAGCTCTTTTAAATATCTGCAAGGAGAATTCCTATGAGGGCGAATGTGCCATAGCACTGGAGAATGAGGCGATAAAGTTCCTTTCAAAAGACAAGAACAGGGATTATCCACGCTTCAGGTTCAATATCAGAATCGTTGACAAAACTTTTGTGGCGGATCAGAGGGATCTCTTTTTACAGATCGAAGACTGCCTCAAGTTTGAAAAATACAGCAAAGGCGCCATCTCTTACGGATTCCATATGGCCATTGTGAACATGGTTTTGGATGTCTGCAGGATGATCAGTGAAAAGAGGTCTGAGAAAAAGGTGTGTCTTTCAGGCGGAAGCTTTAATAACAGGATATTACTTTCTGATACTGCACGGCTACTTGAAGAAGACGGATTTTCTGTTTACTGGAATCAGGAGCTTCCTTTAGGAGATGGCGGTATTTCCGCAGGCCAGGCATATTATGGCCTTTTAGATAGTTTGAAATAGGAGTTATTATGTGTGTTGCATTACCGGGAAAAGTAGTTGACCTGAATGGGACAACTGCAACAGTAGATTTCTCAGGAAATTTAGTAAAGGCAGAGGCCGGCCTTGTCAAGGTGGCCGTCGGTGATAAGGTCCTGGTCCATGCGGGCTGTATCATACAGACAATGGACGAAGACACAGCTGCCGAGATAGAAGAAATGTTCAGGGAAATAGAGGATTTATAAGATCCATGGCCATGAATGATCTGAATACGATAATAGAAGAACTGAAAAATTATGACGGCGAAGAAGTCAGGATCATGGAAGTCTGCGGGACCCACACAGCAGCGATCTCATCCAGCGGGATCCCGTCCATGTTATCGCCTAAGATAAAGCTTATATCGGGGCCCGGGTGTCCTGTATGTGTGACGGTGACGGCGGTCATTGACAGACTGGTGGAGCTGTCTCTTTCTCCTGATACCTGCGTGCTGACCTTTGGGGACCTCATCAGAGTAAAGGGCACCGAAAAGTCTTTGGCTGATGCCAAGGCAGACGGCGCCAGAGTCCGGATGGTATATTCACCCATGGAGGCAATTTCTCTTTGCGAAAATGATCCTCATACCACATACGTTTTTGCGGCAATAGGCTTTGAGACCACAACTCCGGTGTACGCACTCCTTTTGGAGGAGGCAATATCCCGTGGCATCAGGAACCTGAAGCTCCTTACTTCCTTAAAGACCATGCCGCAGGTAATAAGATGGGTGGTGCGCAACGAAGGCGGTGTAGACGGCTTCATTGCTCCGGGGCATGTAAGTGTTGTCACCGGCGCAGATATCTTTAAGGAGCTGTCAAAAGAGCTGAATATACCCTTTGTGGTTTCCGGATTCGAGGGAAAGCAGCTCCTTATGACAATATATGCATTGGTCAGAATGAAGGGGAAAGCAGGCTTTAAAAACCTTTACAAGTCTGTAGTGACTGATCAGGGCAATACATCAGCAAAAGAGATGATCAGTAAGTATTTTGAGCCTTCGGACGCTGCATGGCGTGGAATGGGCCTGATCGAGGGCTCAGGCATGGTGCTAAGAGAAAAGTACCAAGGTTATGATGCCGGAAGCAGGGAACTTGTGGAAGACCACGAACCTGCCGGCTGCCAGTGCGCAAAAGTACTGGTAGGCAAGATCAGCCCCTGTGACTGCCCTTTATTCGGCAAGGTCTGTACACCGGACAATGCCCACGGAGCCTGCATGGTATCCACTGAGGGCAGCTGTTACAACTATTTTGTATCCGGAAGGAGTAATCAATGAAGATAACAATGGCACATGGCAGCGGCGGAGATTCAACATCCAGGCTGATCAGCCAGGTGTTTGCAAAACATTTTTCAAATGAATATCTCTCAAAGCTTGAGGATTCAGCAGTAGTTCCCGGATCCGGTAGAATCGCTATAACAACTGACAGCTTTGTGGTGACCCCGATCATATTTCCCGGAGGAGATATCGGAAGACTGTCTGTATGCGGAACAGTCAATGACCTTCTTATGAGCGGTGCAAGGCCCAAATATCTGACCTGTGGCTGCGTTCTGGAAGAAGGGCTTGATATCGATGTCCTTGACAGGGTTATTGCTTCAATGGCTGAGACTGCCAAAGAGGCAGGTGTAATTGTTGTCACGGGAGATACCAAAGTAATCGAGAATAAAGGCGCGGTTCCCGGTCTTATCATAAATACTTCCGGAGTGGGCTTTATAGATGATAACCTTGACGTCCCCGGACCCCACAGGCTTAAAGAGGGCGACAGCATTATACTCTCCGGAAATCTTGGAGATCATCACGCTGCAATACTGGCCACCAGGATGGGGATTGAGACTGATATTGTTTCAGACAATGCACCTCTTTCGGATATGGTAAAGGGCCTGTTTGATGCCGGTATCAGTGTTCATGCCATGCGTGATGTGACCAGGGGAGGACTTGGTACAGTCCTGCTGGAATTCAGTCAGGCATCAGGATGCAGCATCGAACTAAAGGAGACTGACCTTCCGGTATCTCAAAACGTCAGGGATTTCTGCGGAATCCTGGGCCTTGATCCGATCTATATGGGCAATGAGGGCAAAATGGTGATCTCAGTGCCAAAAGAAGATGAAGAAAAGGCTCTTTCCGTGATCAGAAATTCACGCTATGGCGAAAATGCTGCCATTATCGGCACAGTAACCGGAACAGGAGTTGCAGGGAGCCTTAGCATCCGCACAGAGATCGGAGGCAGAAGAGTGGTTGGCCCCATGTACGGAGAAGGACTACCAAGAATCTGCTAATTATGTTATAATATGTAACTATTCAGAGCCAGACACGGTTTCTGGTTGACGGACAGGATATATGACAGCGCGAAAAAAGCAGAAACTCATGGTATCCTATCCATGCTCCAGGTAGTTTAACTTCAGATCATAAAGGAATAAATATGGAATTTAAGAGAATAAATAAAGATACAGTCACCTGCATCATCACAGAAGACGATATGGACGAGCAGGGCATCAAGCTCGAGGACCTCTTCGAGAAGAAGAAGGAAGCAATGGATTTCCTCCACGAAGTAATGAGGAAGGCTGAGGAAGAAGTTGATTACAAGCCAACCGGTTCATTTATGCCAATGCAGATAACGGTCCTTCCGGACCATTCAATATCACTGACGCTCTCTGAGAACGCATCGGCTTCCATAGGAGAGATAATCAGAAATCTCACTGAGAAGGCCGGCATCAAGATCCCCAAGAATGTCCTTGAAGATATCGGCGACAGCGTCGATGAGGAGCGCCTTAACAGGCTCAATGAGTATCTTAAGAGCCTTAGGCAGCTGACGAGCAGCGTCAAAGAAATGGTCTCAAACGAAACCTCATCTCAGAATCCTGACAGAATCCCTGTAAATTCAGGCGCAACTGTTGAGAGCACCAAAGATAAGGCCAGCAGGATCTCTACCGGCGCAGGAAGACGTGACCCCAAAGAACTGTCCGAGAATGAGAAAAATGCCAGAAGACTCAAATTCCACGAGTACATATTTACATTTAGCGACCTGGCAACCATTATCTCTTTCTGCCGCAAGGCACCTAAGAACCTGAATATTGGCAGCTCTGTATACAAGGACACCAGGACCGGGATCTACTATCTGGACATCGAGAGAAAAGAAGAGGATCCAAGGCTCTTTTCAGCGCTGTTCACCATGGCTTATGAGTTCGGAAGCTTTTATGCCAGCAATTTACATACCATAGCTCACATCAAGGAGACAGGCGAACTTATTGTAAAAGACAATGCGATAATGACTCTTTCCCTGGTTTGATTATTTGCAGATATTACGGAACGGTCATTCTGATCGTTCCTTTTTATGATGAGAGGGTCAAAAGTCCGACCAGGTGGGCGACGTCGGACTTTTGACCCTCTCATTTACATATGCTCAATATCATGGAGATTTATATGAGACTGAACCAGTATATTGCTGCGTGCGGAGTATGCTCACGCAGGGAAGCTGACAAGTTAATAGGGGAAGGCAAGATCCTGATAAACGGTAATATAGCCACTCTGGGTGCAAGGGTGGAAGAAAGCGACATTGTTACTTATAATGGTAATATACTCATCAAACAGGAAGAAACCGTTGTCCTGGCATATTACAAGCCTGTAGGCGTCGTCTGCACAGAGAAAGACCCACATGCCACCCGTACAGTTATAGACGAAATTGACTATAATGGCAGAGTAACTTATGCAGGAAGGCTTGATAAGGACTCCGAGGGTCTGCTTCTTCTCACCAACAACGGCAGGCTCATCGACGCCATGATGAAGGGCAGTAACCTTCATGAGAAGGAATACGAAGTCCTTGTGGACAAGGATATTGACGATTCTTTTATCAGCAAGATGTCAGCCGGCGTCTACATTGAAGACCTTGGAGTAAAGACAAGGCCCTGCAAAGTAAAAAAAACAGGAAAAAGATCTTTTAACATCATCCTTACTCAGGGCCTCAACCGGCAGATCAGAAGGATGTGTGAAGTGCTTGGATTTAACGTCACGAAACTTAAGAGAATCAGAGTGATGACGGTTAAACTATGTGACTATGACTTGGAGCCCGGTAAATATGTAGCCCTGAGCAAGGAAGAAACAGAAAAACTTATGAAAGAGTCAATATGAGTCAATGGGGACGTTACAGTTTGACTCATTCGCTTTTCTCATGAGTCAAACTGTAACGTCCCCATTGACTCATAACGTCCCCCTGACTTACCCTGAATAACCTTAAAAAACGAGGAAAATATGGATAAAGAAAACATCAAACAAGAATACACCGACCTGGTCAAGACCATCAGACACCACATGGACCTGTACTATAACGAAAATGAGCCTGAAATCTCAGATTATGAGTACGACCAGCTGATGCAAAGACTAAAAGCTATAGAGAAAGAAAACCCGGAGATAGTAGTCCCGGATTCACCCAGCAGAATTATTGGTGGAGTGGCGAAGCGTGAAGCCGGAGTCAAGATAACCCACAATGTTCCGATGCTTTCAATTGAGGATGTTTTCAACAAGGAAGACGTTTCGGCATGGGTTTCAAAGGTGCATGCTCTTCATCCTGAGGCGCTTTTCTCTGTGGAGCAGAAGATTGACGGCCTCTCAATGACGCTCAGGTACAGCAGGGATGAATCAGACGGAAGGCTCCATCTTACTATGGCTGAGACCAGAGGAGACGGACTCATAGGCGAGGATGTGACGCAGAATGCGCTGACGATACCTGACGTTAAAAAAGTTATCGATCTGCCCTACGAGTACCTTGAACTCAGGGGCGAGGTGTACATGTCTCATGATGACTTTGAGGCCTATAATGCAGAGCAGGAAAAGAATGATAAAAAGACAGCCGCCAACCCCAGGAACCTGGCGGCAGGGACTCTGAGACAGCTGGATCCCGAGATAACGAGAAAGCGCGGGCTAAAGATGTTCGTCTTCAACATACAGGACGGCCCGGCAGAACTAAGAGACTCCCATGCAAAGGGGCTTGACGTGCTCTCTAAAGCCGGTGTAAAGGTTGTCTATCACAGGCTTTGCAAGGGTTTTGACGAAATATCGGAGACAATCGATGAGATTGGAAATATGCGCGAGAATCTGGAATTTGACCTGGACGGCGCAGTTATCAAGGTTGACAACACCCTGTGGAGGGATGATTTCCCGGCAGGATCCAAGTATTCCAGCGGCCATATAGCATATAAGTATCCTCCCGAGGAGAGAATCGTGGTTATGGACGAAATCCTGGTGGATGTGGGCAGAACCGGCAAGCTGACCTTTACCGGCAGTTTCCACGACAGAGAGACCGGCAAACCCGCAAGACTATGCGGTACCAGCGTATCCAGGGCAACCCTCCACAATCAGGACTACATAAATGAGATGAAGATCGGAATAGGAGGGGAATACAGACTCTTTAAGAGTGGGGAGATCATCCCCAAGTTAAACGGCTGCGTGAAGGAGCCCGATGTGGTTTACAAGGCCCCCGATACCTGTCCCGTATGCGGAAAAGAGCTGGTGAGGGAACAGGACACTGCTGACATCAGATGCATCAATCCCACATGTCCCGCACAGATTGTGAGAACAATTGCATATTTTACTTCAAGAGATGCAATGAATATCATGGGTCTTGGTGATACACTTGTAGAAGCACTTGTAAATAAAGGATATCTTACGAGCTATGCAGGCATATATCATCTGAAAGACCACCGGGATGAACTCATCGAGCAGGGAATTATCGGCAAGGAGAAAAATACGGACAAACTCCTTAATGAGATCGACAAGTCCAGGGAAAACGATCCTGTAAGGCTGCTGACCGGCCTTGCCATCAGAAACGTGGGTAAGTCCACGGCCAGGGAGATCATGAAGCATTTCGATGACATGATGGACCTTACCAGGGTTACCAAGGACGGATTTCTTGCCATACCGGATATCGGTGAGACCACAGCCACAGATCTGTACGAATTCTTCCATGATGAGAACAATCTGGCTCTCCTGAATGACCTTAAGGAAAGCGGCCTGAACATGAAATCCATAAAGGATGAGGACGCATCCGATAAGCTGTCGGGAATGACCATTGTAGTCACGGGAACCCTTCCGACTCTTGGGAGAAAAGAGGCAGAAGAACTCATTGTAAAAAATGGCGGTAAAGCCTCAGGCAGCGTTTCTAAGAAGACAAGTCTTGTACTTGTCGGAGAAGCTGCGGGAAGCAAACTCACCAAGGCCAATGAGCTTGGTATAAGGGTTATAGATGAAAAAGAGTTTTTAAATATGATCAAATAAACCGGGGGAAAAATAAATGCCTATCAAAGTTCAGAACGATCTACCTGTAAGAGATATCCTGGAGAAAGAAAACATATTTGTGGTCGATGAGAACAGGGCCATGCATCAGGACATCAGATCGCTGCAGATCTGTATCCTTAACCTGATGCCGCTGAAGGAGGACACAGAGCTTCAGCTTCTTCGGTCCCTTTCAAATACACCGCTGCAGATCGATGTTTCATTCATGCAGATGAGTTCCCATCATTCTTCAAATGTGTCGCCAAACCATCTGTTCAGGTTTTACAACACTTTTGACGAACTCAGGGATAATACATACGACGGACTCATCATCACAGGAGCACCCGTGGAGCAGATGGCCTTTGAGGAAGTGGATTATTGGGAGGAACTCTGCAGGGTATTTGAGTGGTCCAAGACCAATGTCACATCAACCTTCCACATCTGCTGGGGAGCCCAGGCAGGGATCTATTATCACTACGGCATTGACAAGGTGGCACTGGAGGACAAGATGTTCGGAATCTTCAGGCACAGGGTCATGAACCGCAAAGTTCCGCTGGTAAGAGGATTTGATGATGTATTTGTAATGCCTCATTCCAGGCACACTGAGACCCCTTCAGAGCTCATCCATGCCTGTGAAGACCTGGTAGTCCTGGCAGAATCCAAGGTGGCCGGCGTGTTCCTTTGCATGAACAGGTCCGGAAGCCAGATATTTGTAATGGGACATGCGGAATATGACAGACTCACCCTTGACTCGGAATACAGAAGAGATGTAAACAAGGGACTTAAGATACAGGTGCCGGTTAACTATTATCCCGATGATGATCCTGAGAGAACCCCGGATCTTGTCTGGAGAAGTCACGCCAACAATCTCTATACCAACTGGCTCAACTATTACGTATACCAGAACACACCTTATAAGTGGGGACAGATCCTGGATGAGGAAAAGAGACATCTGGCTCATAAGGACCTGACCGAAAAGGTAAATTGATTTAGGAGTATCTATGTCAAACGAAATAAACTTACGAAAAATCTATACAGCATTTCCCGGAGGAAAACACAAAGTTCTGACTCTAAGCTATGATGATGGCAAAATACCTGACAGAGAACTGGTGGCTCTGTTCAACGAGTATGGACTTAAAGGAACCTTTAACTGCAACGCAGGGCTTGAGAATGAATCTTTTAAATATGCCTATGAAGAGCGTATCCCACTTTCTGAGTACAAAAAACTCTATGAGGGACACGAGGTTGCCTGCCATACATTTACACATCCTACGATTTCGAGATGTCCTAAAGAGCAGATCGTAAGACAGGTAATAGAGGATAGAAGAAAACTTGAAGAGGTCATGGGATATACAGTAAGAGGCCTGGCATATCCCAACGGCTCTTTTTCCGATGAAGTTGTAGATGTCCTTAAGGCCTGTGGTATCGTACATGCCAGGACCGTCAATGCAACATACGGTTTTGACATGCCTTCAGATTTCCTTAGATGGAATCCGACCTGTCGTCACGGCGATGCGGCCTTTGAAGACATTTACAACGAATTTATCAGGTTTAACAAGACCCAATACCTCTACATGCTATATGTATGGGGACACAGCTATGAGTTTGTCAGGGACGATAATTTTGAAATAATCGAAAAATTTTCTAAAAAGATTGGAAACAAATCGGATATTTGGTACGCGACAAACATCGAAATTGTAGATTATCTTGACTGCGTAAACAGGGTACAAGTCTCTGTTAATGGGGATTTCGCCTACAATCCGAGTTCACAGAGCGTATGGCTTGAAGTTGACAAAAAGTCTATCGAGCTAAAATCAGGTGTTACAACAGAGTTGTAATTTTAGTTTTAATAAGTTAAAATATATATGTTAAGTCGTTAATTTCTTAAAGGAGAAATACCTTATGCCTCTAAACATTGAAAACGATGACATTGAAACTAAAACCTCTGATCTTAAGAAAAAGCCCACGAAAAAGACCAAGGAAATGCTTGATGAGAACACCAAGCAGATCGAAGAGCTTCATGTCCAGCAGGAACAGCTGAATGCGGAACTGGAAGCTCTTAAAAAGAATGAGGAGGATCTGGGGGATAAGTCTGCACTGGGCATGAGCGTATCCCACAAGAAATTCGGAAACGGTGAGGTAGTCAAGCAGGATGGCAAATACATCGAGGTAAAATTTGATGAAGTTGTCAAAAAATTTGTGCTGCCCGGATGTATAGCCGACAAATACCTGGAAGTTGAGGATGAGAGCATCCTGGACTATTACACAAAGTGCAATGATATCCATGAAAAGAAGATGGCAACAGAGCTCAAGATCAAATCTGCAACCTACGCCATCCAGAGACATGAGGATGCCATTGACAGGCTTAAATCCAAACTTAAATAAACATTAATAAACTAAGAGACTGAGGAATCGATATGATTCACCAGTCTCTTTTTTCATGCGCCTTGTGGCGCAAGTTCTTACATTGCTTTTTTCTCTGTGGCTTCAACTTTTTTCTGAGCAGTTGAGAGCATGAGCTTGATCCTGTTGAGCTGATTGACTTCAGAAGCACCCGGATCATAGTCAATGGCAACAATATTGCAGCCCGGATACATCTTTCTCATCTGTTTGATGACGCCCTTGCCTACCACGTGGTTGGGAAGGCATCCGAAGGGCTGTGTACATACGATATTTGAAGCGCCTTCCTTGATGAGCTCAACCATTTCACCGGTCAGGAACCATCCCTCGCCGGTCTGGTTGCCGATGGATACGATGGGTTCTGCATACTGTACCAGCTTGTAGATGCTTGTAGGCGGATCGAAGTGCTCACTGTTTTCAAAGGCCTTTGTGGCACCGCCACGAAGTTTCTCAATGGCCCAGATGGCAACTCTCATAAGTGCAGATGCCTTCTTGGAGGTTCCCAGCTCTTTTGCCTTATAGATCTGATTGTAGAAGCAGTAGAGCATGAAGTCCATAAGATCGGGAACAACAGCTTCAGCGCCTTCTGATTCAAGCAGCTCTACAAGATGGTTGTTGGCAGCGGGAGCAAATTTAACAAGGATCTCGCCGACAACACCGACTCTGGGCTTCTGGATATCTTTTATCTCAATCCTGTCAAAGTCTCTTATTATTTCACCGCAGAGCTTCTGGAACTTAATAAAGCTCATATGCTTGGCGGTAACAAATTCTTTTACCACCTTAAGCCATTTCTGATGGCATTCGTCAACAGAACCTTCCACCTTCTCGTAAGGCCTCATCCTGTATACGCATCTCATGAAGATGTCGCCAAATACAAGGCCGTAGGCAGCTCTCTCAAGCATCTCAAAGTTAAGATGGAATCCCGGATTGGATTCAAGCTTGGAGAGGTTAAGTGACACAACCGGTATCTGTTCCATGCCGGCTTTCTTCAGGGCTCTTCTTATGAATCCGACATAGTTTGTGGCTCTGCAGCCGCCGCCGGTCTGGGACATGATCACGGCAGTCCTGTTGAGGTCATATTTGCCTGAATGAAGCTCATCCATGATCTGGCCTACAACCCAGAGTGAAGGGTAGCAGGCGTCGTTATTTACGTACTTAAGACCCATGTCTATGGCGTGCCTGTTGTCGTTCTGCATTACTACGAAATTGTAGCCACAGGCCGCAAAGGCAGGCTCTAATATGTCGAAATGAATGGGTGACATCTGAGGGCAGAGAATGGTGTAATTCTTTCTCATTTCCTCGGTAAAGAGCACTCTGTTGTTGGCTGTGGACCTGATGGTTCTTTCCTGGCCTTTCTGCTTTCTGACCCTGATGGCTGCAAGGAGTGAACGAACCCTTATCCTGGCGCTTCCAAGGCTGTTTACCTCGTCAATCTTGAGGCATGTATAGATCTTGTCTGATCCTGAGAGAATATCATTGACCTGATCGGTAGTTACCGCATCAAGACCGCATCCGAAGGAATTGAGCTGAATGAGGTCAAGGTCATCTCTGGTCCTTACATAGCTGGCTGCAGCGTAGAGCCTTGAGTGATACATCCACTGATCCGAGACGATGAGAGGTCGTTCAGGCTTTCCAAGGTGCGAGATACTGTCCTCGGTGAGGACTGCAACGCCGTAGGAGCAGATCATGTCCGGAATTCCGTGATTGATCTCGGGATCCACATGATAGGGCCTTCCGGCAAGAACGATTCCGTGTCTGCCGTTTTCCTCCATCCACTTCAAGGTCTCTTCGCCTTTAAGCTCGATATCCCTGCGGGCATTTGCCATCTCCTCCCAGCCTTCCTTTGCAGCTGCTATGATCTCTGTGACAGGAAGCTCCGAGAACTCTTTTACCAGAGAATCAGTTACCGTCTGAAGGCTTGTAAATGCCATGAAGGGGTTCCTGAGCCTCATCTTGCCCTCAGTTATGGCCTCAACATTGTTCTTGATGTTCTCAGAATATGAAGTGACAATAGGGCAGTTGTAGTGATTGGTTGCACCCTCCACCTCGTTGCGCTCATAGAAAAGTCCGGGGTAGAAGATGAAGTCGACCTTCTGCCTTATGAGCCATTCTATGTGGCCGTGGGATATCTTGGCAGGGTAGCACTCGGACTCACTGGGGATGGACTCAATGCCCATCTCATAGATCTGGTGAGTTGACCTGGGTGATAAAACAACCCTGTATCCCAGTTTGGTAAAGAAAGTAAACCAGAAGGGGTAATTCTCGTAGAAATTGAGAACCCTTGGAATACCTACGCTGCCGCGGGGGGCTTTATCGGGATCTAAGGGTTCGTAGCCAAAGATCCTCTTGTATTTGTAATCGTAAAGATTCGGTATTCCCTCAGCATTCTTGACCTTGCCGATACCTCTTTCGCATCTGTTGCCGGAGATATGCTGGCGGCCGCCTGAGAACTTGTTGATGGTGAGCCTGCAGTGGTTGGTGCAGCCCTGGCAGGTGGTCATGCTGGTGGAGTACTTAAGTGAGTTGATCTGATCAATTGAGAGCATTGTGGTCTTGTAGTCATCAGTTTCAGAGAACCTCTGCCTTGCAATCAGAGCAGCTCCGAAAGCTCCCATGATTCCGGCAATATCAGGCCTTATGGCCTCTGCGCCGGAGATTATCTCAAATGCCCTAAGGACAGCGTCATTGTAGAAGGTTCCGCCCTGAACAACGATGTGCTCTCCGAGGTCTTTGGCGTCTGATACCTTAATAACCTTGAAGAGGGCGTTTTTGATGACGGAATAAGCAAGTCCTGAGCTGATATCAGCGACATCGGCACCTTCCTTCTGAGCCTGTTTAACCCTGGAATTCATGAACACAGTGCATCTTGTTCCAAGATCGACAGGTGACTTGGCGTAAAGGGCTACCTTGGCGAAATCCTGAACGCTGTAATCCAGGGATTTTGCAAAGGTCTCAATAAAAGATCCGCATCCGGAAGAGCAGGCCTCGTTGAGCTGAACCGAGTCAACGGAGCTGTTCTTGATGTGGATACACTTCATATCCTGACCGCCGATATCCAGGATACAGTCCACCTTGGGATCAAAGAACGCAGCCGCATTGTAGTGGGCGATGGTCTCAACTTCTCCGTCATCAAGCATTAAAGCGCTCTTCATAAGTGCTTCGCCATAACCGGTGGAGCACGATCTTGCTATGCGGACTCCCTCTGGCATCAGCTTGTAGATCTCCTGAATGGAAGAAATGGCTGTCTTTAAGGGACTTCCGTTGTTGCTTGAATAAAATGAGTATAAGAGATCGCCATCCTCACTGATAAGAGCGCATTTGGTGGTTGTTGAACCTGCATCGATACCAAGGAATGCGTTGCCTTTATAATCATCAAGTTTTCTTGTCTTAACCCTGTATTTGTCCTGTCGGTTCTTAAAGGTTTTGTACTCATCCTCACTGCTAAAGAGGGGATCAAGTCTTGAGACCTCAGCCTCCATCACGATCTTGCCGGAGAGCTTATTTACCATGTCGTCCATGGTGTAAAAGACCTCTTCGCTGGCGTTAAGAGCAGAACCGATGGCAGCAAACAGATGAGAATTATCCAGCTCTATCGTATGCTCCTCATCCAGGTTAAGCGTGCGGATAAAAGCAGCCTTGAGCTGATCAAGGAAGTGCAGGGGACCGCCAAGAAATGCCACGTGGCCTCTTATGGGCTTACCGCAGGCAAGACCTGATATTGTCTGATTTACAACAGCCTGGAATATCGAAGCTGAAAGGTCCTCTTTAGTTGCGCCCTCGTTGATCAGGGGCTGGATATCAGACTTGGCGAACACGCCGCATCTGGCAGCGATAGTATATAGTGAATTGTAATTTCTTGCGTACTCGTTGAGGCCGGAGGCATCTGTCTGCAAAAGAGAAGCCATCTGATCGATAAAGGAACCTGTACCGCCGGCGCAGATTCCGTTCATGCGCTGCTCAACATTGCCGTCTTCGAAATATATGATCTTGGCATCCTCACCGCCGAGCTCTATTGCTACATCGGTCTTTGGTGCCAGCTCTTTTAATGAAGTTGAAACGGATACCACTTCCTGAACGAAAGGGACCTCCAGGTGCTTGGAAAGCGTAAGTCCGCCGGAACCTGTAATAACCGGATGGAGTGTGATATTTCCGCATTTGGCCTGGGCCAGCTTTAGAAGGTCAGCCAGAGTCTCCTGTATATTTGCAAAATGTCTTTTGTAATCGGAAAAGACAATGTTGTGATCACTGTCAAGAATAGCGATCTTAACAGTGGTGGAACCTATGTCTATTCCCAGTGTAAAGTCCTTTGAAATCATAGTTACCTCTTATTATTAATATACCTGTTTTCTGACAATCTAAATGATTATATAGCAGTAAAGTTCAAATTGCAATTGTCGACTTGAACAAAAGCATTGTTTACAATAAATTCTTCCGATGCTAAAATCATGACTATGGAAAGGAAGTGAAAAATGAACAATTTTATGAATGAACTTGAGAGAAAATTCGGAAGGTATGCGGTTCACAACCTTACAATTTACATAATCGGTCTCTATGTTGTCGGATATGTACTTCAGATCTTTACGTCGAGAACAGGACTTACATCGTACATAACGCTGGACCCTTACATGATCCTTCACGGACAGATATGGCGCCTTGTATCCTGGGTGCTGATTCCGCCGGGAGCTGCCAGCATATGGCTTCTGATCACCCTCTATCTGTACTATTTCATAGGAACCACTATGGAGAGGACGATAGGGACCTTCAGGTACAATGTGTTTATCTTTGGCGGAATTATCAGCATAATTCTGTCGGCTTTTGTTTCGCTTGGCGTTTTTTATCTGATGACCGGTGGCAATCAGGATTACGTGAGAGTCCTGTCCGCCTCTTATTCAGGCGTTTTCAGTACATATTATCTGCAGCAGGCTGTCTTTTTATCATTTGCGTTAAGTTACCCTGATCTGCAGCTGCTGCTTATGTTCATAATACCTGTCAAGGTTAAGTACCTGGGCATATTCTATGCAGCAGTACTGGGATTTGAGGCCATTTACAACGGACTTATCCAGGGAGGATATCCGATATTCTTCGTTATTCTGTTCCAGTTCGTGAACCTGCTGATCTTCTACGCGCAGACCGGTAAACTTAATCACATCAATCCGCATGAGATCAAACGCAGGAACACTTTTAAAAAGAATACCAGAATGACCCCTAAGGGTATCACAAGGCATAAATGCGCCGTTTGCGGCAGAACAGAAGAGACGAATCCAAATCTTGAATTCAGGTTCTGCTCCAAATGTAACGGCAACTACGAGTACTGCCAGGATCATCTTTTCACACATGTACATGTCAAGTAATGCATGAAAAAAGCTGCCCGGAGCTGCAGACATCAATAATCTTTGTATGACGAGGTAAAAAATGGGTAACCTTGATAATAAAGAAAAAGAATTTGCTGAAGTGCTGAAGCATGTTACCAGAACTGCCAGGGAAAACAAGAACTTTATCACTAAAGAACAGGTTGCAGAGGCTTTTGAGGAGCTTGAACTCGATGAAGTTCAGCTGAAAATGGTCTATGATTACCTCACAAAAAGGGGTATAGGCGTTGATGAACAGCCGGAGATAGAAGATAATCTCACCGAAGAAGAGACCAATTACCTCTCTGACTACATCGAAAGCATGAACGCCGTCAACAGACTCGGAGACGGCGCTCTTGAAGCAATGCAGATGTCGGCCATTGACGGTGATAAGAATGCCCAGGCAAGACTTATCGAGCACTATCTTCCTCTGGTGGTGGACGTCGCCAGGATGTACAAGGAACAGGGCGTCTTTATCGAAGATCTGATAGGAGAGGGGAATCTCGCTCTTACCAGAGGCGTCACAATGCTTGACGCCGTCGGTGAACCTGCAGAAGTAGAAGGCTTTTTGTATAAACTGATGCTCGATGCCATGGAGAGGCTTATCGAGGACAACCTGTCGGAGGATGCCGGCATGGCCAAAGTCCTGGCTCTTGTTCAGGAGGTGGCAGACAAGGCAAAAGAGCTGTCAAAAGACCTTCGGCGCAAGGTGACAGTGGAGGAACTCATGGAGGAGACCGGCTGGGATGAGGAGAAGATAAGAAACGCCATAAAATTCAGCGGCGACAATATCGAAGATCTTGACAGCGGGGAAAATGACAGAAAATGAACAGCATTGTAAACGAAGAAGATTTCAAATACTACATGCAGGACATCGAGAGATACTATTTCGGTGCCAGGTACAGCTACGAAGAAATCTTAAATAACGAACTTGTTCCATTTAAATACAAGACCATCATCACCAAATATCTCAAGGATGATGTAGATTATTCGACGACTCTTGAGAGTCATCTTTACTATCTGACCAAAGAGGGATTTGACTATAAGATATACAAACAGCTCAGATCAAGAGTCAGAACTTCCAGATATAAGAATCCTGATAAGAAAGAGAAGGGATTTAAGGAGATGGTTTATACAATTGAGGAACTTACTTCCATAGATCCTGAGGAAAAAGAGAGGCTGGGGATAATTGTGAGAGAGCTGATATTATCGAAGCTTGCGCTTTTTGCCTTCTCGGTTTAAGGAGCTACAAAAAAATCACCCGATGAACTCGGGTGATTTCATTTTTCGCTTATTAAGCTCTTTCTACTTTGTTGGATCTAAGGCAGCTTGTGCAAACGTGCATTCTCTTTGTAACGCCATCAACCTTAACGGCAACGTGCTGAACGTTTGAATTCCAAACTCTGTTAGATCTTCTATGAGAATGGCTTACGTTGTTACCGAAATGAACGCCCTTGCCACAAATATCACATTTAGCCATTTTGACACCTCCTTAAGCCATGTA
>JAEEGL014094362.1_pt1 | contig 25362 bp, 22 predicted proteins | sample 9134231 | NCBI WGS metagenome assembly JAEEGL01 (sample SAMN16246548, study PRJNA631951) | gut metagenome | biome: gut microbiome; feature: rumen; material: fiber-attached | host: Bos | place: Iran: Karaj | collected 2018-10
AACCAAACCTATTACCATCTAGAATTCCAAACCTTCTAGTTAATGGTACAACAGGTATCGCTGTAGGTATGGCTACTAATATTCCACCACATAATTTAGGAGAAGTAATTGACGGTTGTATAGCATATATAGATAACCCAGAAATTACTACTACTGAGTTAATGCAATATATAAAAGGTCCTGATTTTCCAACAGGTGGAACTATATTAGGAAATTCAGGGATTAAAAAAGCATATGAAACTGGTAGAGGAAGCATTACAATTAGAAGTAAAGCAATTATTGAAGATGATGGACATCATAATAATATAATTATTACTGAAGTTCCATATGGTGTTAACACATTTGATTTAAAACAACGTGTTGCGGAATTAGTCCACAATAAAACAATTGAAGGTATAACTGATTATCATACCGATATTAAGGATGGAGTTAAAATTACTATTACATTAAAAAAAGATGCAAATGCTCAAGTTGTTTTAAATAATTTATATAAACATACTAATTTTCAAATTAGTTATGGTATTATCTTTTTGATGTTAGATAATGGTACACCTAGAACATTACCATTGAAGGATATATTATCTAAATATATCGATCATCAAAAAGAGGTAATTATAAGAAGAACAAAATATGACTTAACAAAAGATGAAGAAAGAGTTCATATTTTGGAAGGTTATAAGATAGCTCAAGATAATATTGATGAAGTTGTTAAAATAATCAAAGCTGCTGAAAGCGATGAGGAAGCTAAACAAAATTTAATGGGAAGATTTAGTTTATCAGCAATTCAAGCGGATGCTATCTTAGAATTAAAATTACGTCGTTTAACAGGATTAGAAAGAGATAAAATTGAAGCTGAATTAAAAGAATTAATGGCTGAGATTGAAGAATTAAAATCTATTTTGGCAAGTGAACAAAAAGTATTAGATATAATCAAAAAAGAAATGTTAGAAATTAAGGAAAAATACGCAGATGAAAGACGTACAGATATTGATATGACAGCAATTGATTATATAGAAGACGAATCACTTATTCCAGTTGAAGATATAGTAATAACATTGACAAATAAGGGTTATATAAAGAGAATGAATAGTGAAAATTATAAATCTCAAAATCGTGGTGGTGTTGGTATAAAAGGTATGAGTACTAACGAAGAAGATTTTGTTGAGAATATTCTTTCAATGACAACACATGATGATATATTATTCTTCACAAATAAAGGAAAAGTATATAGAATGCGTGGTTATGAAGTTCCTTTATATAGTAGGCAATCAAAAGGATTACCAATTATTAATCTGTTGCCATTGGAAAATGGTGAATTGGTTAAAGTAATTTTAAAAATTACCCCTTCAGAAGCATCTTCAGAAAACAATCTTGTATTTTGTACACAAAGTGGTTTGATAAAGAAAACAAGCCTAAAGGAATTCGAAAATATAAGAACAAACGGAAAAATTGCAATAACTTTAAAAGAAAATGATGAATTAATTTCAGTAAGAAAGACATCAGGAGCAGAAGAGGTATTAATTGCTGCTTCAAATGGCCGTATGGTAAGATTTGTTGAAAGTGAAATTAGAAATATGGCTAGAACTGCATCAGGTGTTAAGGGAATTGATGTAGGTGATGGTAAAGTTATTGGTTGTGAAGTATGCACTGGGGATAAGAAAGTTTTAGTTGTCACAGAAAATGGTTATGGTAAGAAAACAAATATAAGTGAGTATAGAATGACTCATAGAGGCAGTAAAGGTGTTAAGGCACTAAATATGACTGAAAAAACTGGTAATATAGTCAGTATAAAAATTATAGAAGAGGATCAAGATTTAATGTTAGTAACAGATAGTGGAATTATTATTAGATTACCATTAGATCAAGTTTCTAATACTGGACGTGTTGCACAAGGTGTTAAATTAATTAATTTAAAGAATGGTCAAAAGGTAAGTACTATCGCTGTTGTTGAAAAAACTGATAGTAGTTATGAATCTGCCGAGTAGTAAGTAAAAAAAGCAATGTTCCACGAGCAACATTGTTTTTTTTGTGTAATGTTCCACGAGCAACATCATTTTTTGCATATAATGTTCCACGAGCAACATTATAATTGCTTTTTTTAGATATTTATTATATATTATATTTGCACAACATTTATATTGGAATCAGGTCAGGATTGGAAAATAGCAGCCTTAACAATCAATAAATGTGTGTGCTTTTTGTTTGTAGGTGATATTTTGGATAAATATATAGATATTTTAATTAAATTAGCTAATAAATCTTTAAAAAATGGCGATGTGCCAGTATCAGCAATAGTTGTAGAGAATGGTAAAATGATTTCTAAGGCACACAATCTAAAATATAAGAAAAAGGATGTTACAGCACACGCTGAAATTTTAGCGATTAAAAAGGCATGTAAAAAGAAAAAATCCTATTATCTAAATAATTGTACTTTATATGTTACTTTAGAACCATGTATGATGTGTACTGCTGCAATAATACAGTCGCATATAAAGGAAGTAGTTTATTGCGTGAAGAGTCCAAAATTTGGTTATTTATCAAGTAAAAACAACGATATCAAGTTAAAAATAACTGAATGTTATAATGAAACGTACGAAAAAATGTTAAAAGATTTTTTTAAAAACAAAAGATAATGTTCCACGAGCAACATTATTTTTTTGTACAATGTTCCACGAGCAACATCACTTTTTTGAATACAATGTTCCACGAGCAACATTATCAAAAAATTATATGTTCCACGAGCAACATTGCTTATAAAATATATATAATATATGTTATAATTGTAAAGGAAGGTGATATATATGTATCAAGCATTGTATAGGAAATATAGGCCACATTGTTTTGATGAAGTAGTTGGTCAAGAAGTAATAACTCAAACTTTAAAAAACGCTTTAAAAAACAATAAAATATCGCATGCATATTTATTTACTGGACCTCGAGGTACTGGAAAAACAAGTATTGCTAAAATATTTGCCCAATTAATTAACTGTGAAAATTATTCAGATGGCAAGGCATGCGATAAATGTGAATCATGTATATCAATTAATAATAAACAAAATACTGATGTAATTGAGATAGACGCCGCATCAAATAATGGCGTAGATGAAATAAGAAATTTAAAAAGTAAAATCACATTGGTACCTACGATATCTAAATATAAAGTATATATAATTGATGAAGTTCATATGCTTAGTACCGGAGCTTTTAATGCATTATTAAAAACTCTGGAAGAACCACCAAAACATATAATTTTTATTTTGGCTACAACTGAGCCACAAAAATTGCCTACAACTATTTTATCTAGGTGTCAAAGATATGATTTTAAAAGAATATCTGATGCAAAGATAGTAGAAAAATTAAATTATATAGCAGATAAAGAAAAGATTAGCATAACTCAGGAGGCGTTGAGTGAAATCGCACGTATTTCTGATGGTGGTATGAGAGATTCAATAGGTTTATTAGATCAAGTTGCATCTTTTAAAAATGATAATATAACTCTGGATGATATACATATGATTAATGGTACATTGACTGAAAAAGATTTACTAGAATTTTTATATAACATTTTTAGTAAAAATGTTGATGGTACTTTGACATTACTTGATGAATACAATAGTAAAGGTAAAAATATTTATAATATCATAGACGAATTAATATATTTCTGTAAGGAAGCATTGATATATAAGGTTTCAGAAACAAGAAGACAAACACTTGTTCGATATGAAAACTATAGTAAAATTGACAGTTTATCAACAGAAACTGATTTATATAATTTGATTCATGATATGAATGAACTTAAATTAACCATTAAAGATAGTAATAATATAAAAGTGTTGTTCGAAGTGGAATTAATAAAAATAATGAGTGAATTAAATAAAAAAAATATTTCCCAGGAAATTATTAATGTACAAAATAATAATTCAAAAAGTGTTATAAATGATAATTCACCTAAAAAACAATTACAAAAAAATAAAAATATTGCCTTAGACGAAGATTTTGACCAATTGAAAAATATAAGAATTAATAATACCCTTGCAAGATTAGATAAAAAGAATATGTTAGAATTAAAAAATAAAAAGGAGTCATTTAGATTCTATTTATTAGATAATAACTACGGTCAATGTGCAGCTTTATTGTTAGATGGTATTATAAAAGCTGCAAGCGATGAATATATAATATATGTATACGATAACGAATCTGATGTATTAGATTTCAATGCGAATTTAGATAAGATTGAATCATTAATTTATAAATCAATAAAATCGAAATATAAGGTTATAGCTGTTCCTTCTTCAGAATGGGATGTTATAAAAAACGAATTCAATGCGAAGAAAAAAGAGTATATATATACTGAGGAATCAAAGAAACCACAAAAAAAAACTAGTGCCGCACCTGTAAGCGCGATAGATGGTTTATTTGATAATATAGTTGAATATGTAGAGGAGGAAATCAAATGAATATTCAAGCAATGATGCGTCAAGCACAAGCAATACAAAAAGAAATGATGAAGGCTAAAGAAGAAATTGATAACAAGACATATGAATCAACATCTTCTTTTGTAAAAGTGACGATGAAAGGGAATAAAAAAATAGATAGTATAGCTATTAATAAAAATGAATTAGATAGTGATGATATTGAAATGCTACAAGATATGTTGATGGTAGCGTTAAACGATGCAATGCAACAAATCGATAAAGATACGGAACAAAAATTAGGAAAATATACTCAAGGTATGCCAGGGCTATTTTAATGAATTATCCTAAAACAATAAATGATCTAATTGAATGTTTTAAAAAATTACCAGGCATTGGTGGTAAAACTGCTGAACGCCTAGCTTTATCGACACTTAATCTATCTGATGAAGTGAATGAAATATTTAGTGATGCAATAAAAAATGTTAAAAAAAATACTAAATATTGTAAAAAATGCAATGCATTTTGTGAAAACGATTTATGTGATGTATGTAAAGATGATATGAGGGATACTAAGACTATATGCGTGGTCGATAATCCTAAAAATGTAATATTATTTGAAAAAATCGGTGCATATAAAGGTCTATATTATGTTCTTAATGGGTTAATTTCGCCATTGGATGGTATAACACCTGAGGATATTGGAATAGATGTATTATTGAATAGAATAAAAAATGAAAATATTAAAGAAGTTATAATCGCGGTTAAACCGACAATCGAAGGTGAAACTACATCTTTATATATTTCTAAATTATTAGAAAATGAAAATGTTAAAACTTCAATAATTGCGCATGGAATACCTTTAGGATCTGATATGGAATATATAGATTCCTTGACTTTAGAAATTGCCTTTAGGGAAAGAAAAGAATTATTTAATAAGGATTAAATATATTTTAGTTGCATATATTTATATGGGTGATATCATGAAAAAAATATTTAATCTTATTAAAAAAGTAATATTTGCTTTTTTCTTATTATATGGATTTAATATGATGTATGGAACATTTAAAATTAATATTCCTATAAATATATACACAATATCATTTACTACAATATGCGGATTTCCTGGATTTTGTGGAATAATTCTATTATCTAAAATATTATAGGAGGGAACTATATGTTAGAACTTTATAAACAAACACAGCCAATATTATTTCATATTTTATCTAACGAAGTAATCAATGATAAGCTTAGTCATGCATATTTGTTTGATGTATCGGCTGTTAATGATTGTATGCCATATATATATTCGTTTATTAAGGCTATATTGTGTACAAATAAAGATTTAGATAATAAGAATTGTGCTGATTGCAATATATGCAAAAAAGTTGATGATAATAGTTTCCCTGATGTTGTATTAATTGAGCCTGATGGCACTTTTATAAAAAAAGAACAGTTATTAGAATTAAAGAATGCTTTCAAAACTAAATCTTTGTATGATAATAAAAAAATTTATTTAATAAAATATGCCGAAAATTTAAATGCTTCTTCTTCAAATACAATACTAAAATTTTTGGAAGAACCAGACGATAATATAATTGCAATATTATTAACAAAAAATATAAACGATGTAATAACAACTATTGTTTCACGTTGTCAGCAATTAAAATTTTTGGAAGAACCAAAATCTAATTTATCAATCGAAGAAAAAGTTGGACAAGTATTATCACGCAATATTGATGATGTTACTGCATTTGATAATAAAAATATTTTAGAAATAATTGATTACGTATATGATTTTGCAAAATATTTAGAATATCATGGATTAGATTTATTAGCACACACATCAGAAAAGTGGTTTGAAATATTTAGTGATAAGCAATCTAATTCAATCGGCTATATTTTATTAGAACTTTTTTATAGAGATTTAATCAATATCAAATTAGCAAAAAATGTTGAATATTTTGTAAAATATATTGATGAATTAAATAAAATTAGCGAAAAAAATTCACTTAATAGATTAAGTGATAAACTTAGAATTATTATGAACGCGGCATCGAGAAATAAATTAAATATAAATTTAGCGTTGAATTTAGATAATATGATAATTGAAATGGAGGATATAAAATGATTGAAGTAGTTGGAATAAATTTTAAAAATGGTGGTAAAGTTTATTATTTTTCTCCAGGAAAATTTAAATTAAAAGAAGGTATAACTGTTATTGTCGAAACTGGTCAAGGGACACAATTTGGTAAAGTTATCGAAGCAAATAAAAGTATATCATCAAACGTTTTAAAAGGTGATTTAAAAAAAGTAATAAGAATCGCTACTAAAAATGATTATCATAAGCATTTAAAAAATATTGAGGAAGCCAAGGAAGCATTAAATACGTGTAAAAATTTGGCTGCCAAAGCTAAATTAAGTATTCAAATAATAGATGCAATATATACTTTTGATAAGTCACAATTAACTTTCAGATTTATTTCAGATAATAGGGTTGATTTTAGAAACCTTGTTAAAGATTTGGCTTCTATATATAAGACACGTATTGAGTTGAGACAAGTTGGGGTAAGAGATAGAGCTAAAGAAATGGGAGGTTATGGTTTGTGTGGTCAAAAACTTTGCTGTTCTCGTTTTTTAAATGAATTAGATACAGTATCTATTAATATGGCAAAGAACCAAAATATTTCATTAAATCCTACAAAAATAAATGGTATATGTGGAAGATTATTATGCTGTCTGAAATATGAGGATGAAACATATGCATGTTGCAAAAAAGGATTACCTAAGATAGGTTCAACAGTGAAAATATCTCAAGGTGAAGGAAAAGTTATATCTGTAAATATATTAAAGCAAAAATATAAAGTTGATATTCCCGATGTAGGTATCATAGAGGTTTCTTTGGATGAGAGAAATTAATTATTTATTGGGATATAAAAATATGAAAATTGTTCAGGACAATGAAATGTTTAAATTCTCATTGGACTCTGTTTTACTTGCAAATTTTGTCACATTGAATAAGAATGTAAAAAACATTTTTGATATTGGTACTGGGAACGCTCCAATTCCACTTATGCTTACAAGATTAACGAATGCGAAAATTACTGGAGTGGAAATACAAAGCGAAGTATATGATATGGCTTTGGAATCAGTAAAAATTAACAATTTATCTAATCAAATAGAACTTATTAATGACGATATAAATAATTATGTTAAAAACACACAAAATAAAAAATATGATGTTATAACTTGCAATCCGCCATATTTTAAAATTAGCGAAGGATGTAATGTAAATGTTTCTGAGTACAAAAAAATAGCTAGGCATGAATTGTTTTTAGATATAGATAGGCTTTGTAAAGCCAGCAGGTCATTATTAAAAACAAATGGTAGACTTGCAATTGTCCATCGTCCAGAAAGATTATTGGAAATTATTTCTGCCATGCAAAAAAACAATATTGAGCCTAAGAAACTACAATTTGTATATCCAAAACATGATGCAGAAGCAAATATGATTTTAATTGAGGGGACATTAAATGGTAACCCTGGGCTAAAAGTTTTAGATTCTATATACGTTTACGAAGGTAATGAATATAGCTCGCAAATAAAAAAATTATTAGAAGATGAATAGAGGTGTAATTATGAAATTAATTGTTGGACTTGGTAATCCGGGAAGGGAATACGAAAATACCAGACATAACATTGGTTTTTTGGCATTGCAGAAATTTGCTTATAAGCATCGCATTAATTTTTCAAAAACGAAGTTTAATGGTTCCTATGCAGAGACTACTATAAATAATGAAAAGTATCTATTATTGCTTCCAGAAAAATATATGAATTTATCTGGTGAAGTAGTAGCAGAATATGTTAAATATTTTAAGATTAATATAGAAGATATTTTAGTAATAAGTGATGATTTAGATATGCCTATCGGAAAAATCAAGTTGAAACAAGGTGGGAGTTCTGGTGGACACAATGGACTTAAAAACATCGAATTACACTTACAAACATCACAATATAAGCGCCTAAAAATTGGTATATCAAATGATAAGTCGATAGAAACAAAAGATTATGTTTTAGGAAAATTTACTGAGGAAGAAAAACGTTCAATCGATACATCATTAGATATTGCAGTTAATGCAATAGAAGATTTTTCAATGTTATCATTTGATAGATTAATGAATAAATACAATACATCAAAGTAAAGGTGTTTTTATGGAAGAATTTATAAAAAGATTAAATTTTAATTATGATGATGAAATAATAAGTGGCCTTAATAATGAATTAAAGTCGCTGTTTTTGCTTGGATTAAAGGAAAAGAAAAATTCTTCTATTTTATTAGTTACTAATACTTTATATGAAGCTAATACTTTGTATAAAAATTTAAAGCAACATTTTGCAAATACATTTTTATTTCCAATGGATGATTTCTTGACTAGTGTCGCTATTGCGTCTAGCCCAGAACTAAGAATAACACGATTGGAGACTTTAAATAATTTATTAGAAAATGATGACGCAATTGTAGTTACTAACCTTGTTGGATATTTGAAATTTTTAAAACACCCCTCAGATTATAAAAAATCTTTTATTTCGCTTGAAGTAGGAATGCAGTATGATATAGAAAAACTTGCAAAGGAGTTATATGATATAGGTTATAGGAAGGAATCTGTTACCAATGTAACTGGCGATATGTCTTTAAGAGGTTATGTAGTAGATATATTTCCAATAAGCCAATCAAATCCAATCAGATTGGAATTTTGGGGTGATCAGATTGATTCCATTAGAGTGTTTGATGTAAACACACAGTTAACCATATCAAACATTGATAAAATAGTAATACAACCAAATATAGAAGTCAGTGATACCTTAATTCAAGATAATCTTTCTAATATATGTGCATACATGAAAAAAACTACAGTTGTGTTCAATAATTATCATGATATAGTAGTTGCGCATAAATTATTACAAAATCAAATATTTGAATATATAAACGAAAAAGGCTTATCACCCGATTCTAAATTTATGTTTGATACCCTTGATTTTAATACACCCACTTATAAATTTGAAATTTTTGAAACACCAAATAGCATTAATTATATTTCAGAAGATATCGAACCATTTAAGGGTGATAGCTCATATATTTTAAAAAGATTACATAATTATCAAGAAGAAAAAAAATTAGTTGTTATTTGCGTTTCTAATAGATATCAAGCAAATAGAATTATGGATTTAGATAAAGATTTTATATTTACCGATATAGATAATTTATTACCTGGAAAAGTAAATGTGATTATAAAAAATATAAATTCAGGTTTTATATATGACAATATTATTGTTATATCAGAAGCAGAAATATTTAACAAAAGTAATCGTGATACAACTTTTAACTCAAAGTTTAAAATAGGTACAAAAATACGTGATATTAATAAACTTACTGAGGGTGATTATATAGTTCATCAGACTCATGGTATTGGAAAATATCTTGGAATAAAAGTTTTGGAAAAGCGCGGATTTAAAAAGGATTATTTAATGATTGAATATCGCGGTGGTGACAAATTATATATTCCTGTTGAAAAAATAGATACTCTTACAAAATATTCATCAAACGAAGATTTGGCACCAAAGCTTAATAAACTTGGTGGTATTGAATGGCAGAAAACTAAACTTCAAGTTAAAAAACGTGCTGCAAATATTGCTAACGAATTAATAAAACTATATGCGGAAAGGGAAAACCATAAGGGCTATGCTTTTAAACCGGATACAGATGAACAATTAGAGTTTGAAAAAGAATTCGCATATGAGGCTACCATTGATCAGTTGCGTGTTACAGAAGAAGTAAAAAAAGATATGGAAAGTTCTAAACCAATGGATAGATTGGTATGTGGTGATGTAGGTTTTGGAAAGACAGAGATCGCTTTTAGAGCAATCTTTAAAGCTATAATGTCTGGTAAGCAAGCAGCGATTTTATGTCCTACAACCATTCTTTCAGAGCAGCATTATCAGAATGCTTTGAAACGATTTAGTTCATTTTTAGTTAATGTTGAAATTTTAAATCGATTTGTTTCTCCTGCAAAATCTAGGAAAGTTATAGAAAATTTAAAAAATGGGAATATTGATTTAATAATAGGCACTCATAGGCTATTAAGTGATGATATAGAATTTAAAAATCTAGGATTATTAGTTATAGATGAAGAACAACGTTTTGGTGTTAAGCATAAAGAAAAAATTAAGGAATATAAAAATAATATAGACGTGTTAACATTATCTGCTACTCCAATTCCAAGAACTTTGCAAATGTCTATATCAGGGTTAAGAAGTTTATCACTTTTGGAAACACCGCCACAAAATAGATATCCAGTTCAAACTTATGTGTTAGAAAATAATTCTTCAATAATCAAAGACGCGATATATAAAGAATTATCACGTAATGGACAGATATTTATATTATATAACAGCATTGAAAATATGGAGGCTAAATTATCTGAATTACAGTCACTGGTACCTGAGGCAAGAATTGTCTTGGCCCATGGTCAAATGTCGAAACAAGAATTAGAAACCAAAATGTTTAGTTTTATAAACCATGAATATGATATATTATTATGCACTACTATCATTGAAACTGGTATAGATATTCCTAACGTAAATACATTAATAATATTTGATGCAAATAATTTTGGATTATCACAATTATATCAAATACGAGGTAGAGTCGGTAGGGCAGATAAAATTGCTTATTGTTATTTAATGTATGATAAAGGAAAAATATTATCTGAACAGGCTACGAAGAGATTGAAAGTAATTAAAGAGTTCACTGAGTTAGGAAGTGGTTTTTCCATAGCTATGCGTGACTTATCTATAAGAGGCGCAGGAAATATACTTGGTAGTGAACAATCTGGATATATAGATAGTGTCGGTATTGAATTGTTTTTAAAAATACTTGATAATGCAATAAAAAATCAAAAAGAAGGCAATCTAGATTTAGATGAAGATGTTGAAATGACAGATGAGCCATTAGTTGATGTTGAGACTAATATTTCGGATAATTATGTCAAAGAATCAGAATTAAAAATCCAGATTCATAAGGAAATTAACGAAATTAAAAATTTAGGTGATATAAAAGAAGTTAAAGCAAGATTAGAAGACCGTTTTGGAAATATACCAGAATCTTTAAATGTATATATGTATGAAACTTGGTTTGAAAAAAAGGCAAAAGAAATGCATATAACCGATATTAAACAAACTAAAAATTCTATTGAAATTACTTTAACTAAAGAATTAACCAATAAAGTCGATGGCGATAAACTTTTTACAGAACTATATAGTTTGAGTAGGATGTTTCGTCTTTCTATGCGTATGCAAAGATTACAAATTATTCTAGATACCATAAAATTGGATAAACACTTCATATATTATTTAATAGATATGCTTGATATAATAAATGAGTCATTAAAAAAATAGTCATTCGACTATTTTTTTTCCATATATTCAACGATATTTGGTATTATTTGTTTTTTACGCGATAATATATTTTCTAAATATTCACCTTGTTTGATTTCATTTAGGCTAAAGCTTTGCATAATGATATCTTTTGAATGCTCAGAATAAATAATATATGATCCTTCTTTAATAATATCAGTTATGAATAAAGCTAATACCTCATAATCATTAATTTTTGCTAAGTTGTTAATCGTATTAGTATATTCATTGATATTTTTAATTATTTTATCTGCATTTGTGGTAAATACTTGTGAAACACCAATTTTTTTATTTTCCACAGTAAAGTTTTTAAAATCTCCAAATATAATTTCTTCTGGAGTTAAACCATCAATAGAACTACCAGAATCAAACATTTTATTTGCAAAATCTTTATAATCAATATTTGCTATTTCAGCTAGAGTTTCAACAGCTTTTATATCATCAAATGTAGTAGTTGGAGATTTAAACATAAGTGTATCTGATATTATTCCAGCTAACATTATACCTGCGATTTTAGGTTTAATTTCAATTTTATTTTCCTGATACATTTTAAGTATAATGGTATTAGTAGAACCAACCGGCATGTTTCTAAAATTTATTGGATATGAAGTTGATGCTGAACCAATTTTGTGATGGTCAATGATTTCTATAATATCTGCTTCATCAAGCCCATCAACGCTTTGTTCAAATTCATTGTGGTCAACAAGGATAACCTGTTTTTTATGTGTCTCATGTATATTTGAATATTTAATTATACCAAGGCATTCACCGTATTTATTTAATACTGGGTAATTACTTCTTTTCGTATCGTTAAGTAATTTGACAAAATCATCAACATAATCAGACTCATTTACTGTTATAACTTGTGTATTCAATACTGTATCAACATAATTAGTTAAAGGCAGTAATCGTGATGCTTTAAGGGCAGATAAAGGAGTCTTTATGATATTAACTTTATTATCATTTGCTAATTTTAGGTGTTCTTCTTTAATTTCTCCATTACCAGTTATTATGATTAATTTAATTTTCTTATTTATGGCACGTTCAATTATACTATGACGATCACCAATAATTAGAATTGAATTGTTGTTTAAAATAACATTTTCAATAAATGTAGTAGATCGGTATGATTCGAAAATGATATCACCAGTAATTGTATCATCGAATTTTAATATTTCTTCACCATTCAAAGTTTCTAGAATGTTTTTATATGAAGTTTTTATCTTATTTTCATTATAGTTAATAAGATATTTTGCTATTTCTTTCATTGATACAGCACCTAAAAATTTCTTATTGCTATCGACAATTGGTAAAGTGCTTATTATTTCATTGTTCATATAATTATAACATTTAAAAATAGATACATTATTTTCTGCAATAGTATTTTTTTCGTAATTTAAATCTTTAATTTGTAATTTTACGTCATTCAAATATTTTGGTTCATCGATATGGAAATAATCTAAGACAAATTTTGTTTCATTGTTAATATTGCCTAAAACATATGGGATAGCATTTATACCAAGTTCATTTTTTAGTTCAGCTAAAGCTATTGCGCTAGTAACTGCGTCAGTATCTGGTTTTTTGTGTCCAAAAATTAATACTTTCCTCATACCGTTCACCCCTTATCATCAATTAATTATATCATATAACTACTATTTTATAAAGATTTTAGCAAATAATTAATTAAAATTTAATTGTATTGATAAAGTATGATATAATTTATATGGTGATAATATGATGATAGATACACACTGTCATGTTCCTAATGGTGAAAAGCTTAAATTGGATGAAATAATAAAAAATATGGGCGACAACATAATAATTTTTAGTGGCGCTACAAAAGAAGATAATAAAAACACTTTGGATGCAATTTCAAAATATGATAATGCATATGGAACTATAGGATTTCATCCTGATGAGGCTTCTATTGTAACAAAAAAAGATTTAGCTATTTTAGAAACGAGTTTAAAAAACAAAAAAATAGTAGGTATAGGTGAAATCGGTTTGGATTATTATCATGATACCGATAAGGAAAAACAAAAGGAATTGTTTATAAAACAATTGGATTTGGCCTGTAAATATAAACTGCCAGTAGTTATTCATAGTAGAGAAGCTGCCTCAGATACATATGAAATATTAAAAAATTATAAAGATTTAGTTAAAGTAATGCATTGCTATAGCTATAGTGTAGATATGGCCTATAAATTTATAGGGTTAGGATGTTATCTAGGTATTGGTGGAGTGTTAACTTTTAAAAATGCTAAAACATTACTTGAAGTTGTCCAAAAAATAGATATGAAACACCTTCTTTTGGAAACTGATAGTCCATATTTATCACCTGAACCATTTAGAGGTCAGCAAAATCAACCGTGCAATATTAAGTATGTTGCCGCAAAAATATCGGAAATAAAAAATATTGATATAGATGAAGTTTATAGAATAACGACAAAAAATGCTTGTGAAATATATAATATAAAGATATAATATGTGTACTTGGAGGAAATTATGAATTATTCACCCATTAAAACAAAAGAAATATTAAATAGTAACAATTTTAATTTTAAGAAAAAATTTGGTCAAAACTTTATTGTTGATGAAAACACAATCGATAGTATCATAAATAAAGCATGTATTGATGAAGAAACATTAGTAATAGAAATAGGTCCTGGTGCAGGAGCGTTAACATATAAATTGGCTTTTAAGGCAAAACAAGTTGTATGTTATGAGATAGATCAAAGTTTAAAACCTATATTAGAAAACAATCTAAAAGAATTTAATAATATCGAAATAATATTCGAAGATTTTTTAAAGGCAAATGTTAAAGATGTTTTAAAGAAATATGATTATTCTAAAGTATACTTAGTTGCTAATCTTCCTTATTATATAACTACACCAATAATTATTAAAGTAATCGAAGATGATTTGAATATTGATAAATTGGTGGTTATGGTTCAAAAAGAGGTAGGAGATAGATTTAAAGCTAAAGTAGGTACAAAGGATTATAATTCGTTATCCATATTTTTGAATTATCATTATGATATCAGAAAAATAATGGATGTTAGTAGAAATGTTTTTATGCCTATGCCAAATGTTGATAGTATAGTTTTGGAATTTGTGAAAAAAGATTTTGGGTATTCAGTTTTAGATGAAAAATATTTCTTTAAATTGGTTAAGGATAGTTTTGTACAAAAAAGAAAAACCATAAGAAATAACCTAAGAGATTATAACATTGATGTAATTGAGGGAGTATTAAAAAAATACAATATGGATTTCTCAGTGAGAGCCGAAAACATTCCAATAGAAATTTTTATAGAATTAGCAAATGAGTTGGTGAAAAATGATAGGAAATGATTGGGACGAAATTTTAAAAGATGAGTATAATAAACCATATTTTAAAAAATTAATCACCTTTGTTAATGATGCGTATGATGATTCAATATGTTATCCATTAAAAGAAAACATATTTAAAGCATTTAGATTGACGCCTTTTAAAAATATTAAAGTTGTTATTTTAGGTCAGGATCCATATCATGGTGAACATGAGGCAAATGGTTTGTGCTTTTCAGTATCACATGGAGTTAAATGTCCACCATCATTGATGAATATATTTAAAGAATTATATGCTGATTTAGGAATTAAAAGGACTAACACCGAATTAGATGATTGGGCAATGCAAGGGGTATTATTGCTTAACTCTCTTTTAACTGTAGAAAAAGATAAGCCACTATCTCATAAAGACAATGGTTGGGAAATTTTTACAGATGAAGTAATTAGGTTAATATCTTTAAATAATCCTGATGTTATATTTGTATTATGGGGAAATTATGCGAGAAGTAAAAAGAATTTAATTTCTAAAAACCCTATTATAGAAAGTGCTCATCCAAGTCCGTTATCGGCTTCACGAGGATTTTTAGGAAGCAAACCTTTTTCCCAAGTAAACCAAATTTTAGAAAGTAAAGGTAAAAGTATAATTAAATGGTAAGGTGATCATATGAATAATTTTAAAGATGTCAAAAAATTTTTAAAAAATAATATTGATGTTGATGATACACTTATTTTAGCGTGTTCTGGTGGACCAGATTCAATGTGCCTTTTAGATTTAGTTCTTAAATATAATAAGAATATTATAGTCGCACATGTTCATCATAACGTTAGAAAAGAAAGTGATGAAGAACTTGAGTTTGTAAAAAAGTATGCTGCTGAAAAAAAATTGATTTTTGAGAGCTTTAAAATTGAGAAATATTCAAATAAAAATTTCGAATCAGAGGCAAGAAAAAAACGATATGATTTCTTTGAAAAGTTACAAAAAAAATATAATGCAAAATATCTTTTAACCGCTCATCATGGCGATGATTTAATGGAAACCATTTTAATGCGTCTAGTCAGAGGCGCCACATTAAAAGGATATGCAGGTTTTGATATGATAAGTAAGCAACCATGCTATACTATTTTAAGACCACTTGTGTTTGTTACTAAAAAAGATATAATTGAATATAATAAGTTAAATAACATCAAGTATTATAATGATTATACTAATGAATTAGATATTCATACTAGAAATAGATATCGCAAATATATTTTGCCTAAATTAAAAGATGAAGATAATGAAGTTCATTTAAAATTCCTAAAATACAATATGCTTTTAAATCAATATAATAATTTTATTGAAAATATTGCTTCTGATATCTTTAAAAAAATATATGTAAGTGACGTTTTGAATATTGATAGATTTAAAAAAGAAGATATATTGATTCAAAATATAATAATTAAAAATATTTTAAGTAAAATATATAATGATGATATCATTTATGTTAATGATAAGAATGTATCTAATATTATGAATTTAATAGAGAATGAATCACCAAATAAAGTGATTGATTTACCGAAAGGTAGGATCGCTGTTAAAAGCTATAATAATTTTTATATTACACAGAAAAAGTCTTTATTAGATTATAACTATGTATTTAAAAATAAGCTAATACTTCCTAATGGTAAAGTTATCGAGAAAGTGGCTAAAGAAGATTCAAATAGCAACTATGTATGTCGATTAGATTCAAAGGAAATTAAAATGCCAATCATAATTCGTAATAAACAAAATGGTGATAGTTTAGAAGTTATGCATTTAAAGGGAAGAAAAAAAGTAAAAGATATATTTATTGATTCTAAAATATCTTTAGAAGACAGAAGAAACTGGCCAATAGTTACTGATAGTGATAATAATATATTGTGGCTACCAGGAATAAAAAAATCAAAATATAATAAACAAATTGATGAAAAATATGATATAATACTTAAGTATTATTAAAGGAGGCACGTGAATGAATAAAAACACGATTAAAAAGAGTTTAATACCGTATTTAATTATCTTAGTCATAATTGCTTCAATTGTATTGCTTTCTGATTTGTTTGATCGTAAGATAAACACACTTACATATGATCAATTGATTTCTGATATCAATTCAGGAACAGTACAAAAAGTAGTTATAACTCCAAGCAAAAATGCTGGCGTTTATAAAATTACAGGTACTGAAAAAGGATACAACAGTAATGAGAGTTTTTCAGTAAATGTTCCTCTTTCTGATGAAGTAGTTGCAAAACTTCTTTCATTGCAAGAAGAATATAATTATGAATTGAAAACTAATGAAGATCCTAATGCGAGTGCAATATTCGGGTATATATTTAATTTTGTTACATTAGCTTTATTACTTGGTGGAGCTTGGTTTATGTTAACAAGACAAGCAGGAACTGCAAGCAAATCTATGGATTTTGGAAGAAGCCGTGCGCATTTAAGCAATGGCCAAAACAAGGTTACATTTGAAGATGTAGCAGGTCTTACAGAAGAAAAAGAGGAAGTAGCTGAATTAATTGATTTCTTAAAAGATCCAGCTAAATTTCAACAAATGGGTGCTAGAATTCCTAAGGGAGTATTATTAGTAGGTCCTCCAGGAACAGGTAAGACATTACTTGCTAGAGCTGTTGCTGGCGAGGCTGATGTACCATTCTATTTCATAAGTGGTTCTGAATTTGTTGAATTATTTGTTGGTGTAGGTGCGTCACGTGTAAGAGATATGTTTAAGCAAGCTAAACAAAGTGCGCCTTGTCTAATATTTATTGATGAAATTGATGCTGTTGGTAGACAAAGAGGTACCGGTCTAGGTGGCGGACATGATGAAAGAGAACAAACGCTTAACCAATTATTAACTGAAATGGATGGTTTTGGTGCTAATGAAGGAATAATCATCATTGCGGCTACAAATAGACCTGATGTATTAGATCCAGCATTATTGCGCCCAGGACGTTTTGATAGACAAGTACAAGTTAATTTACCTGATGCAAAGGGTCGCGAAGAAATATTGAAAGTTCATGCTAAAGGTAAAAAATTTGCACCTTCTGTATCATTAGAAAATATTGCTACAAGAAGTGTTGGATTTAGTGGAGCTGATTTAGAAAATTTACTTAATGAGGCTGCATTATTGACAGTTAGAAGAAATAAAAAAATGATAACTATGGCTGAAATAGATGAAGCTCATGATAGAGTTTTAATGGGACCAGCTAAAGTTACTAAAAAATATACAGAGAATGATAAAAAATTAGTTGCATATCATGAAGCAGGCCATGCTGTTTTGGGAATAAAATTGGATGGTGCAAATGATGTACAAAAAATCACTATTATCCCACGTGGATATGCTGGTGGATATACAATGATGCTTCCTAAAGAAGAAAGATTTACATCTACAGAAAAAGAATTGCTTGAAAGAATTACGGGTTTACTTGGAGGACGTGTTGCTGAAGAAATCACTTTTGGTGAAGTAACAACAGGTGCTCAAAACGATTTTGAACAAGCTACTAAAATTGCTCGTGCTATGGTAACTGAATATGGTATGAGTGATTTAGGTCCTGTACAATATGAAAGCAATGAAGGTAGTGTATTCTTAGGAAGAGATTATAATAAGAGTAGAAACTTCTCTTCACAAGTTGCATTTGAAATAGATCAAGAAATTAGAAAGATTATTGATAAATGTTATAAAAAGGCAATTCAAATTTTAAAAGATAATACCGATTTGATGAAATTGATTGCTGAAACATTAATTACTAAAGAAACTTTAACAAAAGAAGAAATTGATTGCTTAGTTTTGAATGGTAAACTTCCAGAAGAGGAAGTAAAAGAAGCTTCTTTAGAAGATTTAACTTTAACTGAATTAAAAGAATTAGCTAAAGAAAAAAAGATTAAAGGTTATACAAAAATGACAAAAGAAGAATTAATCGACAAACTAAAAGATTAATTCTTTTTTGTTGATACTTTGATTTTATGATATAATCAATATGGATGGGTGGTTATATGAAAAAAATTATTTATATAATTTTGATAATTGTTATATCATGTACTGCAGTTGCATGTGGAAAAGTTCAAAGCAGTGCATCTAGTGATACTAAAAAAGGTAAAGAAGTTAAAAGCGATTTAATTATTGCAGATAGGGATATCGATACTTTTAAATTTACTAATGCTTCATTGATTGTAAACGATAATAGTTCAACATTCAAAGTGTTTATGACGAATACTTCAGATTCACCTATTAATGTTAAGAATGTAATAATTAAATTTTATGATGAATCATCTAATTTGATTGCAACAATGGAGGGTGTTGTTTTGGAAACTATTGACGCTAAAGAAACTAAAATTTTAAGTGCTTCGCACTATGAAAAATTGGATAATGCTCATTCATTAAATTATGAAATAATAAAATAAGGATTAATATCCTTTTTTTGTTAAATAAATGGTATATATCTATTAATTATGGTATAATGTTTAAAAGTAGGAGGTATGAGTAATATGAAAAAAAATAAGAAATTAATATTTAGTATTGTATTTTTATTAGGATTTTTAGCAATTCTAATTTCGATTTTGTTTGGTAGGAGTTTATTTATAGATAATTTAGTTTATCCAGCTAATTTGAGAAGTGATTTATTAACTAAAATAGTAAAAGTTGTTACTATATTAGGTGATAAATATTTTATAGCAGCTTTAGTTTTAGTAATTGCTGGAATTCTATTTCTTAAAAAGAAGAGAAGAACTTCTATATTTATGTGTATTAATTTAGTGGATATTGTAATATTAAATAAAGTTATTAAGCATTTAGTTGCAAGACCAAGACCTGCTAATATGCTTATTGAAAAAGATGGTTATAGTTTCCCTTCTGGACATGCAATGTTAAGTATCGGGGTTTATGGATTCCTTATTTATTTAATTTCTAAAAGTGGATTAAATAAAAATCTTAAAAGATGTTTAAATATAATTCTATCAGTAATAATTGTGTTAGTTGGTATAACTAGATTGTATTTAGGCGTACATTATCCAAGCGATGTTATAGGTGGATATTTAATTTCTATAGCTTATTTATTAGCTTTCATAACTTTAGCGTATGATATAAATAAAGACTTGAAAAAATAAATTATTATGTTAAAATATACGAGGTCGATGAAATTATGAGAGTGACAATGTATGATAAATTAAATTATATACTTGCTGATAAGATAAGGCGTGAGCAAGAAACAAAAGAGTTAGAAGAAGAAATAAATAGTAGGTATTCACTAGAAAGGACAATTGAAGAATCAAAAGCTATAGCATCTTCAATTGTTTCTAAAAAAGAACATATCCATGGCATAAGAATATATGAAGGCTTAGAAGGAACAGTTTATTTGAAAGAACCAGAACAAAAACTCTTTTAAGAGTTTTTTATTTAAGGAGGATATATGAAAGTAGCATTAGTGACAGGAGCTTCAAAAGGAATTGGTAAAGCAATATCGATAGAACTTGCTAAAGATAATTATTTTGTAGTAATAAATTATAATACAGATAAAGAAGGTGCTTTAAATACTTTAGCTGAAGTTTCTAAATATAGTGATGGTATAATTTATAAATGTGATATTTCAGATGAAAATGAAATCAAAAAAATGATAGATTATATAATATCTGAATATACTCATATAGATTTACTCGTAAATAATGCAGGTATCGCTATTGATTCTTTATTTGAAGATAAGAATGTAGAAGATTTCAGAAAAATAATAGATGTAAATTTAATAGGAACATTTATGGTATCTAAGTATGTTGGAGAACATATGAAAAATAATAAAAAAGGTAATATTATAAATATCTCTTCAACAAATGGTATTGATACATATTATGATTATAGTCTAGATTATGATGCTTCTAAAGCCGGAGTAATTTCTTTAACACATAATCTTGCTTTGCATTATGCTCCATATATAAGAGTAAATGCGATATGCCCAGGTTGGGTTAATACAGAGATGAATAAAGAACTTGATGAAGAATTTATAAAGGATGAATGCGCTAAAATAAAACTAGGTAGGTTTGCAGATCCTAGTGAAATAGCTAAAGTGGTTAGATTTTTAGCGAGTGATGATGCTAGCTATATAAATGATAGTATAATCAGAGTAGACGGAGGAGAAAAATAATGGAAGAAGCAATAAATATAATAGAAAAGTCTGAGGCAAGTTTGCAAGAAAAGTATAGGGAAATAGATAAACTATGTTTCTTTTGGAGCAAAAGAATATTAGAAGCATTTAAGAATAACCACATTTCAGAACTACATTTTCAAGGTACAACAGGATATGGATTTAATGATATAGGAAGGGATACAATTGATAAAGTATTCGCGTCTGTTTTGGGTGCTCCTGATGCTTTGGTAAGAAATCAAATAATTTCCGGATCACATGCACTTAATATATGTTTATTTGCGTTATTAAGACCTGGAGATACTTTATTAAGTATAACAGGTAAACCATATGATAGTTTGGAAGAAGTAATCGGAATAATACCTAATGATAGTTCTTTAATGTCTTTTGGTATCAATTATGAACAAATAGACTTAATAGATAATGATTTTGATTATAAAAAGATAGAAGAGACTTTAAAATCAAAGAAGATCAAGGTTATTGAAATTCAAAGAAGTAAAGGATATTCAACAAGAAAAAGTTTAGTAATTGATAAAGTAGAAAAGGTTATTAAATTTATTAGAACAATTGATAGTGACGTAATAATTATGGTTGATGATTGTTATTGTGAACTAGTTTCATATAAATCAAGTATTGAAGCTGGTGCTGATGTAATGGTATCATCACTTATGAAAAATTTAGGTGGAGGAGTTACTAGAACAGGTGCTTATATAGCTGGTAGACATGATTTAATTGAATTGTGTGCTGCTAGAGCTACACTTCCGGGTGAAGGAAGAGATATTGGGCCTACTTTTAATTATAATAGGGATTTTCTACAAGGCCTTTATATGGCACCATCAGCAGTAGCTGCTTCTTTAAAAACTGCAATTTTGACTAGTAAAGTATTGGCAGATTTGGGTTATAAAGTTGATCCTGCATATGATGAGGAAAGAGCTGATATTGTTCAAAATATTACATTTGAAGACCCAGATTTATTAATAAAATATGTTCAAGGTATTCAAATCGGAAGTCCTATTGATTCAGATTGCATCCCAGTTCCAGCACCAATTGCAGGTTATGCTGATGATATTATAATGGCTTCTGGAGCATTCACTCAAGGTTCTACTATAGAATTTTCATGTGATGGACCAGTTCGCCCACCATATATCGCATATCAGCAAGGGTCACTTACTTATGAGTATGGTAAGTTAGGTCTTATTTATGCGGTTGCGAGAATGTTGGAAAAATAGTTGGTGTTATATGAAAAAACTAAAGATAGTGTACGAAGATAAACATATACTTGTAGTTGAAAAAGATTCTGGAGTATTAACTATTAGTACAGAAAAAGAAAAGTATAATACATTATTTCATGAAGTTTATGAATATATAAAAAAGAAAAATCAAAAAATATTTATAGTGCATAGACTTGATAAAGATACTTCTGGATTAGTTTTATTTGCGAAATCAGAAAAAATTAAAAATTATTTTCAAGATAATTGGTCTGATGTAAAAAGAAAATATTATGCTATCGCATATGGTAACAATATGCCACAAAATGGTGAAATTAAAGTTAACTTAAGTGAAACTAAAACATTAAAAACTTATGTTGATAAAGCAGGAAAACCTGCCGTAACAAAATATCATAAGTTAAAAGAAGTTGGAAAATATAATCTAGTTGATGTTGAGATATTAACTGGAAGAAAGAATCAAATACGTGTAAGTCTTACTCATATAGGTTATCCAATAATTGGGGATAAGAAATATGGCAACGCACCAAATCCTTTAAGAAGATTATGTCTACATGCTTATTTATTAGAATTTGTGCATCCGATAACGCATGAACGTATAAAATTGGAACTATCTATACCAAAGGTATTTGAAGTATTGATAAAATAGAATTTTTATTCTATTTTTCTTTTGCAAAAAACTTTGAAATAGTATCTTCGGTATGATAAGATATATAAAGGTGATACTATATGGATTATGAAAAAATATTAGGCGATAATCGAATAATTATTTGTAGTAATAGTATAAAAAAAGAAATACTTAATTATATGAATACCATAACTAATTTATATAGTGTTAGTTTCATTACTTTCGATAATGTTAAAAAGCACTTATTCTTTGATTATGATAAAAAAGCAATACACTATTTAATGAAGAAAAAAATGCCATATGAAGTGGCTGAGATGTATATAGGTAATATGTATTATGTATCTAATACTGAATATAGAAATAAAAAACTTAAGCAATTACAAGAATATAAAGAAGAGCTTGAAAGTAGAGAGTTATTAAAAAAAGATGAATTATTCAAAGAATTTATCAAAAATAAAAAAATCGTCGTTATAAGTAAAAAATTGTCGAAATATCAAGAATATCTAGTCTCCATTTTGAAAAACTATACTGAAGTAGATATATATGAATATATTCATAATAAATATAAGCATGAGTTTTATGAGTTTGATACGATTGATGAGGAAATAGAATATGTCGCATATAGTATATGCGAGTTATTATCAAAGGGAATTGATATAAATAAAATTAAGATTGCAAATATAGATGATGATTATACAAATAGTATTAAAAGAATATTTTCTTACTTCAATATTCCAATTAATCTACCTTCTAATTCATATTTAATAGGTTCAAAAATCGCAAAAGATTTTTTAAAAAATTATAATAGTGATATTAATATAACGATTAATTTACTTGAAAAATATAGGGGTAATCCATTATTTGATTCTATAATAGATATTTGTAATAAATATACTTTTATTGATGATTATTTAGATGTTAAAGATATGATTTTATATGATCTTTCTCATACATTGATTCCATTAAATAAATATAAAAACGCGGTAGAAGTAATAGATATAGTCGATGCTTCTTGCGCATCTTATGTCTTTTTAATGAACTTTAATTTAAAATCAATACCGCGTGTATATAAAGATGAAGATTATATTACCGATAATATCAAGCCTGATTATTTAGATAAAACACTTGATAAAAATATAAGGGAAAAGGAATTAGTAATATGTTCAATTGATAATATTGAAAACCTAGTTATAACATATAAAAAAAATACTCCAACAGGAGAATGTTATCCAAGTAATCTAGTTTCTAAAGATTTAGTTAAGCATCCTAAAGTTGATATATATAAATCATATTCCATAATAAATGATAAGCTTAAATTAGCGTCTTTTTATGATAAATTAATTAAGTATGGTAATAAAGATGAAAATTTAAATACACTTAATTATAATTATGATATTGAATATATGACTTATGATAATAGGTATAAAAAAATAGACAAAGATCTACTTTTAAAAATGATTCCAAATGGTTTATCATTATCATATTCAACTTTGAATAAATATAATGAATGTCCATTTAAATATTATCTAGCGGATATTTTAAAACTAGATATATACGAAGAAAGATTTGAAGCTATATTGGGAACTATTTTTCACCATATTTTAGAGATTGGAATCAATAAAGATGTAGATGTAGCTTTAGAAATTAGACATTTTTTAAGTGACAAGTATAAAAATAGGGTATTTAGCAAAAAAGAGACCTTTTTCATTGAAAATGTTACTAAAAATATTGAGTTTGTGCTGCAAGTGATTAAGAAACAAATGCAATTTTGTAAACTAAATGGTGTTTTAACTGAACAAAAAGTATATTTTAGTAAAGATAAGAATGTAAAAATTACTTTTACAGGAATCATTGACAAAATTTTATATGGTGAAGACGGAAATGATACAATAGTTGCACTTATAGACTATAAGACAGGAAACAATATTGATATAGATCTTAATTATATGGAATATGGAATAGGCCTTCAACTCCCTATATATATTTTATTAACTAAACATATTGAATTTAAAAATGTTAAGTTTGCAGGTATATATCTGCAGAAAGTTATGCCGGATATAGAAAAATTTGGAGATAAAATTTCTAGAGAAGATAAATTAAAATTAGAAGGATATTCCAATGCTTCAAAAGATATAATAGAAAAATT
>JAEEGL016215893.1_pt1 | contig 25360 bp, 28 predicted proteins | sample 9134231 | NCBI WGS metagenome assembly JAEEGL01 (sample SAMN16246548, study PRJNA631951) | gut metagenome | biome: gut microbiome; feature: rumen; material: fiber-attached | host: Bos | place: Iran: Karaj | collected 2018-10
CAAAAGCAAAATAATTATAATAAACCATATATTTATATGGTTTTTTTATGTTATACTAAATAAGTAGGTGTATTATGAGCAAAATAGAAATAATGAGTGAAGATTTATCAAATAAAATAGCTGCTGGAGAAGTAGTAGAAAGAACAATGAATGTTGTTAAAGAATTAGTAGAAAATTCAATAGATGCAGCTTCTTCTATGATAAAGATTGAACTAAAAGATAGTGGTGTTCTTGAAATAACTGTAACTGATGATGGAATAGGGATGGATAAAGAAGATGCAGTTAAATGTTTTCAAAGACATGCAACTAGTAAACTTCATAAATTAAATGATTTATTTAATATCACATCTCTTGGTTTTCGTGGGGAAGCACTACCATCAATTGCAAGTGTATCTAATGTAACTCTTAAAACTAGTAATGGTAAAACTGGTACAATGGTTAAAATAGATGGTGGTGAAATTAAAGAAGTAAGTAGTTGTGATTTAAGAAAAGGTACTATTATTTCAGTTAAAAACCTATTTTATAATACACCAGTAAGACTTAAATATTTAAAGAGTTTATATGCAGAATTAGCTAATATAACTGATTATGTAAATAAAATGGCTTTAGCTTATCCAAATATTAAATTTATTTTAATAAATAATGATAAAGAATTATTAAATACTGATGGATCAGGTAATTTGCTTAAAGTAATAAATGCCATCTATGGATTATCAGTAACTAAAAAAATGTTGGAAATAGATGGTAGTATTGATGACTTTCATATTATAGGTTATACTACATATCCAGAGGTTAATCGAAGTAGTAAAAATAATATAACTATTTTAGTAAATAATCGAGTTATTAAAAACTATGAAATTATTAAAACTGTTCATGAATGTTATCATACATTTATGGCAGAAAATAAGTATCCAATTACTGTTTTAAATATCATAGCTGATCCATATTTAATAGATGTTAATGTACATCCTACTAAAATGGATGTTAAATTCTCAAAAATAGATGATTTAAAGAATTTAATTACTGAGACAATTACTAAAAAACTAAAACAAACTTTACTTATTCAAGAAGGTTATGATAATACTGATTTTGTATTAGAAAAGATAGAAGAAAATAAAACAAATGAAGAGTATTATAAACCAAAACTTGAAGAAGTTACTTTAAACTTTGAAGTTAATGAAGATAATAAATTATATTTAGAGGCAGGAGTTAAAGAAGAAAATAAAGTTCATTTTGATGAACAAGAAGAAGTTATACCTGTTCATAATGTTGATATAAAACCAATTAAACCAATAGGAGCTTGTCATGGAACGTATATTATTGGTGAAAATGAAGATGGTATATATATTATTGATCAACATGCAGCAGCTGAAAGAATTAATTATGAAAAGTGTTATAAAGCAATACTTAGTCATTCTAAAAACAAAATGGATTTATTAATACCAATTACCATAGAATTACCTAATAATGAATATATTATATTAAAAAAACATTTTGATATATTAGATAGATTAGGTTTTATCTATGAAGAATTTGGTATAAATACTATTGTTATTAGAAGTCATCCTATATGGTTACCAGAATATGCACTTGAAGAAGCTATTAGAAAAATAATAGATATTATTATTGAAGAAGAAGATTTCTCAGAACTTAAATTTAGTGATCGAATTAGTATGACTATGGCATGTAAGATGAGTATTAAAGGTAATGATGCAATAACACTTTCTGATATGGAATACTTACTTAATAACTTAATTAAGACAGATAATCCATATACATGTCCACATGGAAGACCAACAATCATTAAATATACTAAATATGACTTAGAAAAGATGTTTAAGAGGGCGTTAGACTAATGAAAAAGATAATTGTGATAACTGGTCCAACTGGGGTTGGAAAAACAAAATTAAGCGTTAAATTAGCTAAAAAACTAAAAGGTGAAATAATTAATGCAGATAGTATGCAAGTATATAAGGGACTTGATATAGGAACAGCTAAAATAACTGAAGTAGAAAAAGAGAATATCCCTCATCACTTGTTTGATATATGCAGTGTACATGATAACTATACAATTTATAATTATCAAAAAGATGCAAGAGAAATAATTAATAAACTACAAAGAAAAAGTAAAACTCCTATTTTAGTAGGAGGTAGTGGTTTATATATTAAAGCAGCTTTATATGATTATAAATTAGTTAATGAGGATTTTCATTCTGAATTTGAAGAATTAACTAATGAAGAAATACTTAATGAAATAAAAAAAAATTATGATACTGATATTCATATTAATAATCGAAAAAGATTAGTTCGAGAACTTAATAAAATAAAAAATAATAGTACAAACATCAGTAATATTAATAAACCAATATATGATATTATTGTAATAGGTCTTACAACTGATCGAGATAGATTATATAAAATAATTGATAATCGTGTTGAACAAATGGTTAAAGATGGTCTAATTAGAGAAGTAAAAGACTTATATGATGATAAAATAAATACTAAAGCTATAGAAACAGGTATTGGTTATAAAGAATTATATAAATATTTTAGTGGTGAATTATCACTTAATGAAGCATTAGACTTAATAAAAAAGAATTCTCGTAATTTCGCTAAAAGACAATATACATTCTTTAATCATCAAATGAAAGTTAATTGGTTTAATGTAGAATTTGATAATTTTGATAATACTGTAAACGAGGTATATGACTTTATAATGAAAGAGGAATAATCCTCTTTTTTTTGACAAATTGGCTTATTTGTGGTATAATATACGAGTTATTTTTTTAGGGGGGTATTATGAATAAAAAAGATGATAATAATGAATTAAAAAGTCGTGTATTAGAATGTTTTAAAACATTAGTTGAAAATTGTGATTTTGAGCATAAGCTTACAAACTATGTTAATCTTCCAGATTATCCAATAAATGGTTTTCAATGTAATTCAACTGATAAAGAAAAAATTCAAGAATTAATGGATTTATCTGTTGAACTAGTAATGAAAATGGAAAATAAGGTTGATGAATTAGTTGAAAATGAAGTTTGTACAGAAGACCTTGTTGTTATATCTGTTGATAATGGTGAACCAATAAGATATTTTATATCAAGATATAGTGAACCAAATCCACATAAAATACAACCATTATATGGAAAATATGAACATGATTTCGAAAAAATTGCAGCAAGTAGTGAGCTTGGAAAATTATTATTAGGAAAACATGTTGGTGGTGTAATAACATATACAAACGATGAAGATAAAAATGTACATACTATAAAAATACTTTCATGTAGAAAAACTGAATATTCATTAAAAGTAAATTCTCATGAGATAAATGCAGATGTAAATTATGAAAAAGGATTAAATAAAAAATAGGTGGGTTTATGGAAAACGAAGAATTAGTAAATATATTAAAAAGTAGAGAATTATCTAAAGAAGATAGATGTTTGTTTTTAACAATTTATTTAGCTAACAAATATTATGAAGGCAATTATTTTACAGTTGATGATAAAGATCACTGGAAAGATGTTGATACTATCGTTACACATGCTGTTAAAATAATAAATAATATTGATAAAGGAATCAATAGAATCGAAGAAGACATAATATATCAAGATGATATTGTAATTATTTTAGATAATGGAACTCCATTAAAATTATTATTGACTAGAAATTCTGAAGAATTTAAAAATAGAATAACTAGCGAAGATGAAAAAATTGATTATGGAAATTATGAAATTGTAGATCCACGTTCGAGTTTAGGTTTAAGTATTATTGGTAGAAAAGTTGGAGATACTGTTAAATATTCTGATGGTGAATCTAAAAATCAACATACTGTAAAAATACTTGATCATAAGAGAACAAAATTTTCTGCAAAATATAGTAAAGCATATATGGAAGCAGAAACAGAAGTAATAAAAAGAAATAAAATATAGGGGAAAATATGGAAAACGAAGAATTAGTAAATATATTAAAAAGTAAAGAATTATCTAAAGAAGATAGATGTATTCAAATATTTAATATAATATTTGATAAACATTTTAAAGATAGAGCATTTGCATATGATAATTACTATGATATGAATGCATTTAATGCCATCGTAAAATTAGCTATTGATACTACAAAAACAATTAATAAAGAACTTGGTGAAAAAGAAGTAAAAAAAAATGATGATAATATAGTTTGTGATGGTGATATATTAATTTTAGCAATTGATAACGACAAACCAATGAAATATTTATTAACAAGAACTCCAGAAGAATATGTAATTAACAAAACAATAAGAAGTGCTGATAATAAATATCAATTTTCAAGATTTATTACTATTAAAACAAATGAAGAAGTAGGATTAAATATAATTGGAAAGCGTGTAGGAGAAACAGTTAAGTTTACTTATGGAAATGATAAAAATGAACATACAATAAAAATTCTTGAACGTTTCGAAACAACTGAATCTACAAAATTTAGTAAATTATATATTGAAGCAGATGCTGAAACTAGTAAAAGACTTAAATAGTAAAAGAGGTTAAACCTCTTTTTTATTGACTAAACAATAACATTGTGATATAATAAAACGCGTTTTTAAAGGGGATTTATAACTTTATTTCTAAATAAAATGGAGGGTTTATGGAAGAGAAAAATAAATTAAAGCAAGATTGCTTAAATTTAGCAATAACATTAATTAATAAATATTTTGACGAAAATTATAATTTTGATATTGAAGATGAAGTTGATTTAGAAAGACTTGATAAAATAATTGATATAGCGATTGAAAAGACAAATAAAATATCAAGAAGTTTAGATAGAAATCATCCAGATTGTATATTCTATGGTGATATTGTTACATTATCTATTGATGATGGTAAACCAAAAAACTATTTTTTAATTTCACAAACAGATGGTTGGAAAGATGGAGACGAAAGAATTAGAAATACTAATAATGAACATATATATGGAGTATATATTTTATACGCATATAGCGAACTAGGACTAGAACTATTAGAAAAATATGTTGGTGATGAATTTACATATACAACTGATGAAGATAAAAATGAACATAAAGTAAAAATACTTGGCCATATAAGAACAAATAGTTCTAAAAGATTTTCAAAAGATGATTTCGTAGCAAGACTAGAATATTACAATAAAACAAAAAAAAGTAATGAAGGAAAGAGTAAATAGGAGATAATATGGAAACCATTTATATTGAAGAAAAAGGACAAAAATTAGAAAATCTTGAAAAAGAATGTATGGAATTAGTTTGTACACTAATTAATAAAACATCATTTGGATCAGGTTATGATACATATGAAAGACACCATAATGAAAGATTAGATGAAATCATTAACGTAGCAGTTGAAAAAACTCTAGAAATGAAAAGAAAATTACATGAAGAAAGAAAAGTATTTCCAGGTGACTTTGTTGTTGTATTAGTTGATGATGAAAAATATATAAGATACTTATTAGTAAGAGATGGAAAAAGTTATAATTGGGTTATACCAACAGGAACAAGAACGAAAGAAGAAAATTTTATAAATCTTCGCGTTCACGATGGTCTTGGCTATGAATTAGTTGGAAGAAAAGTTGGTGATAGTTTCACATATGGTGAAGATAATGGAAAATTATATCATACATATAAAATTCTATCCTGCCGAAAAACAGAACTTTCTGAAGATATAGGTAAAGAAGAATTATTAGCAGATATTGAAATGCGTAAAAGTAAATAATGGAGGATATTATGGAAGATGAAATTGAGAAAAAATTAGAAGAAAATAAAGATAAATTAATGGATGCTTGGTTAAGATTAGTTGATACAATAGGAAGATCACATTCAGGTTTTTTTAAAAACGCTTATAGTATTTCAAACTCTTTAAGTGGTTATGATGACATATGTGAATACGCTTACAAAAAAATAGTAGAATATGATAAAAAATTTGAAAAATATTTAGTTAGTGAAGTAGGAGTCTATGATATAGTTACTGTATCTATAGATCAAGGTGCACCCGTATGTTATTACATAGGTGATGGTGAAGATAATAATTATGAAATGGAATCTCTAGATTTCACAGATAAATCAAATTTAGGATATTTTCTAATTGGAAAACTAGTAGGTTATGCATATAAATATAGTGATAGTGAATCAAAAAAAGAACATAGTTTAGCTATTTTAGCTAATAGAAAAACAGATGAATCAGTTAAATTTGATAAAAATGAATTAGATGCATTTATTGAAGGTGGAAAAGGTCTAAATAGATAGACTTATTTTACCTTCTTTTTTCATCTTTATAAAAGTAAACTAATTGTCAAAATCCTTTATTTTAGTAATTATATTTGGTACTATAAAACTAAAGGACGGTATTTATGGCAAAATTATATTTCTTTTATGGAGCAATGAATAGTGGTAAAACTACAAGAATACTTCAATGTGCTTACAATTATGAAGAACAAGGTATGAAACCTATTATTATGAAACCAAAAATTGATACTAAAGGAGAAGGACATATAGTATCAAGAATTGGTTCTAAAAGAAAAGTTGATTATTTAATTGATGCTAACGTTAATATATATGATATTATTGTTGAAAAATATACTAATGTTGATTTAATTATTGTTGATGAAGCTCAATTCTTAACAGAAAGACAAGTTAATCAACTAATGGATGCAGTAATAGATTTAGATATATCAATTATGTGTTATGGACTTCGTACTGATTTTATGGGAAATAGTTTCCCAGGAGCAAGAAGACTATTGGATATAGCACACGAATTATCTGAAGTAAAAACAATATGTGAATGTGGTCATAAAGCCATGTTTAATGTAAGATTAATTGATGGGAAAGTACAAACTGAAGGTGATAGTGTAGCAATTGATGGAGAAGGTAAGGTAACTTATACAGTTGCTTGTCCTAGATGCTTTAGATTAAAAACTCATCGTAAGTTTGATAAAGAAAGAAAGGATAAATAATGGAAAAAGGAAAATTAAGAGTTTCACCAAAGTTAATTGCATTATTATTAGCAGGAGAAATAGTTTTAGCACCAGTAGCAGGTTTAGCAATAACAGATAATAGTTATAACCCAGGTACATTTATTAAAGAAGTTGAACAAAATATAGACAATGATTATGGAGAATACATTGTAATTGAAGGAGATAACTGGTCTCATATAAGTGAAAAAGTATGTAGCCATTTAAGAATTAAAATTACCTCAAAATATTGGCCAACTTTATATAAATATAATGAGTGCCCAAAGATTATCAAAGAAGGAAATAGAATTAAATATCCAAAAACTGCAGAGGAACTATTAGCATTATATTCAGATGATGTTGAAAAAGGAAATATATCAAAAGTTAAACAAGCAACACATCCATATCCTAAACTTGAAAAAGTCTCTTATAATGCAGTAGGTCAATTATTATATGAAATATATGGTGATAAGCTAGGATGTATTGATCCAGATGTAATGGAAGCATATTTAAAAGAAACAAAACTAGATAAAAAATATGAATTAAGAGAAATTGATAAAGAACTAAATAATGATCAATTCTTTGATTTTACTGATTATATTCCAACTGTAGAAGATATTAAAAAGCATCAAGAAACTCATAAAGTAAAAACAAAAAAATAAAAGATAACCTATGTTATCTTTTTTATATATATGATATAATTATAAATAGAGTGATAATATGAAGAACTTAAAAATTAATAAGAAAAAAGTAGTGGCTTTATTATTAGCTTTTGGAATTAGTTTATCTCATTCTTCTTTTGCTAATGCAAATGAAAGAAATGATCGGATAATTAAAGTAACTGGTAATCATGTTAATGTTCGTACTGAACCAACTACTGTTACTAAAGATAATATTATTGGACAAGCGAATAAAGGAGACATATTTGATGTACTTGATCATAAAGATGAATGGTATTTAATTGATTATTTTGGTGATTATGCTTATATCTATGATCAATATGGAATGGAAATGTTAGTTAATAATGAAGATATTATTGATAGTAATATCGAATATGGTGATATCGTAGTTGCTAAAATAACTGGTAATAATATCAATGTTCGTTCATCTGCAGATAAAAAGTCTAGTAGCAACATTATAGGTTTTGCAGATATGTCTGATTACTTTAAAATAATAGATAAAATTGATGATTGGTACATTATTGATTATTTAGGTAATGTTGGATATATAAGTAGTAAATATGTTACTGAAACTAGTATTAATGAAGAAAATTTAGAAACTATTAAAATGGTTTGTCTAAAAGATGATTCAATTCTTTATAGTGATACTAATCAATCATATTTATCAACACTACCTAGAAATCAACATTTAAGTGTTATTAAAGAAGAAAATGGTTATTATAAAGTTCGTGTAGATGGTGTTATAGGTTATGTAGATCCATCTGATACTAGAAAATTAACTAATACATTTGTTGTATCTGACTTGGGAAGACAAATGATAAGAGTTTATAAAAACAATAAAGAAGTTTATCGAGCTCATATGATAAGTGGTCGAAAAAAATTAAAAACTACTACTGGAGTATTTAAAATAGGTCATAAATTAACAAATTACAAACTTACTAAAACAAATACAGTTAGTTATTGGATGCAATATAATGGTAATGAAGGATTACATGATGCAACATGGCAAAAACATAGTTATTTTCAAGAAATAGCTAATGATGCTTTTGATAGATATGCTAATGGTACATGTGTAACATATCCAAGTAAACATGGTAGTCATGGTTGTGATAATCTAGAACTTAATGATGCAAAAAATATTTATAACTTAGTAAGTGTTGGAGATAATGTTGTTGTAATTAGACCAAATAATTTAGTTAATGATGGTTTAGTAAATTATAATAATATATATAATTCTGCTAACTGTAAACCAAATCAAAAAATAAAGAAATTAGTTTAATAATTATACTATTGATGCTATAATACTAATTGGTGAAGAAATGAAAAAGAAACCATATATTATAGCTTTTTTCTTTTTTATAATTGATTTGTTGAGTAAACAATTAATTAGTCATTTATTAAATGTTGGAGATAGTATTAAAGTAATCAACAATTTCTTTTATATCACTTATGTACGTAATACTGGTGCAGCTTGGAGTATTTTAGAAGATCAAAGAATTCTTTTATTAATAATCTCAGTATTTGTTTTATTTTTAATTAATAAAACTATGAATAAAGAAACATTAAATAAATTAGAATGTTTTTCATATGGAATGATTATTGGTGGAATAATAGGTAATATATTTGATCGTGTATTTTATAGTTTTGTAATAGATTTTATCGATTTTAGATTATTTGGTTATAATTATCCAGTATTTAATTTAGCTGATACATTTATTGTTATTGGTATTATAATTATGGCTATTATAACCATTAGAAAGGAATATCATGAAAGAAGTAATAGTAGAAGAAAATAATATTAGACTAGATACTTACTTAGCTAGTAAATTAGATATATCACGTAGTAAGGTACAAAAACTCATTAAAGAAGATAAAGTAACGGTTAATGATAAAAAGTTAAATGGTAGTTATTTAGTTAATATTTCTGATGTTATAAAAGTAAATGATGAATTAGACTTTGATATTCATATTAAAGCTCAAGATATTCCAATTGATATTGTTTATGAAAATGATGATTTATTAATTATTAATAAACCTAGTGGTATGGTAGTTCATCCTGCTCCAGGTAATTTAGATAATACTTTAGTTAATGCACTTCTTGGTAAATTTAATTTATCAAATGATAATTTAAGACCAGGAATAGTACATAGATTAGATAAAGATACGAGTGGATTAATGCTTGTAGCTAAAAATGATTGGGCTCATGATAAATTAGCTGAAATGATTAAAAATAAAGATGTTAAAAGAACATATTTAGCATTAGTTAGTGGAGTTATTAATCATGAAACTGGTACTATAGATGCACCAATAGGTCGAGACTTAGTATATCGAGAAAAGATGAAAGTAACTGATGTTAATAGTAAAGACGCTATAACACATTTTAAAGTCATTAAAAGATTTAGGAAACATACTTTAATAGAATGTTACTTAGAAACAGGTAGAACACATCAAATACGTGTTCATATGGCTTATATAGGTTATCCAATAGTTAATGATTATGTATATGGAAAAGAAAAAATAGATAAAGATTTTGGTCAACTTTTACATTCAAAGAAAATAGAGTTTAATAATCCAAGAAATAATGAACATATTCTATTTGAGGTTGATGCACCAAAGAGATTTTATGAAATAATGGAAGAGGTGACTGGATAGTGAAAAAAATTATATTTTTAATTATATTAGTAGCAGGAATATTTTTAGGTTACAAAGTATATAAAGATATACAAGAAAAAAATAAATTTATTTATGAAGATATTTTAAATGAAGTAGGGGAGAATACAGTAAATATAAATAGTTTTACCATTTATGGAAAACATTTAAATATGGAAGGTAATTTACCAAGTACAGGAAATTATAATCTAGTTTTAAAAAACAATGAAGAAGAGATAATTCTAAAAAATTTAACCAATGAATTTAAGACTAGTGATTATATTAATGATGGCATTAATTTAGATAAATTAAAAGTTGGTAAATATATTATGTTATTATATGACACTGTTAATAATAAATATTATAATTTAATTAATAAAACAGAATATCATAATAATGAGTATTATACAATAACTAAAGAATTTAAGAATAATTTAATTACTTTTAAAGAAGAAACTTGGAATACAAGCAATTATTTTACAATCGAAATTAAAGAAGAAAAATTACCAGAAAATGTTTATGATATTGTAATTGATCCAGGTCATGGTGGTATTGATACTGGAGCTGGTAATGGTAGATATAACGAAACTACATTTACTCTAGATTATGCAAAATCACTTAAATCAGCTTTAGAAGCTGAAGGACTTAAAGTTAAATTAACAAGAGAAACTGATGTTAAAATAGATCATTATGGTGAAGGTTCTAGAACTGGTATACCATATGAAGTAAAAGCTAAATTAATGTTATCAATCCACTTAAATAGTTCAAATTATAAAAGCCAAAATGGTGTTGAAGTATATCGTGCTTATGAAACTAATAATAATTTTGCTAAAGTAATTGCCGATAATATTGTTAATTATGCTAACTCAGTATATTCAGCTAATCCAATGAATAAAGTAATTGATGGTGTTTATATGAGAACATATTCAAAAGAGGATAAAGCTGCATTAGCTAAAGAAGCTAAACAATTAGGTTATGAACCATATACTGTTGGAGATGGAGTTACATACTATTACTTTATTAGAGAAGTAGGTGGAATCATGACTAAAGCTTTCTCTGATGGAAGAAATCCTAAATATAAAGAAAATATCTATCGTAATTTAAATCAAGCTGCTGAGTCATATTTATGTGAATTAGGTTATATATCTAATAATAATGATTTAAGAAAAATAATTAATGATAAAGATGGTTATATACAAGCTCTTAAAGAAAGTGTTTTATATTACGTAAATAATTAAAAAGAAAATGTCAATGTTTTCTTTTTTTATTTAGTTTATATTGATTTAATTTGATTTATTTACTATAATTTATATATAGTAGTAGGTGTATTATGAAAAAGGAAAATGATGTTGTAGTAAACATAGATTTACTAAAAAACAAAGTTAATACATATATGAAAAAAGACTGGCCTTTAATACAAAAGGCTTATTCATATGCACTAAAATTTCATGAAGGACAAAAAAGAGAAAGTGGTGAAGATTATATTATTCATCCTCTTTACGTTGCCTATATATTATCTACTATGCATGCTGATGCAAATACTATTTGTGCAGCACTATTACATGATGTAATTGAAGATACAAAAGCTACTTATAATGATATAAAAGAAAACTTTGGTGATGAAATAGCTTTCTTAGTTGATGGAGTTACTAAATTAACTCATTTAAACTTTAATAGTAAAGATGAATTTCTAGCTACAAATATTAGAAGAATAATAGTAAGTATTACAGAAGATGCTAGAATAGTTATTATTAAATTAGTAGATAGACTTCATAATATGAAAACTATTGAATATAAAAAAGATGATCGTGGTAAAGAAATAGCTTTACAAACATTAGAAATTTATGTACCATTAGCTTATTATATTGGAGCATATAAAATAAAAAGCGAATTAGAAAATTATTGTTTAATGTATTTAAAACCTGAAATATATGGTGATTTGCAAAAGAAACTTACTACTATATATAACTCCAATAAAAAGATGTTACATAAAATGTTAAATGATACCAAAAAGAAATTAAATTCTGAAGGTATTAAATGTAATCTAGAAATACGTTATAAAGATATCTATAGTGTATATAAAAAGATGTTAAGTCGTTCAACAATGGAAAATATTCATGATTTATTAGGAATAGTAGTAACAGTTAAAAACAAAAGAGATTGTTATTTAGCACTAATGAATATTCATGAATTATATGTACCATTAAGTTTTAAATTTAAAGACTTTATTGTTAAACCAAAAACTAATATGTATCAAGCATTACACACAACAGTCTTTGGTCCTGGAGAAAGATTAGTACAATTTCAAATAAGAACTAAAGAAATGGAAAGAATAGCTAAATATGGTTTAACATCATTCTGGTTTAAGAATAGAAAATTAGCTAAACAAGATATGCAAAAATCATTAGAGAAAAATTTTCCATTCTTTAAATCAATAGAAGAACTTGATAGTAATATTGTTGACAACATTGAATTTGTTAAATTAATTAAACGTGAATTATTTTCTGATAATGTTTATGTTAGAACAAGTAGGGGAGAAATAATTGAATTACCAAATTCATCAACACCAATAGATTTTGCGTATAAGATTCACTCAGAACTTGGTAATACTATGATAGCAGCAGTTGTTAATGATGAAATAGTTCCATTTGATTATAAATTACAAAATAATGATAGAGTTCGTATTATTACTGATAGTAGTGTATATATAGATCGTAAACCTTGGTTAGATTATGTTGTAACAATACATGCTAAAAAGAAGATTAATGAATATCTAAGAGATAATGAAAATAAATAACGTATTTGACACTCAAATATGTTTTTTATTGCATAAAAAAATACTATTTTGTATAATAAAATTGAGGTGACGATATATGAACAGAAACGAGAATTCAATGATGGATAAAATAGTTAAATTCATCAATTATATTGGCGAAGCAGGAATAAATGAGGTTTATAATGTAAATGATACTATTGGGACAACAAATCCTTATACAATTAGTTTAGGTGCATCTCTTAACGCAGGTGTATCATATCATTATTATGATTATGTATTAGATATTAAATGTGCAGATGAGCGTAACTTAGTAATTGAAACAAAAGCAATTGATGAAGATCATGGTTATAATAATATTCATGATACTAAAGTTTCAATAACTTATTATTTACCAAATAATATGAAATATAAATTAACTGGATATCTTAAAGGATGGAATTATAATACATTATTAAATCTAAAAACTAATGATTTAAAAAATATATTGAAACCAGAAATAAATGAAGAAAAAAATCAAATAGGTAATCTACCTAGAAATCAAAGAAGATGCCTGTTTACTGTTGAAGAATTAGATAAATTACTTCAATACTTAGATGATGATATTGAAATAGCTATTAATAAATTAGCAGAAGATCGTAAGAAAGTAGAAGATGTATTAAGTAGTTTATCTGATGATCAAATAATAGTATTAAAGAAAGTATTAAAGATAAATAAATATTAAAATATGATTAACATCATATTTTTTTATTTTTGTGGTATAATACTTTTGAAAGGGAGAAGTATGAAAAAAGTAGTAATTGGTATGTCTGGTGGTGTAGATTCATCAGTAGCTGCTATTCTTTTAAAAAAACAAGGTTATGAAGTAATAGGACTATTTATGAGAAATTGGGATAGTACTATGAACAATGATTTTTTAGGTAATCCTAATTTAAATAATGATATATGTCCACAAGAAGAAGATTATAATGATGCAAAAATGGTATGTGATAAATTAGGTATACCACTTCATAGAATAGATTTTGTTAAAGAATATTGGGATTATGTCTTTACATATTTTTTAGATGAACTTAAAAAGGGTAGAACACCAAATCCTGATATTATGTGTAATAAATACATTAAGTTTGATTACTTTATTAGAGAAGCTAAAAGACTAGGTGCAGATTATATTGCTACTGGTCACTATGCAAGAATAAAAGATGGTTATCTACTACGTGGTGTAGATGATAATAAAGATCAAACATATTTCTTAAGTCAATTAACTAAAGACCAATTAACTAATGTATTATTCCCAGTAGGGGATCTAGTAAAAGATGAAGTAAGAAAGATAGCTGAAGAGTATGATTTAATAACAGCTAAAAAGAAAGATTCTACAGGTATATGTTTTATTGGTGAAAGAAACTTTAAAAAGTTTTTAGAGAATTATTTACCAAACAAACCAGGCGATGTAATAGATATAGATACAGGAAGAAAAGTAGGGGAGCATACTGGTTTAATGTATTATACTATTGGACAAAGAAAAGGTCTTAATATTGGTGGAGCAAAAGAGAAGATGTTCGTAGTTGGAAAAAACTTAAATAAGAATATTCTTTACATATGTTATGGTGAAGATAACCATTATTTAATGTCAAATAGTTGTTTGATTGAACAAGTTAATTTCAATTGTGAATTAAGGCCAAAAACATGTACAGCCAAATTTAGATATCGTCAAAAAGATGTTAATGTAGAGTTAGAATATTTAGAAAATGGTGAAATTCTTGTCAAGTATACAGATGTTAAAGCAGTTACACCAGGTCAAGCTTGTGTACTTTACGATGGTGAAATTTGTCTTGGTGGTGGCATAATTAAAGAAGTTCGTTATAATAACGAAAAATTATGGTATTTGTTATAAAAAAACTTTACAAAATTAGGCATTTATGTTGACAAAAATGTAATTAATGATAGAATAAGTAAATGTAGGAGGTCTTTATGAGCAAAATTAATAATATTTTATCAGAATTAGGGGTTTCAAAAGTTCGTTTAGCCAAATATTTAGGTGTATCACGTCAAATGTTATATAACTATTTAGCTTGTGATAAATTAGAAGACTGGCCAAATGAAAAAGCTACAAGATTAATGCAATTATTAGAAGTAAAAAGTGAAAGTGAATTAGATGATATTACCGTTGATGGTGATTATATAATTAAAGTAGATACAAAACTTAATGAAGGTGTTAAGATAGCATTATCTAACAACAATTTAGGCGATCTAAAGGGTTTTAATCGTAAAGAAGTAGAAATACTTACTGACTTAACATCGCTTCTTAAAGATAGATTAAAAGACGATAAAACGAAAGATACATATAATACATTTGTATATTTATATCATTTCTTACAAAGTATGGAAACAAACAAAGAATTTAAATATTTCTTAGCTTTTGTTTCTAAATTAACAGGTTTTACTAAACCAAGAGAATTCTTATACAATCAAGATAATCAAATATTATTTGAAAGTATTATGTATAGTGGTTTCACATTATATAATAATGGTGGAGCTTCATCTAGAAAAGTACAAGATCAACATGAAAAATTTGTTAAAGATGTTGAACATAAACATGAAGAAAAATTATCTCGTACTCAAGAACTTAATACTGTTAAATTACAAGCTCTAAAAGAACTTGGATATACAACTATTACTGAAGAAAATGCTAAAGAAGTATTTGAAAAGATAGCTGAGATTCAATCACGTAAGGTATAAGTAGGGGAAGACTATGTTGATATTAGATGAATATATTGATACATGGAATTATACATTTATCATAGTAGCATTAATAGCATTAAGTATTGGATCAGTACTAGCTATAAGAAACATAAAAAAACAAGAATTAAAATCTCGTAGAGAAAAAAGAAATAATATTGATAATAATACTAATACAGAAGAGAGTAGTAATAAGTCCATTTAGTTGGACTTTTATTATCGAATATGAACTTAACATAATATATATTATGGGAAGTATGATATATTTATTAAATAATGATAAAATATATGTCTAAACACAGTCTATTTATATAAATATATATCTTTTTATATATAAATAATAATTGATTATATATATAACTTAAATTACAAATTAATTTTTAAATTTTTTATTTAATTTTAAATTATTAATTGATCATCTGAACATGTTTTCTTATATCTATAAATATAACTATAATCTAAATCTTCTTTGAGATGGACAATCTATCGTCTTATTACTTCTCGAATCGTTTTAGAGATTTCATACTTTTTCCTCGAGATGGATAATTGTCCATCTTTAACATTCTCGAATCGTCTGGTGAATCTAGTGTCTTCCTTGAGATGGATAATCTATCGACTTTTCATATCTCGAATCGTTTCACGAAACAAGACTTTTTCTTTTAAAAAAATTATATTTATGATAGGGGGCTTATATTAAAAAAATATAGCTTAATGGCTATATTAATTTATATTTGTTTTTTAATTATCATTTTTACAAATATTTTTTATTTATTATTTTATTTATTTTTATCTAAATACCATTTACTTATGGTATAATTCACCTTTTTAATATATAAAAAGAGGGGATACCCCCTTCTCTACTCTATTTAAGTTTATCCAAAAAACTTGTGCCTAACCATGGTTTTTCAACATTGAAATTATCAGCTATTGTAGCACCTATATCACCAAGTGTATCAAGTATATTTAATTGACCTGATTCTAGCATACTTCTTGAATATATTAATACTGGAACATTTTCTCTAGTATGATTATATCTTTCCATTGTAGGATCACATCCATGATCTGCAGTAATAATTAATAAATCATCTACTTCTAACTTATTTAGAATTAATGGAACTTGAACATCAAATTCTTCTAGACAACCTTTATATTTTTCAATATCTCTTGCATGTCCATATAATGTATCAAAATCACATAAATTAACGAAGCATAAACCTTCAAAGTTCTTATCCATGATATCTAGTAGTTTATTTACTCCTTCAACATTGGACATTGATTTAATAGTCTTCCCTATCCCTACTCCATTGAATAAATCACTTACTTTACCAATTGATATAGTTTGATAATTAGCTTCTTTTAGTGATTCTAAAACAGATTTATTAGTTGGTGAAAGTGAGAATCTTCTTTGATCATCAGAGAATATTACTGTATTATTTTTTACAATATATGGTCTTGCTGTTACTGTTGATACACGCCATCCTTCTTGATCAGTTATTTTTCTTATCTTTTCACAATATTCATATAATTCATTTAGTGGTATTATTGTTTCTTCAGCTGCTACTTCTAAATTAGAGTCTCCTGTTGTATAGATAATTAATGATTTAGTCTCTAATTGTCTTTTATATAGCTTTTCTATAGCACTTGTTGCATCTGATACAATATTACCAATAATTGGTTTTTGAAGTGCACTTGCAATCTTTTCTAATAGATTTCTTGGAAAAGGTCCGTAATCAAAAACATCAAGTCCAACAGTAGGAGCTATACTCATTAATTCATAATGAGCTGTTACACAATCTTTTCCTTTGTTTCTAGGTCTTGCAATTGTATAATAAGCTTCTGCTTCATTATTATTCATAACTAAAGTATTTAATAAGCCCATTTTCTTTAGATTTGGAATAAATAAATTAGTATTATCTTGTAAATGTCCTAGAGTATTACATCCTTTATCATGAAAATCATCAGCATCTAGTGCCTCTCCTACTCCTAGTGAATCTAATACTATTAAAAAGATTCTTTTATATTTCATTATTATCACCTCGAATTTCGTATTTATCATAATTTTTTCTGATTTGATTTTTAGATACATGTGTATATATTCTTGTTGTAACAATATCAGAGTGCCCTAATAATTCTTGAATAGTTCTTAAATCTGCTCCATTATCTAACATATGTGTTGCAAAAGAGTGTCTTAATGTATGTGGAGTTACTTCTTTTTCTATTCCTTTTTCTTTTAATAATTTATTTAGTAAGAAATTAAAACCATTTCTAGTAATTGGTTTACCATGATTATTTAAAAAAAGTTTTTCAGGATTACCATTTTTTCTTATAATTAAACCACTACGTACTTTAAGATATTGACTTAAATATTTTTTAGCAAAATCTCCTAATGGTACAATTCTTTCTTTAGATCCTTTACCATGAACTATAATAGTATCATTATATAAATCAACATCATTAATTGATAAATTAACAAGTTCTGAAACACGTAAGCCACTACCATACATCATTTCTAACATAGCTTTTGTACGATAATCAAATGGTGTTTCTAGTTTAATATCCATTAATTTATCTATTTCCATCATTGTTAATGTAGTTGGTAAATGTTTACCTATTTTTAGATTATCAATGTTTTTAGTAATATCATATTTTAGTATTTCCATCTTAACTAAATATTTAAAAAAATTACGCAATGTAGTTAAGTGTCTTTCTATACTTCTTGCAGATAATTTCTTTTCTTCTTTTAAATATTCTAAGTATTTTACAATATCACTTTCATTAATAAGATTAACTGATTTATCTTTAAAATAATTATTAAAGCATTCTAAATCAAACGCATAACTATCATAAGTATTCTTTGATAATCTTTTTTCTAGTAAGATATAATTTAAATAATCATCAATATCTTTTTTCATAATACCTACCCTTTTCATTTTATCAAATTATTTAATTTAAATCTATAATTTTATAAAAAAATGACTAGATACTAATCTTTGTTTACAAAATTTGATATACTTTTATTGGTGATATTATGAATAGTCCATTAGCTATTAAAATGGCTCCTGAGAAACTTTATAATCTAAAAAATAAAAAGCAATACACAGTATTGCTTTTATTTACGATATATTTTTTGTTTTCCTTTTTCAAATGATTCATCAGTCGAAGTATAAGTTTGTCTCATTAATGGATACAAACGTCTTTCATCAGCACCATTATATGTATTTTGTTTATTTTTTTCATTACGAAGTGCATTAACTTCTTCACGAAGACGAACAACTTCTTCCATAATTTCATCTTTTGATTGAGCTTTTGCTTCCACATAATTTATATCACTATCTTTTAAACAAATAGAACCATCTTTAATCATTTTTAATTTAATTTCATTATAAGTTCTATTTACATCACCAAAGAAAAATGGATAAATTAAGTTAACTACTGGTAATGATACCATAATAGCTGCAAAAATATACTCAAATATAGAGTGTTTTTTCTTAACTAGTTCATAACCTTCTTCATCTAATCTTTCTCTAAATTCTTTAACATATCTAAATAATGTACGCCATGCATAAATTGTTGTACCTAAATAAATACCAAATAACATATATACCTCACCTTTTTGACTTGTATAATTATATCATAAAATATATAAAATGTCAAACTAAAACACTTATTATAAGAAAAAGCAATAATTAATATTGCTTCTTATTATTTAGTTCCAATTGTCTTTTGGAATCCTTTTTCATCTTCTTTTAAGTAAATTGAACCATCACTTAATAGTTTTCTTTTATATTCTTGATAAGCTTCTTCTTTATCTAATGATGATAATGAAACAATAAGATTAAATATTGGAAGTGATAATGCTAATGCACTTAATGCACCATAAGCTAGATCTGTATCATTTAATTCCTTTTCTTTAAATACATAACCTTCTTTTTTTAATCTTTCATTCATTTCATGATATTTTTTTATTGTATCATACCAAACATAAGCAGTTGTTCCTAAATATAATCCAAATAACATACTTACCTCCTAAATACGCCCATATTATACCACAAAACAGCAAAAAAATCAATAAAATAAAAGAGCAATTAATGCTCTTTATTTTCTACTTCCGATTGATTTTTGATATCCCTTTTCTTCTTCAGTTGGAACTTCTAAAGTAGGAATATTTAAAGTAGGACATTCATGTTTTTCAAATTCTCTTGCATACATAGCGTAAGCATCAGCATTTGTTTTAATAACTTCTTCCTCTTCATCATCAATTTCTTTAACTTTAGTAGCTGTAACATTTCTTGTATAACCAGTAGTTTCTTCTTTGTAGATAACACCTGCTTTTTCTAATGCTTCTTTTAATTTATCATAGAATAAATCTTTATTATCTTCATTTTTGAATGCTAATATACCACCAGCTAATGTAAGAATATGAAGAAGTGGTAAAAATACTAGTAATACTAATGGTAGTATTTCAAATATTTTTTCTTTTAATTCTTTATCCTTAAATGGATAATGATATCCTTCTTCTTTTAATCTTTTAATTGTTTCTTTAGCAAATTTACCACCAAAGAAAATTGTTGCTCCAGTTACTAACCAATAAACTATTGAAAACATTCTAAAACCCTCCTTTTTTTATTTATCTTTTTAGTGTTTTTTGATAACCTTTCTCTTCACTTTTATCTTCTTCTGGAAATTCTAATGTTGGAACTTTTCTTTCTTGTTGATCAAGCCAATAATTACATGCATCTTGATAAGTACGAACTACTTCTTCAGATTGTTCTTTATCAAGAACTTCTTCTTTCTCATCAGTCTTAGCACGAGCTTTTACAACTTCAGTTTCGCTAACTTCTTCTTTATAAATTCTACCTTGTTCAATTAGTTTTTGTTTGTAAGCTTCATAGAAATCTTCATCACCAAACATTTTTATAAAACCAATTAATGTAGCAAAATTTATAACTGGAATTAAAGTAATTACAAAGTAAGGAAATATTTGTAATAATTGAAATGCCAATGGTTTATCATTCTTTACTACTTTATAACCTTCTTTTTTAATTCTTTCTGCGAATTCAATTGCTTTTGTAACTAAAATAGCCCAGTTAGCTCCAGTAACAGCTAAACTTAAAAATGTGAACATATTTTGGTCCTCCTTCTTAATAAAACGAGTCTTATTATATCATAAAACATAAAAAAAGTCAATCAAAATTGACTCTTATATTCTTTATAACACTCTTTAATTAATCTTCTACCAATACCTAATATATTTATATTATCAATATCTTTAATATTAATTAATACTACTTTAAAGTGATTATTAGGGTTATTACTCTCTTTTTCTTCACCACCTAGTGTTGGAGTACCAGAAAGATATTTTCCATAAAACCAGTGGCATATACCACTGCCATAATCTTCTACTTCAAGATCTTTAATAATTTCTATTTCACAACATGTTTCTTCCATTGTTTCACGAATAGCTGCTTCACGAAATGATTCATTCTCCTCTACTCCACCACCAGGAATAGTATAGTAATGTAACATATTACCATTTTCTAAACGATGTCTTTCTATTAATAATATATTATCATCAATAAAAGTAATAGCACGAGAAACTATTCTTTTACCATTTTCATATTTTACCATTTTCATCACCAGATATAATTTTAATATAAATAATTCTATTTTGCAATTTATTTCATATAATTAATTGGTGATATTGTGAGTAAACAAGTGATATCTTTTATAATTGGAATAAATAAAAAGGAAAGTTAAGCTTTCCTTTTTTTATTATTTATTACGATTAGAAATTATATTTTGATAACTATCTTCTAATCTTTGATAAAGATCCAGTATAAATTGATTATTAGTCAAATTAATATTACCTGTATCAACAAGAATTCTATTATCTAAATCTAATATACTTGCATTTTCGAAATATTCTATTGTTTTTAATACTGTCAAGAATAATTTTTCAGTCTTTAATTCACTTACTGTATTTTCGTTACAAGTTACTTTTTCTTGTTCTTTTTCCAATCTTTTTCTCTCTTTTATGTGATAAGTGTAATTATTAAAATACATCATAGGCATTTCAATTCTAGTAATACCATTTTTGAATAAATAGAATAAAAACAATACTAAAGCAATAATTTTATTAGGTTCAACATTTACATGATTATCGTCTTTTTTAATTATTCCATATTTAAATCTATTTATCCGCTTAGCCATATATTCACAAACATTTTTGTCTGACTCTGAAATATCTCTATTACTATTTTTATCTTGTATAGAACCAATTCTACATATCTTTCTTCCATTTTCTTCATATATTCCATACCTTATTCTTGGAAGTTCATAATATTCTTTTTCTAATTTATAAAACTCACTACTATAATAATTAAATGGGGTACTATTACTATAGAATCTAAAAATCATTTCAGATGGGCATTCATCATATGTCATACAAACTTTTGTTTTTGCCATCATAAACATATTAAGACTAGGAAAATCAGCTATTTTTTGATGTCTTTCAAATTGATTAAAAGTATTATCATGATACATTTCAAGTTGTTTTCTTAAAAATCCATTGACATCTGCCAAATCTAAAGGACTAGCTCTTAACCATAAATCAGCAAATAGTTCGTCTTCATATAGAGAAAGGCTAAATATACCTAATCTATCTAACTCAGCATTATATATATCACGTATCAAGAATATAAAATCTTTGAAATTATTTATTCGTATAATAGGTAGTCCACTTAAAAAGGGATTATTAATATATCTTTTAACTATACTTAATTCTTTTTTACGAAAATTATCATATTCTACTAAGTATGTATCAATTCTTTCTATTAATAGTTTTCGAACGTTTTCTTCTTCAAATAAAAACACTAAATTTCCAACATATTCATCTTTTTTATCGTAAAGTCTAGATAATAATTTCAAAACAAAAAAATCTACTAAATCATTAAGATTATCACTATTTATAAAATCATCTAATCCCATATCCACCTATCTACTTTTATTTATTTTAATAATTCTTCTAATTTTTTCTTTTCTTCAGCTAATTTTTGTCTATCTAATTCTACTATATTAGCTGGTGCTTTATTAACATAGTTTTCGTTAGCTAATAATTTTTCTCTCCTTTCAATAGAAGATTTTAGTAATTCTATTTGTGCATTTTTAGCTAATTTTTCTGTTTCACTTTCTATTTTTTCAAAGAAAATAGTTGCTTTTACACGATTAGAGAATACTTTATAAGCTTTAATACCAAGGGGTTCATGAACAATATTTTCACCTAATTTAAGCATCTTAATAATTAATTCATTATCATCAGTTGTATCAAACATAACTTTTGCATCTTTACTTATATTATTCTCTGCTTTAGTATTTCTAAATTTCTTAATGAATTCTACTGCATCATCAACTGCTTTTTCTTCTTCTTCAAAAATATATTTTTTATCATATTTTGGATAGTTAGATATCATAATTGATTCACTATCTTTAACTGGTAACATAGTATATATTTCTTCAGTAACAAATGGCATAAATGGATGTAACATTTTAAGTATACCTGTAAGTATTTCACAAAGTGTACTTTTTGTACTAATTGTATCAATTGAATATTTAGCCATTTCAATATAATAATCACAAAATGTATTCCAAGTAAAATCATATATTAAAGTACCAACTATATTAAATTCATACTTCTCCATATGTTTAGTTACTTTCTTTAGTAATTTATGATATTTAGATAATATCCATTTATCTTCATTTTTTAAATTATCTAGATTTATTTCTTTTAAATCTTCAATATTCATAAGAACAAATCTTGATGCATTCCATATTTTATTAATATAATTCCATGTTGATTTAACTTTTTCTTCATCAAAACGAATATCAGTTCCAGGTGCTACATCAGTTACTAAATAGTATCTTAATGCATCTGCTCCATATGATTCAATTAATTCCATTGGATCAACACCATTACCTAGTGATTTAGACATTTTACGACCTAGTTTATCTCTTATTAATCCATGTATTAAACAATCTTTAAATGGTCTAACATTATTTAATTCTTCAGATTGGAATACCATACGAGCAACCCAGAAGAAGATAATATCATATCCTGTTACTAAAACATCATTTGGGAAATATCTTTCTAAATCTTCAGTCTTATTTGGCCAACCTAATGTACTAAATGGCCATAAAGCACTTGAAAACCAAGTATCAAGTACATCTGCATCTTGTACCCAACCTTCCCCTGTTGGTTTTTCCATACCAACATATATTTCATCACCTTTATACCAAGCAGGTATTCTATGTCCCCACCAAAGTTGTCTTGATATACACCAATCATGTTGTATTTCCATCCAGTGATTTAATACTTTTTCAAATCTACTTGGTACAAAATGAACTTTTTTATCTTTATCTTTTTGGAATTCTAATACACGATTAGCAAGTGATTCCATTTTAACAAACCATTGTTTAGATAGATATGGTTCAACCATAACACCAGTTCTTTCAGAATGTCCTACTTCATGAACAAGTGGTTCAATATCTAGTAATAATCCTTGTTCTTTTAAGTCTTTAATAGTTTCTTCACGACATTCTTCTCTAGTCATACCTTGATATTTTTTAGGTACATTTTCATTCATTGTTGCATCAGGATTCATAATGTTAATTCTTTCTAAGTTATGTCTATTACCTACTTCAAAGTCATTAGGATCATGTGCAGGAGTTATTTTAACACAACCTGTACCTTTTTCCATATCTGCATGTTCATCAGTTATAATTGGTATTAATTTATTCATAAGTGGTAAATAAACATTTTTACCAACATATTTTTTATAACGTGGATCGTTTTCATTAACTGCTACAGCAGTATCACCAAATAATGTTTCTGGTCTTGTTGTAGCAACATCTAAATATTCATCAGTACCTTCTATAATATATTTTAAATGGTAAAAAGCACTCTTTTCTTCTTTATAAATAACTTCTTCATTAGATAGTGCAGTTTGAGCAGCTGGATCCCAGTTAATAATCTTTTCACCACGATAGATTAATCCTTTATTATAAAAGTCAACAAATACTTTTGTAACAGCTTGATTAAGACCTTCATCTAAAGTAAATCTTTCACGAGTATAATCAACTGATAAACCAAGTTTACCCCATTGTTTTCTAATAGTATCTGCATGATCATGAGTCCAATCCCAACAAGCTTCTAGGAATTTATCTCTTCCATATTCATATTTATCAATACCTTCATCTTTTAATTTTTTAACAACTTTAGCTTCAGTTGCAATAGCAGCATGATCCATTCCAGGTAACCATAATGTATCATACCCATTCATTCTTTTATATCTAATAATAATATCTTGTAAAGCTGTATCCCACGCATGTCCTAAATGTAATACACCAGTAACATTAGGAGGTGGAATAACTATACAATAAGCTGGTTTAGTTTTATCTCCACAACCAAAATATCCTTTTTCTTTCCAGTTATCATATTTGTCTTTTTCTACTTCTATATGATTATATTTTTTATCTAACATATACTTTCCCTCTTTCTTCATTAACTTTA
>JAEEGL011874703.1_pt1 | contig 25359 bp, 23 predicted proteins | sample 9134231 | NCBI WGS metagenome assembly JAEEGL01 (sample SAMN16246548, study PRJNA631951) | gut metagenome | biome: gut microbiome; feature: rumen; material: fiber-attached | host: Bos | place: Iran: Karaj | collected 2018-10
AAATATCGTCACGGGCATGCATGAGTTTGTCTGATTTTTCGCTCATGCACCGTACTCACTAAATTCGCGTTCGTTCCGCAAATCGGATTGCTTCTGCGGAACTCGCTACGCTCAAACAGTCCTCGAAGCAATCCAGCGTAACTCCGCTCATTAAGTGAGTCGGTAAATGTCGCGAAAAACTCAGACAAGAAACTCATGCATACCCTGAGATTTAAGGAGAACAAAATGACTAGAGTAGGAAGATTTGAAAAAGTAAGTTTTGATCAGTTCAAGGCCGGAATGGAAGACTTCGGACTTGATGATAATACCCTTAAAGAGAAGTATGACCGCATACAGCTTCCCCAGAGAGCTACTACCGGAAGCGCAGGTTACGATATTAGAACCACAGTGGATATTAACCTTGAGCCCGGTCAGACCATCAAGATCCCTACCGGCATCAGAGTTACCATGCTTGAAGACTGGATGCTTGCCGTATTCCCCAGAAGCGGCCTCGGATTCAAATTCAGACTTCAGCTTAACAATACCGTCGGAATCATCGACAGCGATTACTATTTCTCTGATAACGAGGGACATATCTTCGTAAAGCTTACCAACGATTCAAATGAAGGCAAGACCATAGCTCTTAAAGAAGGCGATGCTTTTGCACAGGGAATCTTCCTTCCTTACGGAATTACTGAAGATGATAACGTAACCGCATCCAGAAACGGAGGCTTCGGAAGTACCGGAAAATAAAGAAAAAGCGCTTATGTAGAATTAAATACTATATGTAGTGTTTTTTAATAATATTTTAATTGTTTTTCCATACCTGTTTGATGTATTATATCTCTCGGTGTAAGTCAAAACTTACTAATGTATTTTTTTCCGGAGGTATAATATGTTCAAGATCTTCACTGATAACGGCTCTGATATTCCCGAGGATTATGCTGCGGAGCATGGTATTGAAACCATTAATCTTGCAACTATAATTGACGGAGTGGTTTATAATCAGGGTGTTGAGCTCACCAAAGAGGAGTTCTATAAGAGACTGGCTGAAGGTGCTAAACCTTCAACATCTCAGGTTACTCCCGAACAGGCTAAGCAGTTTTTCGAAGAGAGAATCGATCAGGCCGATGAGTTCCTTTATATCGGACTTTCCTCCGGTCTTTCAGGAACCGTTCAGAGCGTACAGCTTGCTGCTAATCAGGTTATGGAAAAGCATCCCGGAAAGAGGATTGAAGTTGTTGATTCCCTTACCGGATCACTTGGTGAGATGCTTCTTGTGACCAAGGCTGTTGATATGAGAGCCGCAGGTAAGAGCTTTGATGAAGTTGTAGCTTTCTGTAAAGAAAATGCAATTCATGCAAGCCTTGCAATCACTGTTGATAATCTCATGGACCTTTGGAGAGGCGGAAGAGTCAGCAAGACAAGTGCAGTTATCGGTACCGTTGCTGCAATTAAGCCTTTTATTACCGTTAACGATAACGGTTCACTTGATGCAGGCGGTAAGATCAGAGGCAGAAAGAAGAGCCTTGATCATATCGTTGATTATATGGAAGAGCATATGGGAAATTGCCGTGATATGAACGATACAATCATGATCGGTCACGGAAACTGTCCCGAGGATGCCGAATACCTTAAAAATATAATTGAGGAGCGTTTAGGCTTTAAGAAATTTATGGTTAACAGTATGGGACCCATGATTGGAACTCATACAGGACCTACAATTTGTCTGGCCGGATATTTTGGTGAAACACGCTCCTGATGGAGTGTTAATGAAACAGTCAGACATTTTGGCAACAGAAAAACAGCTTGGCTTTATTAAAGATTCTTCAGAAGCTTTAAAGAAAGCCGAGGAAAATAAAGGACGTAAGCTCACTGCATCCGTAGTCACCTTCGGATGTCAGATGAATGCACGTGATTCCGAAAAATTAGCCGGTATCCTTGTATCTGCGGGATTTGAACTTCTCGAAGATACCGAGGATGCCGACTTTGTTTTGTATAATACCTGTACCGTAAGGGATAATGCCAATCAGAAACTCTACGGTCATCTCGGAGAAGTTCATTCTAGAAAGAAGAAAAATCCTTCCATGATGGTCGGCATCTGCGGATGTGTTCCCCAGGAGCCTTCTGCATTTGAACTTCTCAAGAAGTCGTATTCTTTTGTGGATCTAATATTCGGAACTCATAATCTCTATGCGTTTCCCGAGTATCTCAACAGACTCTTATCCGGAGAAAGACATATCTATGAGATCATGGATCACTCGGATAACATAGTCGAAGACCTTCCCGTACTCAGAAAATATCCATTTAAATCCGGCGTAAATATAATGTTCGGATGTAATAATTTTTGCACCTACTGCATCGTGCCTCACGTTAGAGGAAGAGAAAGAAGCAGGGAGAGTGCTGATATTCTTGCCGAGATCAAAAAACTTGCGGATTCCGGCGTTAAAGAAGTTATGCTTCTTGGCCAGAACGTTAACTCATACGGAAACGGTCTTACAGATGAGATTTCTTTTCCGGAACTTCTTAAGAGAACCTGCGACATTCCGGGAATTGAAAGAGTCAGATTCATGACTTCCCATCCCAAGGATCTGTCTGATGAACTCATTAAGACTATAAAAGAAAACAAAAAGATCTGCAGACATCTTCACCTTCCTCTTCAGAGCGGTTCCACAAAGGTTCTGAAAGAGATGAACAGAAGATATACCAAGGAACAGTATATTGACCTTGCTCTTAAGATCCGCAGTGAAATTCCTGATCTTGCAATGACCACAGATATCATGGTCGGATTCCCAGGAGAAACCGCTGCGGATGTGGATGATACCATTGATGTAATCAACAAGGTCAAATACGACAATGCATTTACTTTTATATATTCCAAGAGAATGGGAACACCTGCCGCAGTCAGAGAGGACCAGGTTCCCGAAGCTCTTGTAAAAGAAAACTTTGACAGAGTTTTAAAGGTTGTTCAGGATACAGCTAAGGAGCAGAGTCTCAGATGGCAGGGACAGGTTCTTGATGCAATGGTTGAAGAAGAAAACACATCCATGAACGGATTTGTTACCGGCAGACTTTCCAATAATATGATCGTTCATTTCGAAGGCTGCAAGGATCTGATCGGAAGTATTGTTCCTGTCAGACTTGATGAATGCAGAGGCTTTTATTATATGGGAAGCAGGGCTTAAAGGAGCTTTACGATGCCTGATATAAATGATGTTTCACCTATGATGCAAAACTATCTGGAGACTAAGAAAGAGTATCCGGATTCTATACTTTTCTACAGGATTGGCGATTTCTATGAGATGTTCTTTGACGATGCCGTTCAGGTATCAAGAGAACTTGAACTCGTATTAACCGGTAAATCCTGTGGCATGGAAGAAAGAGCGCCCATGTGCGGCGTTCCTTTTCATGCGGCAGATACTTATATCTCAAGGCTTGTTTCCAAGGGATATAAGGTAGCTATTTGCGAACAGGTTGAAGATCCCAAGCTTGCCAAGGGACTTGTTAAACGTGAAGTAATCAAGGTCGTTACTCCCGGAACCAACATCAATTCCCTTACTCTTGATTCAGGTAAGAACAATTACCTGATGTGTATCTGTTATCAGGACAACGGTATCGGTATCAGTGTTGTAGATGTATCAACAGGTGAGTTCCTTGTATCAGAGCTTTCATCCGTAAATCAGATAAATGATTATCTCGGCAGATTCGATCCTTCCGAGATTATTTGCAATAATGCATTTTCGGTTCAGAGTGACCTTCTTAATTCTATCAAGGAACGCTACAGCATTCCCGTAACAGTTCTTGATAATGCTGTATTTGAAGAAAAGACCGCAACGGGAGAAGTGCTCAGACAGTTTAAGGTTAAGAGCCTTATCGGTTTGGGACTTGATTCAATGATCCCCGGTGTACTTGCTGCGGGTGCATCTCTTATTTATCTCCACGATACCCAGAAAACAGATCTCAGCAACCTTTCTGAGATTCATCCTTATATCGCAGATAAGTTCATGATGCTTGATTCTTCATCCAGAAGAAATCTTGAACTTACGGAGACTATTAGGGATAAGCAGAAGAAGGGTTCACTTCTCGGAGTTCTTGATCGTACTAAGACTGCAATGGGTGGAAGACTTCTCAGAACCTTCTTAGAGCAGCCTCTTATCGATGAATCAGAGATCATAAAAAGGCAGGATGCAATTTCTGCTTTTAATTCCAATACTATTGCCAGGGATGAATTAAGAGAATATCTTACTCCCGTTTACGATCTTGAAAGACTCCTTGCAAGAGTAAGCTTCGGGACCGCAACTCCTCCGGATCTGCTTTCACTTGCATCATCTCTTCAGATGCTTCCTCATATCAAAACAGTACTTGAGGATATTCATTCCGAAGAAATCGACGGTATCAAAGAAAGATTTGATGTTCTTGCCGATATTGAATCTCTTATTACCAATTCCATCAAAGAAGAACCGGAGACAACCATCAGAGACGGAAATATTATTAAAGACGGTTTCAATGAAGAGGTCGACAGATTAAGATCTGCCAAGACCGAGGGTAAGGGATGGCTTGCTCAACTTGAAGAAGCAGAAAGAGAAAGAACCGGCATCAAGGGACTTAAGATCAAGTTCCATAAGTCCTTCGGATATTTCTTTGAAGTAACAAATTCCTATCTTGATAAAGTTCCCGATGACTTCATCAGGAGACAAACTCTTACTACCTGTGAGAGATTTACTTCAGTTAAGTTAAAAGAGCTTGAAGACTCCGTTCTTAACGCTGAAGAAAAGATCAGAAATCTCGAGTATGATCTATATTGCCAGATTAGAAATACTGTTGGTGCAGAGAGCGAGAGAATACTTAAGACCGCGAAGTGTATTGCTTTCCTTGACGTATATACAGACCTTGCATATATCGCTGAAATTAACAGATATGTTAAGCCCCATATAAACAGCAAGGGTATCATCAATATAAAAGAGGGAAGACATCCTGTTGTCGAGAAGATGCTGGGCGGAGAACTCTTTGTATCAAATGATACTTATCTTGATAACTCATCCAATCTTGTAAGTGTTATTACCGGTCCCAACATGGCAGGTAAATCAACTTATATGAGACAGACTGCTCTTATTGTCTTAATGTCTCAGATTGGTTCCTATGTTCCTGCAACAAGTGCGGACCTTTGCGTAGTGGATAGGATATTTACCAGAGTCGGTGCATCCGATGACCTTGCTTCCGGTCAGTCCACATTTATGATCGAGATGAATGAAGTTTCCAATATCCTTAGGAATGCTACTTCAAAGAGCCTTCTTATTCTCGATGAGATCGGAAGAGGAACTTCTACATTCGATGGTCTTGCAATTGCGTGGGCTGTTATTGAGCATATAAGCAATAAGAGAATACTGGGTGCTAAGACTTTGTTTGCAACTCATTATCATGAACTTACCGAACTTGAAGGTAAGATCGATAATGTACATAACTACTGCATAGCCGTTAAAGAATCCGGAGATGATATTGTTTTCCTCAGAAAGATCATCAAAGGCGGTGCAGACAGAAGCTACGGTATCCAGGTTGCTAAACTTGCAGGTGTTCCCGACATAGTAATAGACAGAGCCAAGGAAATTGCATCATCCCTTGCTCTTCAGGATATATCAACCATAGTTGAATCAATAGCCGCAGGTGAACAGTCATCCGGTAAGGTTAAGAAAGTTACCAAGCCCGATGAAGTAGACAGCGGACAACTTTCATTCTTTGATCTTGTATCCGATGAAGATCTGTTAAAAGAAATCGAGGACATTGATATTCAAAACCTGACTCCTCTTGATGCTCTTAATACTCTTCACAGATTACAGAACAAGATCAAGAACAGGTACAAAGTATGATCAAAGTTTTAAGTAAAGAAACAATTGACAGAATCTCTGCAGGTGAAGTTGTAGAGCGCCCTTCGAATGTTGTTAAAGAGCTTGTTGAAAATGCAATCGATTCAGGTGCTACGGCTATCACTGTTGAGATCAAAGCAGGCGGCCTTGATCTTATAAGAGTAACAGATAACGGATCAGGTATTGAACCTGATCAAATGAAGACCGCATTCTTAAGACATGCAACCAGTAAGATAGAAGAAGCATCGGACCTTGACTCCATCACAACACTTGGATTCAGAGGCGAGGCTTTGGCAAGTATATGTGCGGTATCAGAAACTGAAATGATATCCGCACTTCCCGGATCTCTTACAGGAAACAGACTCATCATCCGCGGGGGTGATGAGATTTCTTTTGAAGAGATAGGTGCTCCATCCGGAACAACAGTCATCGTCAGAAATCTTTTCTACAACACACCTGCAAGAAAGAAGTTCCTTAAGACCAATTCTACTGAAGGTTCTTATGTTGCTGAACTTATGGAAAAGATTGCTCTTTCCCATCCTGAGATTTCATTCCAGTATTCAATGGATAACCGTTCCAGATTCCATACATCCGGAAACGGAGACCTTATGGAAGTAATCTTTAGAGTATTCGGAAGAGAGACTGCGGGAAGTCTTGTGCCCATAAGTGCGGAAAATGACAGATTTAAAGTCTCAGGATTCTTGGGAAAGCCTGAGATAATCAGATCCAACCGTAACATGGAAATATATTTCCTAAACGGCAGATATGTTAAAAACAACTTTATCTCAACTGCTGTGGAAGAAGGATACAGGGAATACCTTATGCTTCATAAGTTCCCTGTTGTGTTTTTAAACTTTGCTATCGATCCTTCAAAAGTTGATGTAAATGTACATCCGGCAAAGCTTGATGTAAGAATTTCCGACCAGCAGATGTTCTTTGCTTTTGTTTCATCATCCATTCATGATGTTATGACAAAGGCTGAGATGATCCCCGAGAACATTCTTACAAGCGATGCGGATAAGAAGGTTGCATCCAAAGAAAGTGCTGCTGAGGTTGCATCAGGTAAAAATCCTGAACCCTTTGAACTTAAGCGAACCGGTTTATCGGGTGTGGAAAGTGCTGTTAAAGCATTTTCTCAGACCGTATCCAAGCCTTCCGTCACGACCTTTAATTATGATTTTGAATCCGAAGTATCAAAGGCAGAAAATGTTTCAGAGGATTCGTTCTTCGAAGATGATCGCAAAGATGTAAAACCTGTCCCTGTTCCTGAAACAGAAACTGAGGCGGCCGCTGTAGAAAAATCCGATGCGGAAGTCTTCCTTGAGAATACTTCATTTAAACAGTCACAGCTTTTTGAAGACCATCTTCTGGACCGTGATAAGAGAGCATCATATAAGATTATCGGTCAGGTATTTGATACATATTGGATCGTACAGTATGAGCAGCAGATGTTCATTATCGATCAGCATGCAGCTCACGAGAAAGTAAATTACGAGAGATTCGTTAAAAGAATTCACGCCGGAGAGCATCCCACACAGATGCTTATGCCTCCCATAATCGTTACCCTTACAGGTGCCGAGGAAGCAGTTCTTAATGACAATATCGAAAGCTTTAGAAATATCGGTTTTGAGATTGAGAACTTCGGAGGTAACGAATATGCATTAAGAGGCGTTCCTACCGATCTGTTCAGACATTCAGAGAAAGAGTTGTTCCTTGCAATTCTGGATGAACTTGCAGAAAATCCCGGACTTGGAAGCTTTAAGACAATAGATGAGAAGATTGCGGGTATGGCTTGTAAAGCATCCGTAAAGGGCGGAGACCGCATCGGAGTCGAGCAGGCTCAGAAACTTATTGATGAACTGCTGACTCTTGATAATCCCTATAACTGCCCTCACGGAAGACCTACCATCATCTCCATTACAAAGACCGAAATGGAAAAGAAATTCCAGAGAATAGTTAACTGATGAACAATAAACCACCTCTTATAATTTTATCCGGACCTACCGCAACAGGTAAAACAGACCTGTCTGTTTTATTTGCAAAGCAGCATGATCTGGAAATAATCTCTGCGGATTCCGCACAGGTTTATAAGGGAATGGATATCGGCAGCGCCAAGATCACTGAGGAAGAAAAGCAAGGTGTCCCCCATCATCTCATAGATGTGTGCAAGATTGATGAAGACTATTCCGCTTTCCTTTTTAAAGAAATGGCTGATAATGCAATTGCGGATATCTATAAAAGAGGGAAGGTTCCTCTTGTGGTTGGCGGTACCGGATTCTATATTCAGGCTCTTCTTAAAGATGTTGAGTTTGACGATGAGGGTCCTGATGAAGAGTTTAGAGCTGAGCTTCAAAAGCTTGCAGATGAAAAGGGTGCTTCGCACCTTCATGATCTGTTAAAAGAAATCGACCCTGAAAGTGCTGAGAAGATTCCGGCAGGTAATGTTAAAAGAGTGATCAGAGCACTTGAATATCATCATCTTACAGGCAAGAAGATTTCCGAGCATAATTCAGAGGAAAGCGTTAAAGAACCGAATTTCAATGCTGCATATTTTGTTCTTATCGATGACAGAGATGTTATGTATGAACGCATTGAGAAAAGAGTCGATAAGATGATCGAAGCAGGACTTGAGAAGGAAGTAAGAACCCTGCTGGAAAAAGGAGCAGACCCTACTTCTGTTGCCATGCAGGCAATCGGTTATAAAGAAATGATCCCTTACATTAAGGGTGAGTATTCCCTTGATGAAGCCATATATCAGATCAAACTTCGTACAAGGCATTTTGCCAAAAGACAGATAACATGGTATAAAAGAGAACCTGATGTCATATATATAAATCGTAAGGATTTTGATCAGGACAGCAAGAAAATGTCGGAGTTTATGTACGAAGAGTGCATGAAGAGAGGAATTTTATGAACAGCATTACAAGACAGATTTATAAAGAACTTGGAATAAACGATAAGGTTATCGATGTATCAGAAGAAGTACTCGCTTCTCTTAAAGACAGATTCGATAAGATAGATGAAAATGCCGATTACTGCACATTAAGGGTTTTGAAAGCTTTCCAGAAAAACAATGTTAATGAAAGCTGCCTTATGGGTACCACAGGATACGGATATAACGATTTGGGTAGAGATACCCTGGAGAAAGTGTATGCGGATTATTTTCATACCGAGGATTGTCTTGTAAGGCCTCAGATTGCGTGCGGAACTCACGCTCTTGCACTTGCTCTTATGAGTAATTTAAGACCCGGCGATGAACTTATGAGTGCCGTAGGAAAGCCCTACGATACTCTTGAGGAAGTTATCGGTATCAGACCTTCCGTAGGATCTTTGGCTGAATACGGAATTACCTATGCACAGGCAGATCTCAATGACGACGGAACTCCCAATCTCGATAATATCAAAAATGCTATTAACGAAAGGACCAAACTGATTACCATTCAAAGATCTAAGGGTTACCAGACAAGACCCTCCCTTTCTGTTGCAACCATTGGGGAGATCATCAAGACAGTAAAGAGCGTTCGCTCCGATATTATCTGCATGGTTGATAACTGCTACGGTGAATTTGTTGAGCCCATAGAGCCCACCGATGTGGGTGCCGATATGGTTGTGGGATCACTTATTAAGAATCCCGGTGGCGGCCTTGCACAAGTTGGCGGATACATAGCAGGTACAAAAGAATGTATTGAAAAAGCTTCTTACAGACTTACTGCACCCGGACTCGGAAGAGAAGTAGGCCCTTCTCTCGAAGCCCTTCCCAGAATGTATCAGGGATTTTTTATGGGACCTACCGTAGCAGCTTCTGCATTAAAAAGTGCAATTTTTGCAGCCAATCTCTTTGAAAAGTACGGATTTGAAAGTTTCCCCGCAGGAAACGAAGAAAGACACGATATTATCCAGGCAATTACTTTCGGCAAGCCTGAGGGACTTATTGCATTCTGCGAAGGAATTCAGGCAGCGGCTCCTGTTGATTCTTCATTTGCTCCCGAGCCTTGGGATATGCCCGGATATGACTCCAAGGTTATTATGGCAGCCGGAGCTTTTATATCCGGTTCTTCCATCGAACTTTCCGCAGACGGTCCTTTAAGAGATCCTTACACTGCTTATTTCCAGGGCGGTCTTACCTGGTCACACGGTAAATTCGGCATAATTAAGGCATTCCAAACTCTGGTAGATAAAGGCCTGATTTTGTGTTAAAATATCAAAGATTGCGGATAAGTGACTTATTTGCAACCAATTGTTATTTTTGGAGACATATAAATGAGATATAAGGGATGGGTTTTATTTTTTCTGGTAATTATCGGTTTTATTCTCGGTAATCTTATCGGAGCACATAGCAGTATCGAGTTTTTGTCCTATGGCGGACAATTCGGTCTTACTTCTCCGCTTGAACTTAATCTCGGTTTTATGATCCTTACTTTCGGTCTTACATTTAACATCACCATTGCCGGAATTATCGGAATGGTACTTGCATTTGTTGCTTACAAGTTTATGAAGATCTGATATGCGTTGCCCCGGAGAAGGGGAAAGGCGCATATGAGTAATAAAGCAGAATTCAGTAATGAGAAACCGTACGAAAGATTTGTTACTTTGGGAGCGGAGAGCCTGACGGATGCAGAGCTCTTGGCCATTATCCTAAGAACCGGAACCCAAGGGTGCGATGCGGTTGAGTTATCCAGGAAGGTACTTGAACTCGGTAAATATCCGAGAACGGGTTTTCTGGGAATCTATGATACGGATATCGAAACCCTTGAGAAGATATCAGGTATCGGTAAGGTAAAAGCAATTAAGCTTAAGGCACTTGCGGAGGTATCCAGAAGGATGCATGAAGCAAGGCTGTCAGAAGGCTTAAATGTTAAAAATGCTTCATCCGTTGCTGAGTATTATATGGAGCGGATGAGACATAATAAATGCGAGAAGGTGATTCTTCTCAGCATTGATTCAAAGGGTAAGATCCTTAGGGAATCGGAGATTTCTAAAGGCAGTGTCAATAAATCCCTGGTTTCCGTAAGGTCCATAATGATGGAAGCTTTGAATGCGGAGGCGGTCAATCTGATCCTTATGCATAATCATCCGAGTGGTGATCCTACTCCTTCAAGAGATGATAACGAGCTTACATCTAAGCTTTCCGAAAGCTGCAAGCTCATGGAAATACCTCTTTTGGATCATATAATAATCGGTGATAACCTGTATTACAGTTATAACGAATCAGGAGTTTTACGGTAAAGAAAGGAAATATTATGCCGGCTAATGCTTACGGTATCGACCTTGGTACCAATCACATCAAGATTTTCAACAACAACGACAATACAATCACTATTCAGAAGAATATGATCGCTATCAAGGACGAGAGTGAATTCTTTGCATACGGTGATTCCGCATATGAAATGCATGAGAAAGCACCCGCAAATATTCAGATTTCATATCCCTTAAGCTGCGGCGTTATTTCCGACCTTCACAATGTCGAGCTTCTTGTTAAGTACATCATCAGCGATCTTCAGGGAGGAAGCCCCAAGAATGCAGATTTCCTCATCGCTGTTCCTTACGATATCACCGATGTAGAGAAGAGAGCGTTCTATGATCTTCTTAAGGAAGCCGGAATCAAGGCTCACAAGATCTACGTTACCCAGATGGCTATCGCAGACGGTGTTGGAATGGGTATCGATGTTAAGAACTCTGTAGGTGTTCTCGTAGTTAATGTAGGATTTGAGACCACCGAGATCTCGGTTCTTTCACTTGGCGGAATCGTATTGTCCAAGCTTATTAAAGAGGGCGGACTTAAATTTGATGATTCCATCAGAGCCGCTGTCAGAAATGAATTCGGTCTTATGATCGGAGGAAAGACTGCAGAGGAAGTTAAGAAGAACCTCAAGGATCTTGAGAAGAACAACAAGGGAGCAACCGTATACGGAAGAGATATCGTAACCGGACTTCCCGTTCAGAGAGAGATTCCTACCAAACTTATCGTAGATTCACTTGAAAGTGACTTTAAGACCATTATCGATAACATTAAGTTCATTCTCGAGAGAACTCCCCCCGAACTTTCCGCCGATATCTTCAGAAACGGTATTTATCTTACGGGCGGAGCAAGCCAGGTATCCCATCTGGTAGAGAGAATCGCAGACGGAACAGGCCTTAAGGTTAATGTTACGGATGAGCCTCTTACATCCACAGCATATGGTCTTGGAAAAATAATTCAGGATCCGGAATTTTCCGGTCTGGCACAGAGTGCCGAGGGCATGGGTAAATGAGTCCTGTCGTAAAACCAAAGGGGGAGAGATTTACACTGCCAAGTAAATATCTCCTCCTTATTTTAACTAGTATATGTATTCTTTTAATGGTGCTGACCTACGGAACCAACATCTTCGATGTCCCTGTTAATTCCGCTGTCGGCAGCGTTATTGTGCCTTTTGAGAAAGGTGTATCCAGAGCGGGAGAATGGCTCAGAAACAGAAAAGATGAGCTTACATCAGTCAGAAGTCTTCTTGAAGAAAACCAGAGACTCAGAGAACAGATTGATGCCCTGACCGAAGAAAACATCATTCTTACTCAGGAGAGATATGAACTCACCGATATGCAGGCTCTTCTGGGATTATCGGAAGTTTATTATTCATATGAAAAGGTCGGCGCCAGGGTTATCTTCAAAGATGCAGGCAACTGGTACAGTTCTTTTATCATCGATAAGGGTACTGACGACGGCCTTGCACTTGATATGAATGTTATCGCGGGCGGTGGACTTGTCGGCCGTATCACTAAGATCGGTCCCAACTGGGCAAGAGTTACATCCATCATTTCAGACGGGGTTAATGTAAGCGGACAGGTAGCATCATCGGATCTTACGCTTATGGTTACCGGAGATCTTAAACTGATCGACAGAGGACTTGTAAGCTTCTCCTTATTGTCCGATCCCGACGGACTTGTTGTTAAAGGCGATAAGGTTGTTACCAGTAATATCAGTGATAAATATTTGCCCGGACTTTTGATCGGTTATATCGATACTGTCCAGAACGATGCAAATAACCTGACTAAATCGGGAACTATTTCTGTAGCTACGGATTTTGATCACCTTTCGGTTGTTTTGGTGATCACTGATTTAAAAGATTACGATTACGAATGATTCAGCGAATTCTCATCGCAATTTCAATACCTTTCTTTTTCCTGCTTCAAACCGGTGTTTTCACATACCTGAAGCTTGGTAACTGTATCCCTAATCTGATGGTTCTGATAGCGTGTATATACGGATTTTTCTATGGTGAAAAGTTCGGATGCGTTGTCGGTTTCTTTTGCGGACTTCTGATAGATATTTTCTTCGGAAATATGCTTGGAATGAATGCACTTATCATCATGTTTATCGGTTACATAAACGGAGGATTCAGCGATCTTTTTTACGCTGAGGATATCAGACTTCCCATGATCCTTCTGACACTCAGCGATGCTACTTACGGATTGATGATCTATATCTTTACCTTCCTCATGAGAGGAAAGCTTTCGCTTGGATATTATCTTACGGGAGTAATTCTCCCTGAGATTTTCTATACGATACTTGTATCACTTGTAATTTACCCCATCCTTCTGGGTATCGATACGTTTTTCAGGAATCTGAGAATCAAGAAGGAAAGAGAAAAACAGGATGTTTGACGGACTTCGTGAGAGAATAATAAATATCTTTACCAGCAGGGTTACGATCATTTATTTGATCATGATCGGACTTTGCTTTGTTTTGTTGTACAGATGTTTCTCTCTTCAGATAATAAATGGTCAGGAGTACCTTGATAATTTCATTCTGGAGCAGGAGAAGGTCAGGGATATCATGCCCACAAGGGGCAATATCTATGATCGTAACGGCAACCTTCTTGCATATAACGAACTTGCTTACTCCATCAATATTGAGGATACTTTTGAAACTTCTTCAACCAAGGATAAGAAGCTTAATGAGCTTGTTTATACTCTCATTAAACTCATCGAGAAAAACGGAGACACCATCGATTCCGATTTCAAGATTGGTCTCAATGAAGACGGTGACTTTGAATATACCGTAACAGGTTCAGCTCTCAACAGATTCCTGGCAGACGTTTACGATCATGCGGATCCCAAGGACCTGACCGATGATGAGAAGATTTCAACGCCTTTACAGGTAATGATCTATCTCAGCAGAAAATCCGGTAAAGGATTCCATTTTGCTGTGGGTGATTATCTTGATCCCGAAGATACAAAATCAGAATTTGTCGAGGGTAAAGGCTATACGAATAAAGAGTGGCTAGAGATTGTAGAAATCCGTTATGCCATGAGCCTTACCTCTTATCGTAAATATATCGGAACAACGATCTCCACCGATGTTAAACCTGAGACCGTTGCTCTTATCATGGAAAATTCCGATATCTTACCCGGTGTTTCGATTCAGGAAGCTACGGTTAGAAGATATGTAAACTCTGTATATTTTGCTCATATTCTCGGCTATACCGGAAGAATCTCCGCAGAAGAGATTGAACTTCTCAACCAGAGAATGATCGATGAAGGTGCAACCGAAGGAACTTATACCTCTGAGGATGTTGTAGGAAAAAGCGGTATCGAAAGCTATCTTGAAACAACTCTTCAGGGAACTAAGGGATATGAAAAGGTAATGGTAGATAATACTGGTAAGGTATTGTCCGTCCTTGAGCATAAGGATGCTGTCAGAGGACAGGATGTTTATTTGTCCATTGATATGGATCTTACCATGGAACTTTATGACATAACCGAGCGTAAGATCGCATATATCCTTATCCAGAAGCTTCAGAACGCCAACTACGCTGTAAGAACCACCGATTCCGTTAAAACAATACCTATCGCGGACGTTTATTATGCAGTCTTTAGAAATAACGTTCTTGATATTTCTCATTTTTCTGCTGAAGATGCGATGCCGACTGAGCAGGATGTTTACGAGAGATTCCTGGCATATAAGGAAACAGCATACTCTACTCTTGAAATCGGTATGAGAACTACCAGAACACCTTATGAGAAGCTTTCTGATGAATATAAGATCTATCAATATTACATTGTTAAGCTCCTTATGAATAACAATGTCTTTATGACATCCGAGATAGATACCGAAGATCCTATATATAAAGCATGGGATAACGGTGGAGACGTATCCCTTGGAGAGTTGCTGGATCACGCCATTTCCATGGGCTGGGTTGATATTTCCAAACTTGATCTAGAGTCCAAATATGCAAGTTCTTCCGAAATCTTTGATGCTCTTATCGTTAAGATATTTAAACTCTGTGACTCTGATGATGAATATCAGACCAGATTTTATAAGTATATGATCTTAAACGGTAAGATCAGCGGATATCAGGTATGCAAGCTTCTTATCGAGCAGGAAGCAATCAATGTTCCCGAGTCAGAGATCAACCGTCTCAATGCAGGAGCAATCAGTGCTTATAATTTCATGGTAAACAGGATTTCCAATCTTGATATTACCCCTGCACAGCTTGCTCTTGAGCCTTGTAACGGTTCCGTTGTAATGACCAATCCAAATAACGGACAGGTAATTGCTCTTGTTTCATATCCCGGATATGATAACAACCTTCTTGCAAATTCCGTAGATACCGATTATTGGAACAGACTCCTTAACGACGATTCATCGCCTCTATTGAACTTTGCCACCCAGTATAAAGCGGCTCCCGGATCCACATTTAAGATTGTATCCGCTACGGCAGGTTTCGGTGAAGGGGTTATCAGCACATCGACTCTGATCAATTGTAACGGTATATTCACAGACATTGAACCGCCTTCAAAGTGTACGGCAGTTCATGGTAATGAAACCGTAAGAACCGCCATAAGAGATTCATGTAACCTATATTTCTTCAACGTAGGTTACAGACTTGCTACACTAAACGGATATTACGACGATGCTGCAGGTTTGGAATACCTGTATAAATATGCCGACATGTACGGTCTTACTCAAAGGTCCGGAGTGGAGATAACGGAGTATGAACCCGATGTATCCGATAAGGACTCGGTTCGATCTTATATAGGACAGGGTACCAACGCATATACGACAACGCAGCTTGCCAGATATGTATCAAGTATTGCAAACGGCGGAACAACCTATGATCTGACACTTCTTGACCATATAGAAGACTCATACGGCAGAACCGTTTGGGAACATGAACCTGTTATTTACAACACCGTTACCCTTGAAGATTATCAATGGAATGCGATCATTAACGGTATGATCGACGGTGTTAACAATAAGCCGTATTTCTCTGATATTCCCGTTGTTGTAGCGGGTAAAACAGGTACGGCTCAGCAGTCCAGATCTAAGCCCGACCACGCTCTTTATATTGCATTTGCGCCTGCAATCGGAGAACCGGAAGTGGCTCTTTGCTGCAGAATTCCTTTCGGATTTTATTCTGATTATGCCGCTCAGCTGGCTCACGAATGCCTGCAGGCTTACTATCATGTAGAACCCGAAGTCGATCAGTCAGCTTATGCTACGGACGAAAGAAGAGACTAAATTACGGAGGATTATATGAGTCAGGGAGTGACTTTAAAAAGCTATAACGGAGCAATTAAGCTCATTCTTGATTCCGAGATGAATTTCAACGAACTTCTCGTCCTTGTCAGGGATAAGTTTTATGCTTCCAAAGCTTTCCTTGGTTCGTCATCCATAATCCTTGATATAGAGGGCAGAAAACTATCCGATTTTGAAGAATCCCTTATTGTGGATGCCATCAATGCAAGCTGTGATGTGGACGTTGCCTGTATCGTAGGTAAGAATGAGAACGATCAGGAGCACATAAGGAAAGTGGGAGAGATCTTAAACGATAAGATCAATTCGCTTGATAAATGTATTATTTTACAGTCCTCTGTAATGAATAAGCAGGTCATTGATGTAGAAGACAGCGTACTTGTACTCGGGGACGTAAATCCCGGAAGTCAGATCAAGAGCTGCGGAAATATCATCGTTCTCGGCGGACTATACGGTTCTGCATATGCAGGATCTGCCGGAGATGAAACTGCTTTTGTGTGCGCAATTGAGATGGAGCCCGAGAGCCTGATAATAGGGGATAAGAAGTATACGCCCGACAGCAAACCTATCTGGTCTGCCATGCTTAAACCCGCTCCCAAGGTTGCCAGAGTATGTGACGGAGAACTTACCATAGGGCCTTTAAACAGGGTCGTAATGGAGAAGATTTATGAGTCTAAGAAATTATAGGATTCGAGATTATGATTTCAAGATAATATTGTTTGCCGTTCTTTTATCCGTTATCGGAGTTTTTGCCATCTCATCAGCAATGGGAGAGACGACTGCGGGTGCCGAGAACGTCAAAAAACAGATCGGAGGTATCATCTTCGGGTCTGTACTTATGATAATCACTTCCCTTATCGATTATCATTTCATCCTGAAATTCAGAATACCTATCTATATTTTTAATATTGTTATGCTGGTTTGGGTTCTTGTGGGCGGACATTCGTCTCACAACGCTCAAAGATGGCTGAATATCGGTGCAATCACCTTCCAGCCGTCCGAACTTGCCAAGCTATTATTGATTTTATTTTTGGCTTCGTTTATTATGAAATACAAGGATAAAATCAGCAGTTTTCATTTGCTTTTGGTATGTTCAGCGCTGTTTTTGGTACCGTTTTTTCTGATTTTTAAACAGCCCGATCTTTCGACCAGTATAGTTCTGGTTTTCATCTTTACCGCCATCATGTTTTCCAGCGGTATCAAGAAAAGAGTTATACTGATCGTTATGCTGATCGTTTTACCTGTGGGTGTGGCTTTTGTAAGTTATATGCTTAACCCGGATAACGGCGTTTTGGAGGGATATCAGTTAAAGAGAATTTACGGATTCCTGTATCCGGAAGATTATCCCGATATCGCTTATCAGCAGAATAATTCCGTAACCGCAATAGGTTCCGGAATGCTTGAAGGCAAAGGCTACAAGAATAATCAGATAACATCGGTCAAGAACAGCAATTTTCTTTCGGAGGCCGAAACCGATTTCATTTTCGCTGTAATAGGTGAGGAATTCGGATTTAGGGGAGCTTCGGTCACGATTGTTTTACTGTTTTTGATATCCCTGAGCTGTTTGAGCGTGGGGATACGGGCAAAAGATACTGCGGGGGCCGTGATATGTGCCGGAATGGGTACTTTTATCGGTATACAGGGCTTTATGAATATAGCCGTTGCTACGTTCCTGATGCCTAATACCGGTATTCCGCTGCCGTTTGTAAGTTACGGTCTTACATCACTTGTTACGCTTTATTTAGGACTTGGGGTAGTTCTGAATGTTAGGCTTCAGGTGAAGCATTCAGTCAATCCGCTGGATGAATTCACACTAAATTTTAATGGAAAGGGGCCGTATTAGGGGATAATGAACATTGCACTTATCGCTCATGATTCCAAGAAAAAGCTCATGCAGAATTTCTGCGTTGCTTATCGTGGAATCCTGACCAAGCACGATCTATACGCCACAGGAACCACAGGAAGACTTATCGAAGAGGTAACCAATCTCTCGATTCATAAATTCCTGGCAGGACATTTGGGAGGAGAGCAGCAGCTTGCCGCACAGATCGAGCAGAACCTGATCGATCTTGTTATATTCCTCAGAGATCCCGTAAATACTACAGTTCACGAGCCAAATGTCGAGAACGTATTCAGGGATTGCGATCTTCACAATATTCCGCTTGCTACCAATCTTGCGAGCGCAGAACTCCTTATAAAATCACTCGACAGAGGTGATCTTGAATGGAGAGAGATGTATAAATGATCCGTCTTTTCGGCAAATCAAAGTTCAGATTAGTATCACTTTTTATAGTTGTAGCGCTTATCATAACGGGATGCGGTTCCGATTTTGCATCCCCTTATTCTGCGTCCGTTTTGGCATCCGAGATGGCCGGAAGAGGCTTTACTGCGGATCTTAAAGCGGACTCTTTTGCATCGGATCTTTGTATAGTTACCGAGAATGTTCCGGCGGAAGGTATCGAGTTATCAACTTCCGTTGAATCTTATCTTCTTGTTGATATCAATAATCAATCCGTTCTTGCTTCCCATGACGCAAACAGACAGATTCATCCCGCATCAACGACCAAGCTTATGACGGCGTTGGTTGCTCTTGAGAACTGCTCAATGGATGAAAAACTTGTTCTCGGTGATGAGGTTACGGGATTTGCATATGATGAGACCGTACTTCCCGGCAAAGTGGGAGATACCATGACCATGGATCAGGCTCTTCATTTCATGCTCATGTATTCAGCCAATGATATTGCCAATGCAATTGCAGTTCATGTCGGCGGAAACATAAGCAATTTCTGTGAAATGATGAATGAGAAGGCAAGAGAGATCGGTGCTACAAATACCCATTTCTCCAATCCTCACGGACTTGATGCGGACGATCATTTTACCACCGCATATGATCTGTATCTGATCTTAAGTGAATGCATCAAATACGAGAAATTTGTTGAGATAGTTTCCAGCTCGGAATACTCAACCGTATATTACAACGCACAGGGAAAGAACGTTGATAAGACTGTCAGAAGTACCGATCTTTTTATCAGAACCGATAAGGATGTAAACGCTCCTGCGGGTATTACCGTTATCGGCGGAAAGACCGGAACCACAGGAAAAGCAGGACATTGTCTTATCGTTCTTTGCAAGGATTCTGCCGGTAATCCGTACATATCCTGTGTCATGGGAACGACCGATACCGACACGCTCTACGCGCACCAAAAAGCGCTCATGAGCCTCATACTAAACAGTTAAAAAGCGATTGAAAAAATACGCTTTTTAAACTATAATCTTATTAGTGATTGACTTGATCCGAAAACGATTTTCGGTGAGGAGCTGATACACTAAAATAACAGCATCGGAGGGCAAATTAGTGGTTTCATTGATAGTTGGTCAGAAGGGCAAAGGTAAGACTAAGGAGCTTTTGGATAGGGTAAATGCCGATGTAAAGAACGTCTCAGGTAATATTGTATATCTTGATAAGGACACCGCTCATATGTATGAGCTGAACAACAAGATCAGACTTATCAATGTCAGTGAATTCGATATTTCCAATTCAGACCAGTTCTATGGCTTCGTTGCAGGTATCATCTCCCAGAATCACGATATTCAAGAAGTATTTATCGATTCTTATGCTAAGATTTCACAGCAGGTCGATAAAGATATAACCGAGAATGTTGAGAAACTTGCGGCTCTGTCCGATAAGTACAAGGTCGATATGGTTCTTTCCGTATCAATCGAAAGAAGCAAGTTCCCGGCAGGTCTTCAGGCTAACGAGAAGATAGCAATCAATTTCCTTTAATATCTATATGACTGAAACCCCGGATAGGCTCTTTCCAGCCGCATCCGGGGTGTATTTATATGAGTAATACAGGCGATAACAACATCAGAAAGTTTACCAAAGAGCATAACTTTGGATTCGGAACGGTCCTTTTCCTCGGGATCTTTATTTACGTTGTTATTGTTTTGTTTATTTACTTTTCATCGGACCCGATTGTCAGATATGAAGTTGTTGAAGGTTCTCTTTCTTCGCAGAATATCTACAGGGCAATCGCATTTAGGGATGAACACGTAATCCAGAGTCCCTATTCAGGATATGTAAACTTCCTTGCAAGGGAAGGACAAAAGGTTGCGGTTGGCGACATTGTTTATACTGTTGACGAAACCGGAAGACTTAATGAATTTCTTGAATCCCAGTCCCTTCTTGAAAACACTTTGTCCGATAAAGAGCTTGATGATTTCAAGAACGATCTTGTTGACTTCTCACATTCATACGATCCCCTTTCTTATTCAGAGGTTTACTCATTCAAGTATTCTCTTCAAAATTCTGTTCTTAAGTTGGCAAATTCCAACTTCCTTGAATCTCTCAGAATGGCACAGGACGAAGGCGGTCTTTCCACTGCCGTAAAATATTGTACCAGCAGTGAGGCGGGAGTTGTTTCTTATTGGGTGGACGGATATGAAACGTTCGATCCTGCCAATTTAACCATGGACAATTTCGACGAGCGTAAATACGAGAAGACCAATATTACCGCAAATGAGCTCAGAGCCGAGGGTGATGTTGTATATAAGCTTTCCGAAAGCGAAGATTGGTTTATTATTTTCCCCATCAAAGAAGCAGATGCGGAAAGTTATGAAGCACAAGGTTACATTCTTACCAGATTTCTGAGAAATCAGTATGAATCCTGGGGTAGGGTAACCATCATCCGTAAGGATAAGGATGTATTTTGCAGACTTGATTTTAACAATTCAATGTCTTCTTTTGTAAATGAAAGATTCCTTGATGTTGAGCTTATCCTTAATGAGGAGACCGGACTTAAAGTTCCCAATTCTTCGATTATTGAAAAAGAGTTCTATCTCATAAATGAGAATTACGTAATATTTGATACCGTAAACAACATTTACTACGTTATCTTATCGGGTTATGACGATACAGGTCAGCCCATTACCATACGTAAAGAAATCTCTGTATACAGCCATGATGAGGAAGCACATGTTTACTATGTTGATGAGACCTTCCTGACGGCGGGAGATACACTCCATATGGAGAATTCGCAGCAGGTATTTGCTATTAAAGATAAAGGTACGCTTACGGGCGTCTATAACATAAATAAAGGCTATGCGGATTTCAAAGAGATCACGATAGTTGCCCAGAATGATGAGTATGCCATTGTAAAACCCAATTCCACATACGGACTCAGAGTTTATGATTATATCGCTCTTAAGGCAGATACCGTATCCGACGATCAGTTTATAAATGAATGACAGGATTTAAAAATGAGTTGTAAAGAGAATTACCTTAGAGTACTTGATGTTGTCTCCGAAGACTTGAAGAAGGCTGGAAGAGACGAATCCGAATGTACATTGGTAGCTGTCAGCAAAACAAAACCTTTGGAACTTCTCAAAGAGGCTTATGAAGCAGGCTGCAGGGACTTCGGAGAAAACTATGTTCAGGAGCTTGTGGATAAGATTCCTCAAATGCCCGAGGATATAAGATGGCACATGATAGGTCATCTCCAGACCAACAAGGTGAAATACCTTATCGGTAAGACATATCTGATCCACAGCGTAGATACTGTCAAGTTGGCCAAAGAGATCGGTAAACAGTCCGAAAAAGCCGGAATAGTCACCGATATTTTGCTTGAAGTAAATGTTGCCGAAGAAGAGTCCAAATTCGGCTTCACATCCGAAAATATCTTGGACGGAGTAAAGGAAATATCCGAGATTCCCGGTGTACGCGTAAAAGGCCTTATGACAAGTGCTCCGATATGCGAAAATCCTGAGGAAAACAGGGTATATTTTCAAAAACTGAAACAATTATCCATTGACATAAAAAACCAAAATATTGATAATGTTAATATGGGTTTTCTTTCAATGGGTATGAGCGGAGACTATGAAGTCGCACTCAGCGAAGGTTCTACTTTCGTAAGAGTCGGAACCGCCATTTTCGGAGAAAGAGATTATTCCAAGTAAAATACAGAGGGAGTTAAGATGGGAAGTACTGTTGATAAGTTTATTAATTTCATGAAACTTGATAACAAAGACGAAGAAGACGATGAAGATTACGGCTTCGGTGATGATGATACCGAACAGCCCGCTAAATATCAAAGTACCGATGATGATTCTCAGGATAAGCCTAAGAAGACAGCAAAGGGAATGTTTAAAAACACAGATTCTCGGAGGAAGACTATGAGTGCAGGAATTAATGCCGGTGTCAGCATGAGATTTCCCAAGGAACTCAATGACGCAGCTGAAGTTGTTGATGATCTTAAGTCTATGAACAGTGTAGTCCTTAATCTTCAGGGACTTGATTCTTCACTTGCTCAGAGCATTTACGATTTCCTTTGCGGTGCTTGCTATGCACTCGGATGCCGTATGGAGAAGGTTTCAGATTACGTATATGTAATCACTCCCGAGAGCGTAACACTTTCCGGCGATCTTTTGTCGGCACAGGGTCCTGACGGAAACGGAATTTTCTGATTCACTAAATTGATCATTTCGGACCGTTTAGCTAATGGCTATCGGTCCGTTATTTTTTGAGGTTTAATAATGAAAGATGTTGAAGCAATAGACATGTCCAGGCTTACGGTTAAAACCGGAACCAAGACTTCATACGACATTGTCTATAAGAAATCATTTGAAGCACTTACCGCAGAGGTTGGTGAGCTTTATCCCGATAAGCCTTCCATATGTGTGATCACAGATTCAAATGTTGATCCTCTTTATGGCGAGGAAGTTGTTAAGAAGCTTGAACCTGTTGCTAAGTCCGTTATCAAATACGTTCTTCCTGCAGGTGAAGAGAACAAGAATCTCGATGAAGTTAAGAAGGTATATGCTTACCTCATCGATAATAAAATGGATCGTAAGTCAGTCCTTGTAGCTCTTGGCGGGGGTGTTGTAGGTGATATGACAGGATATATCGCCGCAACATTTTTAAGGGGAGTTGATTTCATTCAGATTCCCACAACCCTTCTTGCTCAAGCTGATTCTTCCATCGGTGGAAAGACCGGCGTTGATTTTGACGGATATAAGAATATGGTCGGTGCATTTAAAATGCCCGCACTTGTATATACCAATCTTTCAACCCTTTCATCTCTTTCAGGCAAGCAGTTCTGCTCAGGTTTTGCCGAGGTTATGAAATCCGCTCTTTTGAAGGATGAGAAATTCTATACATGGCTTATTGATAACTCATATGAGATCAGAGACCGTGATGTAGATGTTCTTGCCGAGATGGTATATTGCTGCGATGATATCAAGAGATACATTGTGGAGAAGGACCCTTTTGAGCGTAAAGAAAGAGCACTCCTTAACCTGGGACATACTCTCGGCCATGCTATTGAGAAGTATTATGATTTTAAATTCCTTCATGGAGAATGCGTATCACTCGGATGTGTAGCTGCCGCATTCATATCCTGGAAAAAAGAATTCCTTTCCAAGGAGGAGTTTTATGAGATAAGGGATATGTTCGTTCTTTTCGGACTTCCCATCTCAATGGATCTTGCGGATATTCCCAAGATCATCGAACTTACCAAAAACGATAAGAAGATGGATTCAGGTCATGTGAAATTCATTCTACTTAAGAAGATTGGCAAAGCATTCATCAATGAAGAAGTTACGGATGAAGAAATGTCCGCTGCACTTGATGAACTTAATTTCGCCGAAGGAGACTGAAGTTGGAATCCGAAAACAAAAACCTCGTAAGTATGCATGAGAGAAAAAAGATAGCAAAGCCCAAGATGCTTGTTCTTTGTCTTTTTCTGATCGCACTTGCTGTATTTTTTGATCAATACACCAAATACCTGGCTGTTTCTAATCTTAAGGATCAGAATGCCTATGTGCTTATAGATAAAGTTCTTGAACTTTACTATATCGTTAATATCGGATCAAGCTGGGGAATGCTTGCAGGACAGAAAGCTCTTATTCTTTTTATCTCCGCAGTTATAGTAGCTCTTTGTATCTTCATGATCTTTAAGAGCCCCGAAGATGTTAAGTTCATTCCTTTTAATATTTCGCTTTCAATGATCATTGCCGGCGGAATCGGAAACGGAATTGACAGAATAAGATATTCTTACGTAATTGATTTTATTTATTTCAAAGCAATCAATTTCCCGGTATTTAACGTAGCTGATATCTTCGTTACTTGCGGTGCAGCTCTTTTTATCCTTCTTATTCTTTTCAAGTATAAGGAAAAGGATCTGTACTTCATGAAGTTTAACCAGAAGAAGTTCAGGGAGATGAACTAGTGAGACATTACCTGTTTAATGTTGAAGAAGATTATGAAGGGGAGAGAGTCGACAGACTTCTCCCTTCTTTACTTGAAGGAGTATCCAGATCTTATCTTCAGAAGGTTATTAAAGACGGTGGACTTAAAGTAAACGATAAGGCTGCAAAATCATCTCTTAAAGTAAAAGAAGGAGATGTACTTGAACTTGACCTTCCCGAAGCTGAGAGCCCCGATATTCCCGCAGAGAACATCCCTCTGGATATTCTGTATGAGGATTCCGATGTCATTATCGTAAATAAACCCAAGGACATGGTCGTTCATCCTGCTGCAGGACATTATACGGGAACGGTGGTCAATGCTCTTATGTATCATTGCGGGAATTCCCTCAGCGGTATAAACGGCGTTATGCGTCCGGGAATCGTACACAGGATCGATAAGGATACAACCGGCTCTATCATAGCCTGCAAAAACGATCAGGCTCATATGAAGCTTTCAGAGCAGTTTAAAGAGCATTCCATCACCAGAGTATATAAAGGTATCTGTCTTGGTGTAATAAGTGATGATGAGGGCGTTATAGATGCTCCCATAGCCCGCATGACTAATGACAGGAAGAAGATGGGTATTGTTCCCGGTGGTAAGAGAGCTGTTACCCATTATAGAGTTCTTGAAAGATTTAACGATTATACCTATCTCGAATTCAGACTTGAGACAGGAAGAACTCATCAGATAAGAGTTCACATGGCTCATATCGGACATCCTTTATTGGGCGATACCGTTTACGGAAATCCTTCCTCCAATCT
>JAEEGL011570671.1_pt1 | contig 25358 bp, 20 predicted proteins | sample 9134231 | NCBI WGS metagenome assembly JAEEGL01 (sample SAMN16246548, study PRJNA631951) | gut metagenome | biome: gut microbiome; feature: rumen; material: fiber-attached | host: Bos | place: Iran: Karaj | collected 2018-10
CTTGTCGCCGACCTTGAGGTTCGGGTCGAGCTTGTCCCAAGGATGAGGAGTGAGCTGCTTGAGACCGAGGGCGATACGCTTCTGCTGCTCGTTGAAGTCGAGCACGACGACCTTGATCTTCTCGTCGAGGGCGACGATTTCCTCGGGGTGGTTGACACGGCCCCAGCTCAGATCGGTGATGTGGATGAGACCGTCCACGCCGCCGAGGTCGACGAACACGCCGTAGTTGGTGATGTTCTTGACCACGCCTTCGAGGACCTGGCCCTTCTCGAGCTTGCCGATGAGTTCAGCCCTCTTGGCCTCCTGCTCGGCCTCGAGCAGAGCTTTGTGGGAAACGACCACGTTGCGATACTCGTTGTTGATCTTGACAATCTTGAAGTCGATGGTCTGGTTGACATACTGGTCGTAGTCGCGGATAGGCTTGATGTCGATCTGGCTGCCGGGGAGGAATGCCTCGATGCCGAACACGTCCACAATCATACCGCCCTTGGTGCGGGTCTTCACGAAACCCTTCACGACCTCGTCCTTCTCGAACGCTTCGTTTACCCTATCCCAAGACTTGAGGGCACGGGCTTTCTTGTGCGAAAGGACGATCTGTCCCTTCTTGTCTTCGGGAGACTCGACGAGGACCTCCACCTTGTCACCGACCTTCAGGTCAGGATTGTAGCGGAACTCGGTGGCCATGATCACGCCTTCGCTCTTGCCGCCCACGGAGACGACGACCTCGCGCTTGTTGATGGCGGTGACTTCGCCTTCCTTGGTCTCGCCGCCGTCTATGCGGGCGAGAGTCTTGTTGTAAGCCTCTTCGATTTCCTCCTTGTCGGATGCGCCGTAAACGTCGCCGCCTTTCTCAAAGGAGTCCCAGTCGAACTCTTCGGGAGCCACTGATGCATTGAGCATCTGCCCGGTCTTGGTTACTTTTTCTTCAATTTCCATTTGTTTCAATAAGTTTTTGAAATTAGTAATTGGACATTATGTATTGTGCCTGCAGGACAACAGTCCTGACAAAAGCGCGCAAATTTAGGTAAAATAATTGATAATAAGAAAAATATTATTGCTATTTTTGTGCTATGGAAACAGTTCTTCTTTCGGATTTCGTCCGCTGGCTCGGCGACAACCATTCATGGATCCAGGCAATATCCCTGATTTGCGGCGTCACATACATGGTGCTGCAGATTTTCCAGCACAAGTGGATGTGGTATTTCAGCATTGCGGCTTCAACCGCGGCGTGCATCATAGCCTCCACCAACCTGGACGGCGGCGCATGGGCTCCGCTATGGGCGCAAGTGGCTCTGAACGTGTATCTTATCGTCATCGCCATCATCGGAATCATACACTGGAGAAAGCTCGAAAGCGAAAGCGGCGGCAAGCTCCATATCGTGCGCCTGCCACGTGCTCGCCTGATAACCTGCCTTGCCATCATAGTGCTCGGAACTCCCCTTCTTGCCTGGGTGCTCGGCAAGACCAGCGACCCTTCGCCCCTGCTTGACGGAGCATCCCTGGTAATCAGTCTCGTGGCCGCATATCTACTCTCCCAGTCGCATGTGGAACAGTACCTGTTCTGGATCGTAGCCAACACGCTCATCATCATAGTGTATGCAACCCAGGCCAAGTGGCTCATGGCTATCATGTACACCTGCTACAACGTGGCCTGCATCATGGGCTACATCAACTGGAAGAAGAACGGCGTCATAGTGGAATGATACCGGCCGACAATTACCCTTCCAGCGCCCTTCGCGATGCCGTGGACGCCATCAGTTCGCTGCCCGGAGTAGGCAGCAGGAGCGCCCTGCGCCTCGCCCTGCACCTGCTGAAGCAGCCCGCCGACAAGATCCATCACTTCGCCTCCGCCATCGACAACCTGGCCGAAGGCGTGCATTACTGCAAGACCTGCATGATGGTGGCCGACGGCGACGAGTGCTCCATCTGCGCCGACCCGCGCCGCGACCACGGCACAATCTGCGTGGTGGAAAGCGTTCGCGACGTCATGAGCATCGAGGCCACCGGCCAGTACCACGGCGTGTACCACGTGCTCGGGGGCATCATCTCCCCCATCGCCGGCGTAGGCCCGTCCGACCTTACCATCAAGCAGTTGGTAGAGAGAGTCGGCCCCGGCAACGAAGTGATCATGGCCCTTTCGGGCGATGTGGAGGGAGAAACAACCGCATTCTATATTTACCGGCAGATAGCGCCCAAGGGGTGCAGGGTGACCACCCTCGCCCGCGGCCTGGGATTCGGCGACGAACTCGAATACGCCGACGCCCTCACGCTCGGCCGCTCAATAGTCAACCGTCAGGAATTCAAGCCTTAGCAATGGGTATCCTGGAATCGATTCTGGTAGCTTTTTCTCTCTGCGCCGACTGCTTTGCCGTGACCCTCTGTTCCAGCGTAACGCTCAAGGACTTGCGCTGGACCAACGTACTCAAGGTCGCCGTCTCTTTCGCCATAATCCAAACCGGGCTTCTGCTCGCAGGATGGGCGTTCGGCAGTCTGTTCGCCTCGTACGTGATCAAGGTGTCGCATATAATCGGCTTCCTGCTGCTGCTTTACGTTGGCGGTTCCATGCTGTTCGAAGGAATCCGCGGATCCGACGAAGTCCGCGACCTGGGCAGCTGGGGCAAGATCTTTCTGGGCGGTGTGGCCACCAGCATCGACGCCCTCGCCGTGGGCGTCGCCGAGTCCATGGAAAACACCGCATGGAGCGGTTTCCTGCCGCTTCTGATCGCCGTTTTCGTGGTAACCGCCCTCTCCGCCGTCCTGGGCATTTGCGGAGGCAAGTTCATCGGCAACCGCGTCGGCCGCATCGCCGAAATTATCGGCGGCTGCATCCTCATCGGCATCGGCGTTTCGCTGCTGCTCTAACCCCTGATTATCAGCACCTTGGCTGTTCCATCTGTGGGATTTTTTCCCACAGATGCAGGAGCGAAACGATTAATAGCCAGAGAGTTAGCGAACGCTGAACTTATACAGGCAGGTGTGAGAATAGGTTTCGCCGGGGCGGAGGACTGTGTCGGAGAAGCCGGGGTGATTGATGCTGTCCGGGAATTTCTGGGTTTCGAGGGCAATGGCACCGCGGAAGGCTATAGCATTGCCGTAGCGGTCGACGGTCTTGCCGTCGCCGAAGAAATTGCCGCTGTAGAACTGCAGTCCGGGCTGGTCGGACCAGACTTCCATGAAACGGCCGCTCTCAGGCTCATATACGGTGGCGTCCAGAACCAGGCCGCTGCATTTTGGTTTTCCACATGTTCCCCCACACTTGCAGCTGTGCCCGTCTTTGCATGAACAGAATGCATCTGTGTCTATCACCCAGTTATGGTCGTAGCCGTGCCCGAACCGAAGCTGCTCGTCGTCGGCATCGACCCTCTCGCCGATGGTGTGCGGCTCACGGAAATCCAGCGGGCTGCCGTCGAGGGACACGATTTCGCCAGTGGGGATCAGTTCGGAATCGACCGGTGTAGTATGGGACGCGTTGATGGTCAGCACGTGGCCGAGAATGTCGCCCTGACCGCTCCCCTTCAGGTTGAAGAAGGAATGGTGCGCCAGATTGATCAGCGTGGGGGCATCGGTGGTGGCGGTGAATTCGACCTTCAGCGCCGAATCGGAAGTCAGCGTAAAACGGGCATTTATGGTCTTGTTGCCGGGGAAGCCGCCGAGCCCGTCGGGATGCACAACTTGCATCAGTATGCTGCTGTCGCTGCGCTCCAGGACGTCCCAGAGCAGATTGTCGATGCCGGTGAAGCCACCGTGCAGGGTATTGTTCCCGTCGTTCCGGTCAAGTTTGTACTCCTGCCCGTCGAGGGTGAAGGAGGCTCCTCCGATACGGTTGGCGACAGGCCCGGGGCTGGCGCCCAGGAAACGCTCGCCGGGATTGGAGGCATATTTGTCAGGAGCATCGAAGCCCAGCACCACGTCGGCGCACTCACCGTTGCGGTCAGGCACAGTCAGGCTCATGACGCGCGCGCCGAAATCGGTAATCTCCATGGTGAGACCGCCGCCTGTGATGGTGTACACCGACGGCTTGGGAGCGCAGGCCGAAAGGACAGCCAGCGCAAGAACGGGGAACAATGTTCTCATGACATTTTCTTATGTTTGAAAATCAGGAAGATACCCAGTACCAGCACGACCATCAGGGCGGCGATGGCAATCCACGCCCACCACTTCTCGGCGAAAGGCAGGGTAACGTTCATGCCGTAGAAACTGGCCACCAGCGTGGCAGGCATAAGGAGCAGCGAAATGAGGGTGAAGATCTTCATTATCCTGTTCTGCTCCAGATTGATAAGACCCACCACGGTATCCTGAAGATACTCGAGCCTTTCGAAAGCGAAATTGGTATGGTTGATGAGTGATGCGATATCCTGAAGAATCACGGAGAGGTCTTCGCGCAGCTCCGAATTCTTGGGGCAGCGCTTGCTCTTTATGATATTGGAAATCAGCCTCTGCTTATCCACAACGTTCTCGCGCACGAACATTGCATTCTCTTGCAACTGATTGATATCCAGGAGGAATTCCTCATTGATGTCTTCCTGCTGGTTGATGCGCTTGCTGAACTGCGACACGTCCTTGGAGATAAGCTCGACGATATCGGCGTCGAGGTCGATACGCTTGTCCATTATCTCCACGAACACCGTGAACCCGTCGGGAAACTGGTCGGGTAACGCCTGTATCTTTCGCTGGAGGGTATCGAAGGAACGGAGGGGTATCTCACGAAGGGTGGCGATGATCCTGTCGGTCAGGATGAAGGATACGGCATCCATCAGCATCTCGTCGTCGGCCGGCGAGAGGAAGTTGGTGTTGGCGTATATGGCTTTGTCATCCTCGGAGAAACGGGATGAACTTTCAATCTCTTCTGCCTGGGCGCGGCTTTGGATTTCCGTACCCAGAAACGCCTCAGTAGCCCTTTTTTCCTCACCGCTCGGGGAGATGAGGTCGATCCAGAGGACGTTTTCCTTGCCGATGGCAGCGTATTTCTTTTCAGTCTGGGCGAGAAGTATCTCGGACCCGGCGCGATAGAAAATCCTGATCATCTTGCCTTCCTGTTTGTTCCCGGCACAATTGTCGGAAGGGGTTGAACTTTCGTGGAATCGTGCAAAGGTAAGTATTTTTTACAAAAAAAAGAGCCCGAATCGCTTCGGGCCCTAATTTTTTTGTCTTTGTTTCTACCTGGCTTTGCCGTTGGAACCAAGAACGTTAAGAATCTTGTGTATGTACATCTTCTTCATTTCCTCACGGGCGGGTTTCAGATACTGCCTGGGATCGAAGTGTCCGGGGAACTCGGTAAAGTGCTGGCGGATTGCCGCGGTCATTGCAAGACGGCTGTCGGAGTCGATGTTGATCTTGCAGACTGCGCTCTTGGCTGCCTTGCGGAGCTGCTCCTCGGGGATACCGACTGCATCGGGCAGTTTGCCGCCGTTGGCGTTGATAATGTCGACATACTCCTGAGGGACGGAGGAAGAACCGTGAAGCACGATGGGGAATCCGGGGAGCTTCTTCTCAATGGCCTTCAGCACGTTGAATGCAAGCGGCGGAGGTACCAGACGGCCGGTCTTGGGGTCGCGGGTGCACTGCTCGGGCTTGAACTTGTATGCGCCGTGGCTGGTGCCGATGGAGATGGCGAGGGAGTCGCACTTGGTCTTCTTGACGAAGTCGATGACCTCTTCGGGCTTGGTGTAGTGGGAGACCTCGGAAGAGACCTCGTCCTCAACGCCTGCGAGCACGCCGAGTTCGGCCTCGACGGTCACGTCATGCCTGTGGGCATAGTTGACAACCTTGCGGGTAAGAGCCACGTTCTCGTCGTAAGGGAGAGCGGAGCCGTCGATCATAACGGAAGAGAAACCAAAGTCGACGCAGCTCTTGCAGAGCTCATAGCTGTCGCCATGGTCGAGATGGAGAACGATCTGGGGGCGCTTCCAACCCAGTTCCTTTGCATACTCGACGGCACCCTGTGCCATATAACGGAGGAGGGTCTGGTTGGCATAGTTGCGTGCACCCTTGCTCACCTGCAGGATAACGGGAGACTTTGTCTCGGCGCAGGCCTGGATGATGGCCTGGAGCTGTTCCATGTTGTTGAAGTTGAACGCAGGGATGGCGTAACCGCCCTTGACTGCCTTGGCAAACATCTCGCGGGTGTTCACAAGGCCAAGATCTTTAAAAGAAACTTTCATAACGATATAACAGAATAAACTAACGTTCGTGTAAATCATGCAAATATAACAATTCTTTTCGATAAACGGAAAAGATTTGCTATCTTAGGGGGCGAAATGACAGGAAAGGTAATCATATTCTCCGCCCCCTCCGGGGCAGGCAAAAGCACGGTCGTGGGACACCTCCTCGGCCTGCATCCCGAATTCGAGTTTTCCATCAGCGCCACGTCCCGTCTGCCCAGGGGCAGCGAGCAGGACGGCGTGGAATACTATTTCATCACCGCCGACCGTTTCCGCGAGCTCATATCCCAGGACGCATTCGTGGAATACGAAGAGGTTTACCAGGACCGCTTCTACGGTACACTCAAGTCCGAAGTCGAGCGCATCTGGGCCAAGGGGCACGTGATCGTCTTCGACGTCGACGTAAAGGGCGGCGTGAGCCTGAAGAAGTACTTCGGCGACACGGCCCTCTCCGTGCTCATCGTTCCCCCGTCCCTCGAAGTGCTGGAGCAGCGCCTGCGCGGGCGCGGCACCGACAGCGAGGAGGCAATCACCGAGCGGCTCGCAAAGGCGGGCTGGGAGCTTGAATTCGCCTCCGGCAAATTCGACCGCGAACTGGTCAACGACCGTCTGGAAGACACCTTCGCCGAATCCGAAGCGATAGTCGACGCCTTCCTATGCGAATAGCCGTCTACTCCGGATCCTTCGACCCTCTTCACATAGGGCATCAGGCAATCATGGAGTACCTGACGCGCGAGCGTGCCTTCGACTGGGTGTATCTGGTCATCTCACCGCAAAACCCCTTCAAAGACCCGTCAAAGGCCCTTTCGGGCGAACAGCGCTACCGTGCCGCCATAGACGCGGTGCGCCGCCACCCCGACCTGCATGTCTGGGTAGACAACATCGAGCTGTCGATGGAGCCGCCCCACTATACCATCCGCACCCTTGACGCCCTTCGCCGCCGCGAGCCCGACAACGAGTTCACGCTGGTGGTCGGAGCCGACAATCTGGCGAACATGCTGCACTGGCGCGACGCCACGCGTATCCTGTCCGAGTACGGCGTTGCGGTTTATCCACGCACCGGTTTCGATACCGACAGGATACGGGAGATCATCTACGAGCAGATGCGCCTACTCCCCTCCCCTTACACCCTGGATGCTGCGTCGGTGCACGACCTGCCCGGCACGGTAGGCTTCGAAGACGCCGACCACATGTACAAGATCGATATCATCGACGCCCCTATCGTGGACATCTCATCTACACGCATCCGCGAAGGAATCGCCGCCGGCGAGGATATGAGCCGCTGGCTTATGTAAAACCATACATTCGCATATATGAACAAGGTGATTATATCTCTGGCGGCAATGCTTTGCTGCATTTGTCTGGAGGCCCAGCAGAAGGTGTCTCTGTTCCGGATAGCAGAGACCTGGGACAAGCAGGAATATGTGCTGGCCGTTGACGGGCCGGCGGTGTGCTCGGCCTGCGTCGACGTCTTTGCCCAGAAGTTTTATGGTAATCCCATGCTCCATGCGCTGGGGGCCAGTTTTTCCGGAGAAGAAGCGGATGTGGACGTACCGGTGGCCGCGTTCAAGGCGGACGACAAGAACGGCTACTGCATGATCCGACTCAAAAGCAGGCAACTTGCGGAGACGGAGGCAAAGCTCTGGACCCTGCCTGACGGCAAGCAGGTATTCGTCGTCAAGATGGTCAACTGGGAAGAGGACACTCTGCCGCGAATCTTCTTCTTCGAAGTCGACACGGAGAACGGCAGGCTCGTGCCGGGCGATGAGCCGGACGGGCTGGTTTACGGAAGTATCGAGAACTTCCTGCTGCCGCGCAGAGGAAACAGGATTGTTGTCAAGTGGGAGAACCGGCCATCGGACCTGATCGTGCTGCAGGACGACGGGAGTTTTGTCTATCTGGCATATGCGGCAAATGCCTTTTCCTGTTACGTGCTGGATCCGGATCCCTCGGGGAAGACCAATCTGCGGTCGTCCCCCGGCGGCAAAATCATAGGGCAGATTTCCGAATCAGCTTCCGACGATGAGGGTGGAGCCTTGATCGTCTCCGTTTTCAATCCCACCAAGGGGTGGTGGCAGATTCTGGAGAAGTCGGTCGGCGGATTGAAGATATCCGGCGAAGGGTGGATACACTATTCGGTGCTTGCAATGCGCACCCGCAATTACGGCCAGGAGACACTTAAGCTGCACGCGGATCCGTCTGCCGAATCTGCTGTGACCGGTTACATCTATCAGGAAGAGGCCACCGTCCGCCCCATGGACATCAGCCCCGACGGCGAATGGACCAAGGTCAAAGGTCCTGACGGCACCGGATGGCTGGAGTCCCGCTGGCTCTGCGGAAACCCCTACACTACCTGTCCTTAGAGTGCGAAGTCGACCAGGATAGGACGGTGGTCGGATGAATTGTAGTAATTGCTGCGCTCCCACACCATGTTCGTCCACTTCTCGTTAAGGATCATCGCATTCTTCACCTTCGAGAACATCGCCGGCGAGGCGTACATGAAGTCGTAACGCGGAGGCGTGTTGCCTGCTGCATCATCGGCCCATGTACGGGTGGCGAAAAAGTGCCCTGGATATGTCAGGCCTATGATATCCTTGTAGGGAGTCTGATTAAGAATATAGTCGTGGGAACTCAGGAACGGGCTGTCATCGGGCAGTTTGTAGTGCCAGTTGTCGATCCTGGAGCGGGTGTTGAAGTCGCCCATCATCAGCCAGTTCTGTTCCGACGAGAACTGCGGATTGAAGATGCTCTGCGAGCAGATGTACTTGATCTCGTGCTCCCGTTGGGCATTTCCTCCCCTGCTCTGGGCGGAGTCGTATGAGTTGTTCTTTATGACGAATTTGGCATAATAGCCGTAAGCGTGCGGCCATAGATGCAGGGTCACGAAGTTCACTTTCTCACCGTTCACGTCGACCTGGAAGACACCGGCTCCGTGCGCTACGGGCATGTAGCTCTCGGGCTTGCCGGAATGGGTGAAACTGGTAGTATCCACGGAAGAGTCCGTTTCGGTAATCTTGAGAAGCGTCTTTATGGGATACCTGGACGTAATCACCTGGGGATAATAATCTTCCGCATAGAGCCTGTAGCCGCCGATGGCCGCATAACCGTGCCCTACAGCCTTGGCAAAGCCCTGCCAGTGAGCCGGAAAATACCAGTCGGCAGGTGCCTTCTTGGTTGTCGAATGATCCTTATAGATGCTCTGGGCTTCACACCAGACGCATACGTCGGGGTCGTATTTCTGTACGAATTTGCGGAAGTTGTCGAACTGGTATGGCTGGTCGCTCCACATTCCGTTCTGGATGTTCCAGAACAGCACCCGCAGGTTTTTGGGTGCACGCTCCATATCCTTTATGCGCGTCACCTTGATGTCGTCGAGCCAGAAACCATGTACCAGATTGGTAGCAGTCGAGTTGCCGCACCACTGGAGCATGGTGCCGTCCGTGGCCTTCTCGATATCCATGGTTATGCTGTGCCATCCGCCGGACAACTGCGCCGCACCGAATAGGAAAGCGTGTTCTATTCCGTCATGCACGGTATTGACTTCCAGCGCTTTCCCGTCAAGAGTCACGCCTCTGACCACACCACTCAGAACGACCTTGAAGCAAAGGTCGTCGTTGAAACCGTCCACGGTGCGCACACGGAAACTGACACGGATGTCCGATACCTCACCGATAGCGGTCAGCATGGGGCTCTGCGCTATCCCCCGCTTGCCGTTGTCGTTGATACCCACCCCGAGGCAGCCGTCGTATTCCCTGCAGCGGAAAAGATACACCCATGAACCAATGTTCTTCTGCTTGACGTAACTGTCAGTGCACACGTGCGAAGTCGCAACCGTCTTCCACACATCGGACTTGAACTCTATGTGACTCAGCGGGTTCTGCACGTCTTCCCTGAAGTTGTCGGACTGAATGTCGGGGCCTCCGTCTGTGTTAAACAAATGGAAATCCTCCTCCCACAGGACATCCCCAGGCTTGGGGTCGGGAAACTCGTTCTCCGGGTTATCCACCTCCGGGTCCTTTGGCTTCAAATCGTCGAGTATGCCGCCCGTATTACAGGCCGCCACCGCCAGAAGAAGAATCAAAGCCAGACGTTTCATGATGTAAAGATAGTAAAAAAGGAGGATGGGAGTTCAGAACAGACAATAAAAAAAGCCCCGCGCGGGGGCTTATTATTATTGTTCGTCGGGTTGACCGTTTCCGTAGTCGGGGCCGGGACCGCCCTGGGGGCCTCCCTGGGGGCCGCCGCCGAATCCGCCGGGATTGAATCCCGCTCCACCCTGAGGACCGCCTTGGGCACCGCCCTGGGCTGCTTTCGCCATATCCTCGGATGCTGCGTGCCATGCTGCCTCCAGTTCGGAGTTGTAGCGGTCGATGGCGCTCAGGTCCTTGGCCTCGACGGCCTTCTTGAGCTCGCTGCAGGCGTTCTCGATGGCGCTCTTCTTGTCGGCGGGAATCTTGTCGCCGTATTCTTTAAGGTTCTTCTCTGTCTGGAAGACCATGGCATCGGCGCTGTTGATCTTGTCGACGCGCTCCTTCTCGGCCTTGTCGGCTTCCTCGTTTGCCTTGGCTTCGTCGCGCATGCGCTGGATCTCGGCGTCTGACAGGCCGCTGCTGGCCTCGATGCGGATGCTCTGCTCCTTGCCGGTGGCCTTGTCCTTCGCGGACACGCTCAGGATGCCGTTGGCGTCGATGTCGAAGCTCACTTCGATCTGAGGTATGCCGCGCGGTGCGGGTGCGATGCCGTCCAGATGGAACACGCCAATCTGCTTGTTGTCCTTTGCCATGGGGCGCTCGCCCTGAAGCACGCGGATCTCGACGCTCGGCTGGTTGTCGGCAGCAGTGCTGAATACCTGGCTCTTCTTGGCAGGGATGGTGGTGTTGGACTCGATAAGCTTGGTCATCACGCCGCCAAGGGTCTCGATACCGAGGCTCAGAGGGGTGACGTCGAGCAGCAGCACATCCTTCACGTCGCCGGTAAGAACGCCGCCCTGGATAGCTGCGCCGATGGCAACGACCTCGTCGGGATTAACGCTCTTGTTGGGCTCCTTGCCGAAGAAATCCTTTACCAGCTCCTGCACCTTGGGGATACGGGTGGAACCGCCAACAAGCAGGACTTCGTCGATCTGGGATGCGGTGAGCTTTGCATCCTCAAGTGCCTTGCGGCAAGGCTCGATGCTGCGGCGGAACAGGTCGTCGCACAGCATTTCGAACTTGGCGCGGCTGAGGGTCTTGACGAGATGCTTGGGCATGCCGTCCACAGCGGTGATGTAAGGCAGGTTGATTTCTGCGCTGGCAGCGTTGGAAAGCTCTATCTTTGCCTTTTCGGCGGCTTCCTTGAGACGCTGGAGGGCCATAGGGTCCTTCTTGAGGTCCATTCCGCCGTTCTCGGATGCGAACTCGCCGGCGAGCCAGTCGATGATTGCCTGGTCGAAATCGTCGCCGCCAAGGTGGGTGTCACCGTTGGTGGAACGTACTTCGAAAACGCCGTCTCCAAGCTCGAGGATGGAAATATCGAAGGTGCCGCCGCCGAGGTCGTACACGGCGACCTTCATATTCTTGTTTTTCTTGTCAAGTCCGTATGCAAGGGCCGCTGCGGTAGGCTCGTTGATGATTCGCTTCACGTCCAGACCTGCAATCTTGCCGGCCTCCTTGGTGGCCTGGCGCTGGCTGTCGGAGAAGTATGCCGGAACGGTGATGACCGCCTCGGTAACAGGCTGTCGCAGATAGTCTTCCGCAGTCTTCTTCATTTTCTGGAGAATGATGGCGGAAATCTCCTGGGGGCTGTAGAGCCTGCCGTTGATATCGACGCGGGGAGTGTTGTTGTCGCCGCGGGATACGTTGTAAGGGACACGCGCCACCTCTTTGTTCACCTGGTCATAGGTTTCGCCCATGAAGCGCTTGATGGAGAAGATGGTGTTCTTGGGGTTGGTAATTGCCTGACGCTTTGCCGGCGAACCCACCTTGCGCTCTCCGTTGTCGGTGAATGCCACTACGGACGGGGTGGTGCGGGCGCCTTCGTCATTGATGATCACGGTCGGCTGGTTGCCTTCCATAACGGCCACGCACGAATTCGTGGTGCCGAGGGCTATTCCGATAATCGTTCCCATAATATTTAACTTTTAATATTTCACTTCAGTCACCCGCCACCTCCGGCGGGCCGGAATCATATCATCAAATCCTTTGCCATCCCCTATTCTCTGACAAATTGTCATAAATTGTTATCTTTGCATCATGGTTTACAGACAACTGACACCCGAGGAGTATGCCGACATGGCATCGCGCATACTCTACGAAGACAACCACCTGCTTGTCGTGAACAAGAAGAGCGGCGAGATCACCCAGGGCGACAAGACCGGCGACGAATGCCTGGCCGACAGCTACAAGGCCTTCATCGCCGCCCGCGACAACAAGCCAGGGCAAGTCTTCCTTGGCATTCCGCACCGCCTCGACAGGCCTGTGAGCGGCATCTGCATACTTGCCAAGACCAGCAAGGCGCTGGGGCGCCTGGGAGTGATGCTACGCGAGTCGGGCGTCCATAAAACCTACTGGGCGCTGTGCTGCGCCAAGCCCGAGCCGCCCGAAGGACATCTCGAGGACTGGCTGATAAAGAACGAGCCAAAGAACAAATCCTATGTGACCACGGAGCGCCCGGGTGCCAAACTCGCCAAACTCAACTACCGCTGGCTGGGCAGCACCGAGCGATACCATCTGGTTGAGGTCGAGCTGCTGACAGGCCGTCACCACCAGATACGCTGCCAGCTTGGCAACATAGGATGCCCGATCAAGGGCGACCTTAAATACGGTGCGCCACGATCCAATCCCGACGGCGGCATCAATCTGCACGCGCATGAGATCCGCTTCGAGCACCCGGTAAAGCATACCGAAGTGCACGTCATAGCCCCGCCGCCGGCCTCCTGGCCCTGCGATTCCGTCAAGTGAGTTTTATCAGGCTTCGGGCGAATTCGCTCGGGGTCATGTGCTCGTTCAGCTTGAAGGCCATGTTGAACGATACCACCGTGTGGAATCCGCTCATCTGCGCAACATCAACCATGCGCAGGCCCGGGTCCTTCTTAATCAGCTCCATGGCATATTTGACCCGGTAATAATTGACGAGCTGATTAAAGTTGCGCCCGGAATGGAAGTTTATCGACTTCGACAGGTAGAGCCTGTTGGTCCTAGTCATGCGCGACAGGTCATCCACAACGAAATCATCCTGCAGATACGGTTTCTTGGTTTCCATGATTCGCACAACGTCGTTGAACAAAGCCGCCGACCGGCTGTCGGAATCCACATACTGCACAGGCATACGATAGGCGGCGCTGCGCTGCCCCTGGCGTATTTCTTTTTCCTTCTTGTGCCCGAAGAACAGGGTCTTGCGGGAAAAGGCCCTATAGTACTGCAGGCAGAAAAACGCCGCCAGCACGATGCACAAAACCCATCTGGCAACAGCGCTGCCCATGAATGCACACAGCCACGCGCCCGTCATCATGAATACCGACAAGTGGAACAGCTGCAGATAATCCAGCACGCCCTGCCATACTGCCGCCACAAGAAACAACGGCGGCACGTCGGAGAACTTGCGCCTGGTTTTGGCGACCAGATACGACGCAAGAAACAACGACATCGCAAACACGAACGCCTGCGGAGGACATCGGAGGGCCTTCAGGGCTACCGACACGCATAATGCCGGAACCGCAAACAAAAAGGACTGAAACACGGAATCGTGAGGTACAGGATAAAACATAAGGATAGCCAAAGCACACCAAATGTTTACGCAAACAACATCCGTGGACAGTCCCCCGTCACGAAAACAATCGACAATGGTAAAAACCGCCACCGCCGCCAGTGAAGCCAGCCGCAGCAATAAATGAAAAGGGATAATATTTTTCATAACGGGACCAAAAATATGCAATGATCCCGAGATGGATGGAGACAATCATGTGGTATTTTTCGAAATTTACGATTCTTTCGAAAAACTATTTTTTCTCCATTATTTTCTCCTTGATTTTATCGAATCCCTTGCCATATACTCCGGTCACAAGCGACACGGAAAGGAAGGCGTTGGGGTCGACGGTCTTGACCATCTTGAGAAGCAAGCTGAGGTCGGACTTGCGGGTAATGACCATGAGCACTTCGGTATCGTGCTTGGTGTACCAGCCCTTGCCGTCCAGGACAGTCACGCCACGATGCAGGTCATTGGTAATCATATCGGCAATCTCCGCGTACTTCTGAGACAGGATGAAAACCTGCACGGACTGGCGCGAGCCGGACAGATAGAGGTCGATGACGGTACTGTTCACCACTACCAGGATAAAACCGTAAACCACCGTGGTTATCTTTTCAGTCCACGGCAGCAGCTCTCCGTCTGCTGAATACGAAGGCACCAGCAGGGACGAAAGGATAATCACAACGTCCATCCACAGGATCATTCGCCCCGGCGAAACGTTACGGTACTTGTTGACCATCAGGGCGATGATATCCGTTCCTCCGGTACTGCCGCCCTGCGACATGGCCATTCCTATTCCGACTCCGGCCATGATGCCGCCCATGATCGTACTCATCAGCTTGCCGTTGTCCACCGCCAGGGTCTGGCAGATTTCGGGCGGAATGAGCCCCTGCAGCACGTTCAGGCCTATGGAGGCTACTATCACGGCATACACCGTCTTGCCTCCGAAGCCCTTGCCCAGGATGAACAGGGCTATCACCAGCAGGATCGCATTGACTACGAAATAGGTAGTCCCAATCTTTATGAATCCCTTTGTCGCGTACTGAATGATTGCGGCTATACCGGAAACGCCGCCGCCAACCAGGTTGTTGGGAATCAGAAACAACGCCCATCCCGTGACATACAAAACTATGCCCAGGGTCATGATCAGGTATTCCTTTGCGTATACGAACGCGTTTTTCTTACTGAGCTGCATTCTTCTTATTATTGATAGTCTTCTTTATACCTGCCTTGATTTCGTCAAAGCCCTCACCATAAACATTGTTCGTAGGCGACACCGACATGAACGCCCTTGGATCTATCTCCTTTATTACCCTTGAAAGCTGAGGCAATTCCTTCTGGTTGATGAGAATAAGCAGTACGTCCTTTTCCTTCTTGGTGTACCATCCCTGAGCATGGAGTATGGTTACGCCGCGCGACATTACGTCCGTGATATAGTCGGCAATCTCCCCATGCTTCTCGGAAAATACCATGAGCTGATACGAAGACTTCTTTCCTCCCACCACGAAATCGATTATCATAGAGAATATTACAATCTCAACAAGACCATAGCAGGCATCGGAAAAAGTCTTGTCGGGAAGGAAGAGCAGCAGAGAAACCACGATAAAATCGGAGATAAAGAAAGCGCTGCTGAGCGAAACAGGCCAGTATTTGTTGACCATGAGTGCGATGATATCGGTACCACCTGTGCTGCCGCCATAGCGAATCACAAGTCCGATACCTACAGCTTCGGCGACGCCGGCTATTATGGGAATCAGTATGGTTTCACGCACGAAGAAAAAATTGCCCTCCACGCTGTGCATGAATTCCGCTCCCGACATGATTTCCATCGCAAGGGTGGACATCAGGATACAGAAGATGGTCTTGAATCCGAAACCTATTCCCATTGCCAGCACCGCCACGATAATGAGTACCGCATTGATGAAGATATAGCTGTACTGTGCCTGGATGAATCCGCCCGTGGCATACTGGATGACGGTACACAGACCCATCATGCCTCCTGCGGACATTCCGTTGGGAATCATGAAGCATTCCCAGCTGATGGCAAAGATAAAGCTTGCGACAGTCAGCGCAAGGTATTCCCAAACGGTCTTGAGTACTTTACGACTTATCATTTGACCACAATGTTTACGATTCTGCCTGGAACGACGATAACCTTGACTATCTGCTGATCACCCACGTACTTGGGGGTCGATTCGGCAGCACGGACCGCGGCTTCCACCTCTGCAGGAGAAGCGCTGCGGGGCAGGTCGATGGTGAAACGCATCTTGCCGTTGAACTGCACCGGATAGGTGATGTTGTCTTCCGCGGCATAAGCAGCGATGAATTCGGGGAAACGGGCATAGCTCACCGAGCCTTCGTGTCCCAGACGCTCCCACAGCTCCTCCGCAATATGAGGAGCGAACGGGCTGAGCAGCACAACGACAGGCTCGAGTATCTCCCGCTTGGAGCACTTCAGGGCAGTAAGGTCGTTCACTGCGATCATGAATGCGCTGATGGTGGTGTTGTACGAGAAGTTCTCGATATCCTCCTGCTCCTTCCCTATCAGTTTGTGCAGCACTTTCAGCTCCTCGGAGCTTGCCTTCTCATCGGTGACCAGCCACTCGGTACGGTTGTAGAACAGCCTCCAGAGTTTCTTGAGGAAGCGGTTCACGCCGTCGATGCCCTTTGTATCCCATGGCTTGCTCTGCTCGACGGGACCCAGGAACATCTCGTACAGACGGAGCGTGTCGGCGCCGTAAGTATCGCACACCAGGTCGGGGTTCACAACGTTGTACATCGACTTGCTCATCTTCTCGATGGCCCACCCGCAGCGGTACTCGCCGTCTTCGAGGATGAATTCGGCGTCCGCGAACTCGGGGCGCCAGGCGCGGAAGGCTTCAAGGTCGAGCTTGTCGTTGTACACTATGTTCACGTCGACGTGGATTTCCGTAGTCTCATAATCCTTGCGCAGGCCCTCTGAAACGAAGGTGTTGGTGCCCACGATACGGTATACGAAGTTGGAACGGCCCTGTATCATTCCCTGGTTCACAAGCTTGCGGAACGGCTCGTCTTCACAGACATAGCCCAGGTCATAGAGGAACTTGTTCCAGAAACGGGAATAGATGAGGTGTCCGGTAGCGTGCTCGGTACCGCCGACATACAGATCCACGGAACGCCAGTAGTCATCGGCCTCCCTGGATACCAGCGCCTTGTCGTTGGACGGGTCCATGTAACGGAGATAATAAGCACTGGAGCCGGCGAATCCGGGCATGGTGGACGTTTCAAGCGGATAACCGCGATACGTCCAGTCTTTTGCCCTGGCCAGCGGAGCCTCGCCCGTAGGCTTGTAAGAGTCGATCTCAGGCAGCGTGAGCGGCAGGTCTTCCTCCGGAACGGGACAAGGGATGCCGTCCCTGTAATAAATCGGGAAAGGCTCGCCCCAGTAGCGCTGGCGCGAGAAGATGGCGTCGCGAAGACGATAGTTCGTCTTGCGGCGGCCGAGCCCCTTCTCCTCGACATAGTCCTTGGCGCGCTCGATCGCCACATTGACGTCGAGTCCGTTCAGGAATCCGGAATTGCACATCTTGCCCTCCTTTGCGTCGAAAGACTCCTCCGACACGTCGCAGCCCTCGATAATGGGCACGATGGGCAGATCGAAGCGGCGGGCGAAGGCGTAGTCGCGGCTGTCGTGCGCAGGCACGGCCATGATTGCGCCGGTTCCATATCCGGCAAGCACGTATTCGGATATCCAGATGGGGATCTTCTCCCCCGTGAGAGGATTCAGGCCATAGGCGCCGGAGAACACGCCGGTGACGCTCCTGGTCTCGGCGATGCGCTCGCGCTCAGTCTTCTTCTTGACCTCCTTGATGTAAGCGGCAACTGCCTCCTTGCGGTCGGCGCTCGTGAGCTCGTCCACCAGATCGCTTTCGGGCGCAAGCACCATGAAGGTGACGCCGAAGATGGTGTCGACGCGGGTGGTGAAGATGGTGATCGGTTTGTGGCGGCCGTCGCACTCGGTGTCGAAAACCACCTCGGTACCGTCGGAACGGCCTATCCAGTTGCGCTGCATCTCCTTGAGCGAATCGCTCCAGTCCAGGCGGTCCAGCGACTCCAGGAGCCTGCCGGCATAGGCCGAAACGCGCAGCTGCCACTGCGTCATCTTCTTCTGTTCGACGGGGAATCCGCCGCGCACCGACAGTCCGTCCTTGACTTCGTCGTTGGCGAGCACGGTACCCAGGCCCTCGCACCAGTTGACGGAGGTTTCTCCCTGATATGCAATACGATAGCGCATGAGGATGTCGGACTTCTCCTTTTCGGAAGCGGCAGCCCACACGGCAGGGGTCACATCTTCGTAACCTTCCTTTTCTATGCGCTCAACCAGCTCCGAAATCGGGCGGGCCTTGTCGGCCACCGGATCGTACCAGCTGTCGAACATCTTGAGGAAGGCCCACTGCGTCCATTTGTAGTACGCAGGGTCGCACGTCCGAACCTCGCGGTCCCAGTCAAAAGAAAAACCGATACGGTCAAGCTGACCGCGGTAACGGGCAATATTGTCGGTGGTGGTCTTTTCGGGGTGCTGCCCTGTCTGGATGGCATACTGCTCGGCGGGAAGGCCGAAGGCATCGTAGCCCATAGGATGCAGCACGTTGAATCCCTTCAGCCTCTTGTAGCGGGAATAAATGTCGCTTGCTATGTATCCCAGGGGATGTCCCACGTGCAGGCCTGCGCCCGACGGATACGGGAACATGTCCAGCACGTAGTATTTCGGCCTGGAAGGATCCTCAACCGCCTTGAATGTCTTGTTGGCGGCCCAATATGCCTGCCACTTGCTCTCGATTGATCTGAAATCGTACTCCATAAATCACTTTTTCTTTTCAAGTCTGAACTCAACGTTCAGCGAAATCTGAGACTTTACTTTCTTGCCACGCACACGCCCCGGTTTCCAGTCGGGCGAGGCTTTGATTACCCTGAGCGCCTCCGCCTCCAGCAGCGGGTGGGTGCTCTTTGCCGCCTTCACGTCGGTGACGCGGCCTTTTTCGTCTATTACGAAATCCACCAGCACACGCCCCTGGATGCCCTGACGGACAGCTTCCTGAGGGTATTTCAAGTATACGTACACCCATTTGCTCAGGAACACGGCCGGGTCGCTGCTGCCCAGGAACGTCGGCCTTACGTCGCATTCGTAATATGGCCTCACTCCCACACGGTCAGCGAGATATTCTTCCCTGGCGGCTTCGGAAGGATCGAATTCCGGAGCCGGACCGCCGGCGAGCTCCACCACGAAATTGTAGATGTACTCCACCTCCCTCTCCATGTTCGCATACTCGAGCACCGAAGGCGTATCGCGTACGGTGTTGTATTCGGGATACATCCCGGTGGTGAACATCACGGCAGGAATCTTCCTGTCGTAGAACATACGGTGGTCGGACGGGCAGGGCTCCGCAGAAACCAGGCTGGGCTGCACAGGCTGCAGTGTGGCGGAAAGGCCCGTCACCACCTTGTTGAGGTCTGCGTTGGAAGCCGTGTACGCATAGAAGCCTGACGAAGCTGTGCCGAGCATGTTCAGCTCCACCGCCGCCTCGATCGCCCCAGCATCGGAAAACGACCTGTTCAGGAAATACCAGGTGCCGGCGCAGTCTTTAGTAGAGGCGCCGGACGCCAGCAGCAGCACGGAGCGCTTCAGCAGCACCCTGTTGGTGTTCAGACGCTGGGCGAGCTGCAGCAACATAGCCAGGCCGGAAGCATTTCCGTTGGCACCGTAATAGATGCGCGTAACCTGGTCGCCGTCGACGCTGACGGTCGCGGATCCAAGGTTGTCCAGTCTGGCACACAGCACTATGTACTTGTTCTTCAACTTGCTGTCATATCCCGGAATGAATGCGGCCACGTTTCTTGAGCGAAGAGTGTCTCCCTCATCGCGGACCATTCCGAAAAGGTCGCCGTCATTGCCGTACAGCAGGTCGACGCCTGCCTCGGTGAAACGGGCGGACATGTATCTTGCCGCCTCCAGCTCGCCGTCGGATCCAGGAGCCCGGCCCTCCATCGCTGCGGAGGCCAGGTAACCCACGTCCGCCTTCATGGCGCGCACCATCTCGCTCTCCGACAGGTCGGAATAGCCGGGAGTGACGAACTGCGCCATGGAGCACAGCGGCCATAATGCGAGTAACAGTATCAAAAGGCGTCTCATAATCATTCGTTTACAAGTATCCAGGTCTCTTTAGAAGCATACGGCAGGCACATGACGGCACGGTATGCCTCGAAGGCCTCGGTCACGCGATTGCAGGGCGATACGAAAACGGCGTTAAGGCCGCTGTAATACCGGAACACCATGGATTCAAAACCGGCGTCGCGGTAGCGGGCAGCAAGCCTTGAGGCATTGCCCTCGTTCGAAAACGCACCGACGACCACGTAGCAGCGCCTGTCCAGCCTGCGCGCCGGTATGTTTTTGATAGACGATGCCTTACGCAACTTCCCGGCGTGTTTCAGGGTGTCCATGGCATGCAGCGAATCGGCGGCGTAGCGCTCGGCACGCGCAACCGAATCCAGCCTGGCGCGTTCGATGGAGTCCCGCACCTCGGCCTTGCGGCTCTCAACCATCTCGATGAGCGCCCGCTTTTCGTTGATATACGACGATCCGGGCCTTCCCGCAAGGGTACGGAAAAAATCGCATGAACTGACACAAAGTGTCAGCAGGCAGAGTGCACACAAAACGCTGAGATTCTTCATAACCTACAAAGTTAAATAAAAATCTTATATTTGCGAGTGCGCAAATTTATAATCATATTGTCGGTCCTTCTGTGCGGCGTTCCCGCAGAGGCCCAGTTCCTTTACAGGCTTCCCCCGCCCAAGCCCCTGATCACGCCTGCCGACACCACCGAGATCTTCATCATCGGCGACGTGATGATGCACTCCGCACAACTCTCGCACGACTGCGAATTCTTCCTCAAAAACATAGCGCCACGCATGCAGAAAGCCGATTTCTGCATCGCGAACATGGAATTCCCTCTGGGCGGCGAACCCTATACAGGATATCCTGCGTTCTCCACCCCGGACTGGTATGCCGAATACGTGGCACGCTGCGGCGCCGACGTGTTCCTGACAGCCAACAACCACATACTCGACCGCGGCACCAAAGGCCTGCGGCGCACCATACGCATCTACGACAGGATGGCAGACTCACTTGGCATACGCTACACCGGAATCGGGCGCGAACCTCTCATACTCGAAAGAAGGGGGCTGCGAATCGCGCTCATCAACTTCACCTATGGCACCAACGTGGCGCCTCAGGAGGCCGAACCGGACGTGATGCGCATGCGCAAGGACGACGTGGCGCAGTCCATACGGCTGGCAAAGGAGCAGGGCGCCGACTTCATCGTGGCACTCCCCCACTGGGGCACGGAATACAGACTGAACCACGACGACACACAGGAGCAATGGGCTAAATGGCTGGTGCGTAAGGGATGCTGCGCCGTCGTGGGAGCGCATCCTCATGTGGTGCAGGATACCACCCATATCAAAGGCGTACCGGTCATCTATTCCATGGGCAACGCGGTATCCAACATGAGCGCCGAGAACACCCGGCTCGAGTTGGCTGTCACCCTGCGCTTCGTACATGAAATGGGTTCCGGAACCGTCCGTATGCTGGAGCCGCAGCTGGACTTTATGTGGTGCACCCTTCCCGGAAAGCTCACAGAGAGTTACGCCACCATATTCGTAAAAGAGTGGGCCAATCGAAAAAACGACTGGCTCACTCCTTCAGACTATGACAACATGATGGCGACGCTCGAACGCGTCCGCGCCGCCACCGGAATCAAGGCGTATTAATTTGCAGTACCCGCTGCAACGATCGCGGCGTACTTGTCGTACTTGTCCTGGTAGGACTGGTCGGCTTCGCGGAAGCGGAAGCAGGCATTCTTCAGATACTCTGCCACGGCCACCTTGGTGGAATCGTCGTTGAGTACCGAAAGTGCCTTCTCGAAAGGCTCGATGCAGTCCTTCAGATACTTCTCGAACTTCTCCACGAGGGCCATGTACTTGGCATCGTCCATCTCGTTCTGGGCATCCTCGGAGTACTTGACGGCGAGGTTGTAGAACATCTGGCCCTTGCCGATGTAGCCAAATGCATAGTTCGGATCTATCTGGGCGCACTGGTCGTATGCTGCGATAGCCTCCTCGGTCTTGCCGAGCTCGTTGCAGATGTTGCCTTCAACATAGTACAGAGAAGGATTGTTGGGCTCGTTCTTCTTGGCCTCGCCAAGCAGCTCGAACAGGCGGTCGGTGCTGCCGTTGGAGCTGATGTAGTAGTTGATGAGGCCAACGAGGATGCTCTGGCTCTGAGGGAACACCTTGAAGCCCTCCTCGAGATAATCCTTGCCCTTCTCGGCATCACCCTTCTTCTCGGCGATGTCGGCGAGCTTGGCGAAAGTCTCGCCGTCCTCGCCGTAGTAGCCGAGCTTGTAGGCGTCGAGGAAGAACTTTTCAGCCCTCTCCAGATCTGCCTTATAGGCTTCTTCGTCCTGTTTGTCGGCATTGCTGAGGAGCCAGGCGGTGAAGCCGGCGTTGTACACGGAGTTGGAGTCGATCTGTCCGAGAGGCTCGGTGGCCTTGGCGAGGGCTGCCTGCTCGAAGCACTTGGAGGCCTTCTTCAGGTCGCCGAGTGTATAGGCGGTGTAGGCGTCCTCGGTGAACTTGCCAGCGATGGAAAGCAAAGCTCCGGTGATGTCCTTGGTCTTGGAACCCTTGACATCAAGCTCGGCTGCCTTCTTGTAAGCATCGAGAGCCATTTCAAGGGCGTTCTCGGCGATAGGCTTGGTAACCTCGATGATTCCGAGCTGTCCTGCTGCATTGAAGTAATAGTTGCGGGTAGGATAGATCTCCTTCTCCCAGCTCTCGCCGTTGACGACCGCATTCTCGACGGAAAGCGGCTTCTCGTTGTTGGAGATGAGCTGGATTTCCTGACGGCTTGCGCCGATCCAGCCGCTACCGGCGGCAGCGTCGTATGCACCGATAAGGGCCTGGCCGTACTTGATCCAGGTTGCAAACTTGTCGGCCTTCTTGGGATTCTCTACTTCGGCTTTTGCCTTCTGCAGTGCAGTCTCGGCAGCGGCCACGCTTTTAACCTGAGCGTTGGCAGTGGTAAATGCGGCTGCAAGAGCCAAAACCATCAAAATTCTTTTCATCGTATTGGTGTTTTAGTTGTTTTCAGTTGTCTCTTCGCTTTCAGGAGCGGCTTCCTGCTCCTCCTCCTTGGGTACCGGGCAGACGGCAGCGATTGCGTCTCCCTCGCGGATGTTGATCAGACGGACGCCTTGCGTCGCGCGGCCTGCGACTCTGATATCGGTCACCGACATCCTTATCGTGAGGCCTGACTTGTTGATAATCATCAAGTCGTTTTCTTCTGTAACGGACTTTATTGCAACAAGCGGGCCAGTCTTCTCGGTGATGTTGATCGTGCGCACGCCCTTGGCGCCGCGGGCTGTCTTGCGGTACTCCTCGGGATCGGTTCTCTTGCCGTAGCCGTTCTCGCTGACTACCAGCACGGTACGCGCGGAATAGTCGGGGTCGGCAGGGTTGGCGGAGAGGGCTCCGATCACCTCGTCGTCGTCATCGATGTTGATGCCGCGGACACCGGAGCTGTTGCGGCCAAGGCTGCGGAGTTCCTCCTCGTTGAAGCGGCAGCAGCGGCCCTTGCGGGCAGCGATCATGATCTCATGCTTGCCGTCTGTGAGCAGGGCGTCAAGGAGCTCGTCTCCCTCGCGGATGTTGATGGCTATGATGCCCTTGTTGAAGCTGCGGGAGTTGGTGTAGTCGGCCAGGTCGGTCTTCTTCACCACGCCGCGCTTGGTCACCAGGATCACGTAGCGCTCGGCGCTGGTGTCGGCGTTCTTGGGCAGAGGGATGTTAAGGTAGGTGCGGATCTTGTCCTCGGAATCGATGGAGAGGAGGTTCTGCACCGCCCTGCCCTTGGAGGTGCGGCTGCCCTCAGGCAGTTCGTAGACTTTCTTGCAGTAGCGTACGCCCTTGTCGGTGAAGAAGAGCATGACGGAATGCATGTTGGCCACGAAGATGTGTTCTATGAAGTCCTCGTCGCGGGTGGCGCTGGCCTTCTTGCCCACGCCTCCCCTGCTCTGGGTCTTGAATTCGCTGAGCGGGGTGCGCTTGATGTAGCCCATGTGGGATATGGTGATGACCACGTCCTCGTCGGGATAGAAGTCCTCGGGGTTGAACTCGTCGGCGCTCATGGTTATTTCGGTGCGGCGGGCGTCGCCGTACTTGGCCTTCATCTCGGCGGACTCCTGCTTTACGATTGCGAGCTGCTCGGTCTCACTGCCAAGGATTTCGCGGCAGCGGGCGATGAACTTCTCGAGATCGTCGTACTCGGCCTGTAGCTTTTCCTTCTCGAGGCCGGTGAGCTGGCGCAGGCGCATTTCCACGATGGCCGCTGCCTGGATCTCGGTGAATCCGAATGTGGCGGAGAGCTCGGCCTTGGCATCGTCGACGCTCTTGGAATGGCGGATGATGGCCACGATCTCGTCGATGACGTCGATCGCCTTCAGCAGGCCTTCCAGGATGTGGGCGCGCTTGAGTGCCTTGTCGAGTTCGAACTTGGTGCGGCGGACAACCACTTCGTGCCTGAATTCCACGAAGTTGGCTATCATCTCTTTGAGCGTGAGCGTGCGGGGACGGCCCTTGACCAGAGCCACATTGTTGATGGCGAAGCTGGACTGAAGGGCGGTGTACTTGAAGAGGGTGTTGAGCACAACGTTGGAGTTGGCGCCCATCTTAAGGGGTATTTCGATGCGTATGCCCTCGCGGTTGGTGAGCTCGAGCAGGTCGGCAATGCCTTCTATCTTCTTGTCGCGAACCAGTTCGCCGATGTGGGCGATCATGTCGCGCTTGTTGACCATGTAGGGGATCTCGGTAACGACGATGGACTCGCGCCCGTTGTCGGCCACTTCGATCTCGGTGCGGGCGCGCACAACCACCCTGCCTCGGCCGGTGTTGTATGCGTCCACTATGCCCTGACGGCCCATGATGATGCCTCCCGTGGGGAAATCGGGGCCCTTGACATACTCCATCAGCTCGTCGGTGGTGATGTCGGGATTGTCGATGTAGGCGCAGATGGCGTCGCAGACCTCTCCGAGGTTGTGGGGCGCCATGTTGGTGGCCATACCGACCGCGATGCCGGCGGAGCCGTTGAGCATCAGCAGAGGGAGCTTGGTGGGCAGCACGGTGGGCTCCTGGAGGGAATCGTCGAAGTTGAGCGTCATGTCGACGGTGTCCTTGTCGATGTCGGCGAGGATGTCTTCCGTCATCTTGGCGAGCTTGGCCTCGGTGTATCGCATTGCCGCCACGGGGTCGCCGTCCATGGAACCGAAATTGCCCTGACCGAACACCAGCGGATAACGCTGGTTCCAGGGCTGGGCGAGACGGGCCATTGCGTCGTAGACGCTGGAATCTCCATGCGGGTGGAACTTACCCAGTACTTCA
>JAEEGL010231556.1_pt1 | contig 25356 bp, 25 predicted proteins | sample 9134231 | NCBI WGS metagenome assembly JAEEGL01 (sample SAMN16246548, study PRJNA631951) | gut metagenome | biome: gut microbiome; feature: rumen; material: fiber-attached | host: Bos | place: Iran: Karaj | collected 2018-10
ATTACAGACCAAACAGAACGGTGGCCGAGGCAGATGTCACCTCGTCCACTTCGGCGATGGAGACACCTTTGAGGGCTGCAATTTTCTCGGCTATGACAGGGATGTAGGCGCTCTCGTTGCGTTTGCCCCGGTAGGGCACGGGGGCGAGGTAGGGGGCGTCGGTCTCCAACAGGATACGTTCCAACGGCACCGCAGCGGCCACGGCGGCAAGGGTGGCGTTCTTGAAGGTCACCACTCCGCCTATGCCGATATGGAAACCCATCTCGACGGCTCGGTGCGCCTCCTGCACACTGCCGCCGAAGCAATGCATCACTCCACTATAGGCGCCGAAGTTCAGGTCGCGCAGCAGAGCGAACAGCTCGTTGTAGGCCTTGCGCACATGCAGACACACCGGCAGGCTCAATTCCCTTGCCCACCACATCTGCTGCTTCAGCACCTCGCGTTGCTGCTCCAAGTAGGTTTTGTCCCAATACAGATCAAGGCCTATCTCCCCTACCCCGACATAGTCGGCCGAAGGGGCAAACAGTTTGTCGTGCACGATGGCCAGTTCGGCCTCGTAGTTGTCGTCCACAGAGGTGGGATGGAGCCCCATCATCTGACGGAAATACTGAGGGTATTGCGCGGCCAGTGCCTCCTGCTGGGCATGGCTCTTGCTGTCGATGCCGGGCAGCAACATCATGTCAACACCGACCGCGACGGCCCTTTTCACAGCGTCGTCGCGGTCGGTATCGAAAGCTTCATCGTAAAGATGGCAATGGGTGTCAACCATTCTTGATTTTTTTCACCAGCGCGGTAAGGCTGTCATAGAGGGACAGGGCCTCAGGGTTATCTGCCAGCATTTCGCGGTGGGATTTGATGGTATTAACGTCGTTGCGCACTGCCGGGCCTGTAAGCTGGAAACGCACATCGCCCCACTGCAATTTCTTGGCCGTGGTCATCACCAACGGATGGAGAATCTCAAAGGGCACATTGTGCTCACGGCAAATCTGCTGGGCAACGGCATAGAGGGCATTGCTGAAATTGTTCACAAACACAGCAGACAGGTGGAGGTACATACGCTGACTTTGGTCGGTGCGATAGATATGGGTCGAAATCATCCCCACAAACTCGGCAATGTCGTCCTCGGTGGCGGCATCGCAGCCCTGGATGCAGAAAGGCAGCTCGCCATACTCCAAGGCGACGTCACGCACAAAAGACTGGGGCGACCAAAGGACGCCATACCGGGTGCTGCACTTGCTCAGCACGTCCATCGACGTGGCACCGGAAGTATGCAGCACCAAGGCATTGTTCACCCTGATTTCGTTGGCTACTTCGGGCAGCGCATCGTCCGAGACGGCGATAATATAGATGTTGGCATTGTCGGTCAGCTTAGATAGTTTGTGGATAGGTTTGGCTTCCACACGTGCTGCCAACAGATTGGCATGGTCAATATTTCGCGACCATACCTGCTCTATCACGTGTCCGCGGCCATACATGGCAAGGGCAAGATGTGTTGCCACATTGCCCGAGCCAATAAAGGTTATTCTCATAGTATAGTATTAATATTCGTCCTCCTGAAAAAAGAAGTCATCTTTGGTGGGATAATCAGGCCATAGGTCTTCTATGCTGTCATAGGGGTCTCCCTCATCTTCTATCTCCATCAGGTTTTCTATTACCTCCATTGGAGCTCCCGTTCGCTGGGCATAATCAATCAGCTCATCTTTTGTGGCAGGCCACGGAGCATCCTCTAATTTCGTTGCCAATTCAAGTGTCCAATACATAATTTCAAAGTTTTAATCTCTTACCGTCCTAAAAATAACAATTTGAACCTCTTTCAGTTGATGAATTGTTTAGAGTTCGATATGCATTCAATTCTTTTGCAAAAGTACACTTTTTTTCTTTCCCCGCAAACATTTTTATATTTAATTAGTGTTATTTATTGTTTGCAGTCCTTTTCCCTCACCCTCACACGTCCTGAAAAAGAGTAGTACTAATTAAATAGAGACTCCTCCGCACCCTGCGACAGCACAAGTTCTCGCGACAGGATGAAGAGGTAGTCCGAGAGGCGGTTCACGTAGCTTGCCACGCGGCTGTCCACCTCCGCCTCTTGGCGCAGCTTGACGATGCAGCGTTCCGCCCTGCGGCACACCGTGCGTGCCACATGGCATTGTGCCGAGGCCATTGTGCCTCCCGGTATCACAAAACTGAGGAACGGAGGCAAGCTCTCTTGCAACTTGTCTATCCGATGCTCCAAATCCTCCACAGCGTCGGCTGGCAGTTGAGGCAGTTCAAACTTCACCTCCTTCTCCGTGGCCAACAGGGTTTGCACGATAAAGAGGTTCCGCTGCGCCTGCTTCAAAGCTTCATAGTGCGGGGAGTCGATACTCTTCACCATCTCGGCCAGCAGTCCGATGTGGGCATTCAATTCGTCGACGGTGCCGTAGGCCTCGACGCGGACGTCGCATTTAAGCACACGTGTGCCGCCCACCAGCGAGGTGGTGCCGTTGTCGCCTGTCTTGGTATATATCATCGCTCAGACCCTTTCAACCGCTTTGACTTCAGGTATGGCACGCTTGATGGCGGTCTCGATGCCTTGTTTGAGAGTCTGCAGGGCATGGGGGCAGGAGCCACAATGGCCGGTGAGGCGCACCATGACCACTCCCTGGTTGGTGATGTCGACGTATTCCACATCGCCTCCATCCTGTTGCAGGTAGGGGCGTATCTGTTGGAGGGCATTTTTCACGCGTCCCTCTACCGCGATTCTTTCTTGGTCTGTCATATCTTTATACGGGTTCTGTCTATTTGTTTCCATTGTCGCGTCCCTTCGGGACGCGGATGCCTTGTTACCTGATGGTCACCGCTCTTTGCCTATGGCATATCCGGCGTCCTCATTGAGTCTGTTCTACCGTTGATAAAGTGCGCCACGAGGCTATTTGCCCTGCAGTTTGCAAATCTCACGGATGGTGTTCTCGGCCAACTGCATGAAGGCCTTGCTTTCCGGGGTCTCGGTGTCGGACCAGAGCGACACGGGTTTGCCGCTGTCGCCACTCTCGGCAATGCTCTGCACAAGGGGTATCTCGCCCAGCAGAGGCACACCCATCTCGGCGGCGAGACGCTTGCAGCCCTCTTTGCCAAAGATGAAGTACTTGTGGTCGGGCAGTTCGGCAGGGGTGAAATAGGCCATATTCTCGACGAAACCCAACACGGGGATGTTGAGACCGGGGTTGCGGAACAGCTCAACGCCGCGCACCACGTCGGCAAGGGCCACTTGCTGCGGGGTGCTGACAATGATGGCACCGGTGACGGGTAGGGTCTGAGCGAGGGTGAGCTGCACATCGCCAGTTCCCGGAGGCATGTCGACGACGAGATAGTCTATCTCGCCCCACCAGGTGTCGGTGGCCAACTGTTTGAGGGCTCCTGATGCCATGGGACCGCGCCAAGCGAGTGCCCGGTCAGGATCGACCAGGAAGCCGATGGACATGAGCTTGACCCCGTAGCGCTCAATGGGCAGCATATAGGTCTTGCCGTCGTGCTCCTGGCCTATCACGTCTTCCTGTCCCAGGTTGAACATGATGGGGACGGAGGGGCCATAGATGTCGGCATCAATCAGGCCTACGGAGGCACCGGTCTTGGCTAACGAGATGGCAAGGTTCACAGCCACGGTGCTCTTGCCCACGCCGCCTTTGCCGGAGGCGACAACAATCACGTTCTTCACTCCCGGCACCAAATCGTGGGGGTCGGGCTGCTCCTGCTGGCGGGAGGTGAGGTTGACGGTGACTTCGGCATTCTCGTCGACATATTCATGGATGGCGTTGATGCAGTCGTCAGTCATGCGCTGTTTCATGGGGCAGGCGGGAGTGGTGAGCACGAGGTCGAAGGAGACTTTGTTGCCGTCAATGGCAATGTTCTCTATCATACCCAGCTCGGTGAGGCTGCGCCCCAGGTCGGGGTCGTTCACATGGCTCAAGGCCATTTCTATCATTGTTGATGTAATCATATTGTATGCTTGAATGTGTGAATGCGTGAATGTGTTAATTTGTGAATCTTTTTCAATTTTCACTTTTCCTACTCTTCTTCCTCTGCCGGAGGGGTCCATTCTTGTTCGAGCAGTTTTTCCACCTGCCGCTCCAATTCGGCCCCGCGCAGATTGCGGGCCACGACTTTGCCGTAGCGGTCCACGAGTATGGTACTGGGCACAGAGCTGATGCCGTAGGTTTTGCCGCCTGACGAGGTCCAGCCGTTCAAATCGCTGACGTGGTTGGGCCAACTGAGTTTGTCGTCCCTGATGGCGCGTACCCATGCATCGTGGGTCTTGTCGAGCGACACGCTGAAGATCTCAAATCCCTGGTCGTGGAACTTCTCGTACATACGCACCACATTGGGGTTCTCGCGACGGCAGGGACCGCACCACGATGCCCAGAAATCAATCAGCACCACATTGCCTCTCAGGGAGGAGAGCCTGCGCTCGTTGCCCTCGGGGTCGTTCATGGCAATCTCGGGAGCCTCCATACCGGGGTAGACTACCCCTTGCAGACGGCGGTCGATGCGCTTCACAAAGGGGTCCTCGGGATAGCGAGGCATCAAGTCGTCGTGAATCCTGGCATAGAGCGAGACGTAGCTGTCGAAGTTGTTGTCGAAGAATGTGACCAAGAAGGCACTCATCAACAGGCCCGTGTTGGCGGCCAACAGGCGCGACGCACGTTCCGGCAGCTGCGACTGCTGCTCGGGCGTCATGGCAGCCAGCAGCAGGTCGTTGAACTGACGGTATAACTCTACATTGTTCGACCCTTTGCAGGACTGGATACTGAAGGCGTGGCGGTCGGCAAAGTAGACCAGATTCAGTTTCACCTTGTCCTTGGGTTCAAGCAGTATGTGGCACATGCCGCTGCCCTGCTCCGTGGTTTGCAGCACGTAGTAGGCGGGCTCCTTGTGTTGCAGTTTCACCTTGAAATCACCATCCTTGTCCAGGCGCACCGTGTCGACCGGCTTGAGCTTGTCTTTAACAATCTGGCTGATGACAATCTTTGACCCCTGGGGGACACCCCGCAGCGTGCCGCTGAGCGTCGAGGTCTGGGCCTGGATGCCGGTAAGCATCCCTGCAACCAATGCAATTAATAGGATTATACGTTTCATCTTTTTGTCGTGATTGAATATGTTACTTTTTTAATACCTTTTGCAGTTCGTTGTCAATTCGCAGTGCCACGCGGAAGTACGCCTCGTCGCCAAACATTGCTGACGCCAGCTGTGCCTTGTAGTAGTTGCGTATGTGCGGAGCACATCTCTTCAGACTCTTCTCGTTGAGTTCAACCCCTTTGCTCGATGCCGCGCTCATGATGCGGTTCCATGTGGCCTCGTCCATCTCATAGTTCGCCACAAACTTGTCGGCTGTGGGGTATTTCTTTATCAACTCGGCATAGCTGCTATACAATTGGCGGTGCACCAAATCCTCCATCACACCGCTGTCCAACAGCTTGTTGTAGTACTTCCAGTTGGTGTCCAACACGTAGGGTATGGTGAGGTCTGGCTGTATGCCGCCGCCGCCATACACCTTGCGTCCCTTCTTGGTGTAGAACCATTGCGAGGTGTCCGCCGTGGCGTAAAACATCGAGTCCGGCGAGGTGAAGTTGGAGAAAATCCGCGTCAGGTAGTCCATATAATAGGCGTCGCTCCCCTTGTCGTAGGGACGCTGAATGCAGCGGCCTGAGGGGGAATAGTAGCGCGCAGTGGTCAGCAGCACGGCATCGCCGTCAAGCAGGTCGAACTGGCGTTGCACCAATCCCTTGCCAAAGCTGCACCGCCCTGCTATCAGCCCGCGGTCATTGTCCTGTATGGCACCGGACACCACCTCGCTGGCGCTGGCCGAGTGCTCATTGATAAGTATCGTCAGCTTGCCTTCCTCAAACAGGCCTCCCGCTGTGGCGTAGGAGTTGTAACGGCGGCTGTGCGCTCCCTTGGTATAGACTATCAAGTCCCCCTTGGGCAGCAATTCGTCCGCCATCTTCACTGCCGACTCCAGCGAGCCGCCTCCGTTGCCCCGCAAATCCAGCACCAAGGCCTTCATCCCTTGGCCGTTCAACTGCAACAGGGCGTTGTGAAACTCCGATGCCGTGGTCTCGGCAAAGCGGGTGACCCGTATGTAGCCCGTGGTCTTGTTGAGCATCATGGCCGCCGGCACCGAGGCGTGGTGTATCACGTCGCGTTTAATCTTCACCTTGAAAGGCTTGCTGTGCCCATAGCGGTCCAGCGTCAGTGTCACGGTGCTGTGGCGCGGGCCGCGTATCAGGTCGACCACCGCTGTGGTGCCACCCTCAATCTTCACGCCCGACACCTTCACCGTGTCCACCATCATAATCTTGTCGCCGGGCAGCACACCCGCATGGGCTGCGGGGCTGTCCCCCTTCACCTGGGCCGCATAGATGGTGTCATCCGTCCATGCCAAGGTCACGCCGATGCCTTCAAAACGTCCTTGCATCAGCTCCTGTTCCTTGTCCATTTCCACTGGGGGGAGGTAAGTGCTGTGGGGATCCAGGGATGACAGCATGGCACTGGCGGCAATGGTGGAGAGGGAATCCCAGTCCACCTCGTCGACATAATAACGGTCCACAATATACATCAAGGCCTGCATGCGCAGGTCGCCTTGGCTTGCCATCAGTTTTTGGGGGTTGGTCTCGTCCACATGGTGTATCACCAGTGTGCCCACCAGCAGCCCCAATGCGGCTGCCAGCAGCACCACGCCAAGCGAAAAGGTGTATTTCTTCTTCTCTTTCATTTTTCGTATAACGGACAGGCTTGCGTTTTATTGCGCCTCCGACTGCGGCTGTGCTGCGCCGAACTTGCGCTTCAGCGCGGCGGCGACAATCTCTTTGTGGTCAAAAGCCAAAGGGGGCAGTTGGTCCAAGGGGAACCAGCGTGCCTGGCGGGCATCATCGCCACCCGCCACAGGGTGCTCCTCCACCACGGCCATAAAAGCCACGGTGACGGTCCGGCCCCGTGGGTCGCGGTCCACAGCGCTGAAGCTGCCCAGCTCCTCCAACGGACCCTGCACTGCACAGTCAGTCTCCTCCTCCAGCTCGCGGCGGGCGCAAGCCTCCAATGTCTCATCCATCTCCATAAACCCGCCCGGCAAAGCCCACATCCCTTTGAATGGGTCGTTGCCGCGCTCGACCAACAGCAGTGCGTAGCCTCCGTCCCTTCGGGCACCGAACACCACGCAATCCGCCGTCAGCATAGGCCTTGGATATTTGTAGCTGTACATCTGCAAGCCTTTCTATGGGCGAGCCGCCGTGCCGTCCGGTTTAGGTCCCGTCACCGCAGCGGCTCGGCCTTGCTTTTAGATTTCCCAAGTGGCGCCGTCCTTGCCGTCCTTCACCGTCACGCCCAGGGAGGCGAGCTCGTCGCGAATGTGGTCGCTCGTGGCCCAGTCCTTGTTGGCCTTGGCGGTGGCGCGGACATCAAGAATCATCTTCATCAGCCCGTCCAGCAGTGCGCTGTTGTCCGTGGCGGACTCGTCCCTCAGGCCCATCACGTCAAACACGAAGGTGTCCATCACTCCCTTCAGCTCGTCAATGTCGGCTTGGGTCAGCGTGGCCTTCTTGTCGTTCACCGTGTTGATGACCTTGGCCATGTCAAACAGATGGCTGATGACGATGGGGGTGTTCAAATCGTCATTCATGGCATCGTAGCACAGCTGCCTGTAGCCGCTGACGGCCACGCTGCTGCTCTTGGAGGGCTGCAGACGGCCCAGGGTCTTGTAGGCCTGCATCAGTCGGGCGTAGCCCTTCTCGGCAGCCACCAAGGCCTCGTTGCTGAAGTCCACCGTGCTGCGATAATGTGCCTGCAGGATGAAGAAGCGGATGGTCATCGGGGCGTAGGCCTGCGTCAGCAGTTCGTGCTTGCCGGTGAAGAACTCGTCGAGGGTGATGAAATTACCCAACGATTTGCCCATCTTCTGTCCGTTGATGGTAATCATGTTGTTGTGCATCCAGTAGTGGCAAGGGCCATGTCCGCACACCGAGGTCTGCTGCGCAATCTCGCTCTCGTGGTGGGGGAACATCAAGTCCATACCACCGCCGTGGATGTCGAATGTCTCGCCCAGATACTTGGTGCCCATGGCGGTGCACTCCGTGTGCCAGCCGGGGAAACCCACGCTCCAGGGCGAGTTCCACCGCATGATGTGCTCGGGCTGGGCCTTTTTCCACAGAGCGAAGTCGCCGCTGAAGCGCTTCTCTTCCTGTCCGTCCAGCTCGCGCGTGGTGGAGAGCATCTCCTCAATCACACGGCCGCTCAGCCGTCCATAACTCTTGAAATCCTCGTGGTACTTGCGCACGTCAAAATAGACGCTCCCGTTGCTCACATAGGCATAGCCGGCATCCAGGATGCGCTGCACCAGCTCTATCTGTTCCATCACATGGCCCGAAGCCAGCGGCTCGATGCTGGGACGCAACACGTTCAGTGCGTCCATGGCGGCATGGTAGCGGTTGGTGTAGTACTGTGCCACCTCCATCGGCTCCAGCTGCTCAAGGCGCGCTTTCTTGGCAATCTTGTCCTCGCCATCGTCGGCGTCGTGCTCCAGATGGCCCACGTCAGTGATATTGCGCACGTAGCGTACCTTGTAACCCAGGTGGGTAAGGTAGCGGAACAGCACGTCGAACGTGATGGCCGGGCGGGCATGACCCAGATGGCCGTCGCCATAGACCGTAGGGCCGCACACATACATACCCACATGGTCGGGAGTGATGGGTTTGAAAAGCTCTTTCTGATGCGAAAGAGTATTGTAAATCAACAGCTGTTGCATATTTCAGTCAATTATTTTATTTTGCAAAGATACGAATTATTCCCGATTCAGACAATCGGCCACTCCTTTTTGTGGGCTCTGACAGATGCTCAATCGTCATACTCATAATAGTTGAACGTACGCTCGGTGACGCGGCTGCCTTCCTCCTCGTCGCCATACACCTGCACCCGCTGTTTGACCACTGGCCAGTCGTTCTGATAGGTGTAGTGGTAGATGTCTTCCGTCCTCTCCTCGGACTCCTCTTCCATATCTTCCCACTTGTAGGTGGTCACCACTTTGGTAATGTTGTTCTGGTTGGCAAATTCGATGCCCTCGCCAGTGTAGAAGCCGCCCAACGTGTAGAGGAAATGGCTGTAGGGATTGTTCTTGGTATCGTAGGTGTAGTCCACCTTCATCGAACCGTAGTCTCTCTCGATGGTCATCGAACTCACATTGCCGCCGCTCCACGTCAGCTTCATTATTTCCACAATCACCTCCTTGGTGTCCGCTGCCTCGCGGCATACATTGTCGACGGCGGTGGCTGGCACACCCATGGCCTCGTGCATGTAGGCCAGCCAGCGCTGTTGCAGCGGGGTGCCGAGTGGGCTCTTGGCGGCACGGGACGACAGCACCTCAATCCGCGACAACTGCTTGCCATCAGACTTGAAATAGTAGGACAGGAAGGGGCGGTCGGAGTCGTGCCGCTTGTCGAACATCTCGGCTTTGCTCAGATTGCGGCCTGAGTAGGTGAAGACGATGCGCTGGTCCTCCGTCTCGACAAGGCTGATGCGTTTCTGGCTGTAGGAGAAATAGGCAGTACGTTCCTGTCCGGATGTGCTCGGCTCGCCGTTGAAGACGATGGAGCGCAGCAGGTTGTCGTCCCAATGCCAGGTCTCGACCAGGGTCCTCGGCGTGGAGGAGGTGTTGACGGTCTCCCAACGGTCCGTCTCGGGGTTGTAGCTTTCGTCCACCACCTCGGACGAGGAGTAAACCTTCTCTATCTCACCTTTGGGCGTGTAGGCCCAGTCTTTTCCCGTACAGGCCGCCGTCAGGCACATGGCACCCAAGACCACAGCGCATAGAATATTGCTTTTCATGATAATTACTTTGTTTGCATGGAGTCCGCTGTTACACATCAAGGCCGCTGCCGGTGGACTCCTTTAGGCCAGCAGTTGCCCATAAACGTTCCAATAACGTGTGGTTGGGGTTTTTATTACAATCCCCTCAAAAAAAATCTGCCGGAGGCCATGCTCGCTCTTCCTTCGCTCGGTAGTCCTCATTTCGCGCTCATTCCTCGGAGCATTTATCCAAGTAAAAAGGAAGAAATATTAGAGAAATGTTAGAGAACTGAGGAATAAGGAGCGAAGCTGGGGTGGACCTACGGCAAAAAAGCGACCGCCCCGCTGCCGGTGCGGTTCCGCTGCAAGGGGGCCTCGGCATGAGGCGGCTCGGCAGCGGGAGGGTTGCGGCTACGGGGCGGTGGGTCAGCGCCAACGGGCTGTTGGCTTATTTGTATTCAAAATAGCGAGTGGTGGTGGCTTGACGGCGATAGTCTTCGTCTTCGTCAGTCTCAGTGAAGGTCTGGGACAGGGGCCAGTCGCCATCGTAGGTGTAGGAGTAGGAGACCTCCTCAGTTTCGGAGCCGCCGAGGATGGGCATTGAAGCAGTCATTACGGTTTTGGTGATGTTGTTCTCATTTAACATGGGGAAGGTGGGCTGCTCGATAAAGCCAATCAGGCCGAAAAGGAAGTTCTGGTAGGGGTTGTTCTTGTTGTCATAGCTGTAATTGAAGGTTGCAGACATGCCCATGCCGGGATAGCTGGTTGACATGCTGCTGATGTTGTTGCCGGACCACGTAAGGGTGAAGGGGAGGGAGACGGAAGCCTTGGCACCGTCAAAGCGGGAGGTGGCTTTGGCAATGAGGTTGAGAGTGCGGTCGGCTTGCTCAAAGGTGGGCATGAGACCGCGGAAAAGGAGGCGTTGCATGCGGGAGTCGTCCATGTTGTCGATGTCTGCAAGGTCGGTAGAGAAGATGATTTTGGACACCTTCTTGCCGTCGTGTTCAAAATCGTAAGACATAATCAATACATCCCCGTTATCATTTTTATCGAAAATCTTGGCCTGTTTCAGTTTCTTGCCGTCGTAGGTGAACACCATGTATTCATCGTCGCTCTCGGCACGGGTGAGCTGGCTGCCGTCGTAGGTGAAGTTGACCACCTCGTCGGGGCTGGATTTCCAGTTCACATTGCCCGTCTCGTAGAAGGCGATTTTGGTCAGTTTCTTGCCATCCCACGTCCATTCCTCGGCAAGGGTTTTGGGCTGGACATTGGTGTCGTTGATCCAGCCGCCGTCGCTCCAGAACTGATAGATGGCGGAGGAGGATTCATAGACTTTGCTGATTTGTTTTTTGGGGTTGTAGACACCCTCTTTCTCCGAGCAGGAGGAGAAAAGGCAGACCACCGCAGCGGCTGCAATGCTCATCAGAATTGTTCTTTTCATTTTAATATATATTTGTTTTAATGATAATTTGTTGCACTTTTTAGGCGAACCTCGCGCTGCCGTAGTGGGCTGCAACACCAGCAGCGGCACGGGGAGTGGAGGCTCGTTTGTTTGTAATAACGCATAAGATGGCTTTTTCTTACAAAACCAATCGTTAAAAAATTATAAAGGCCCATTTGGCACTCGCTACGCCCTTCCGCACAATTGGAAGGGAGCCTCTCGGAAGTTTGCCTTTTTAATGATATATAAAACAATGGTTTACGCGGCAGACAAAAGTTTTAACTTTTCGTATTGGAGTTTTCTTTGTATCTTTGAAAAATATTTATTAACGCTTTTTATCGGGAATAAACTAACAAACAAACACATAGATTACACTTATGAAAATATTAGTTCTTAATTGCGGCAGTTCGTCAATCAAGTACCAGCTGATTGACATGGCAAACAACGCCGAAGTGATGGCCAAAGGTCTTTTGGAGCGTATCGGATTGGAAATGGGTGAGTTCACTCACAAATACCACGGTGAGAAACACTACGAGCAGTTGCCCATCCCCGACCACACGGCAGGCATCAAGATTGTGCTGAAAGCACTGGTGGACCCCAAGATGGGCGTCATCAAGGATTTCAAGGAGATCGGTGCCGTCGGCAACCGCATAGCCCATGGCGGCGAGGCTTTTGACAGGAGCGTCGTCGTGACGGACGAGGTGATAGAGACCATCAAGTCCCTCACCCACCTGGCCCCGCTGCACACTCCCGGCAACCTGGCCGGCATCTACGCCATGCGCGAGGTGCTGCCCGGCGTGCCGCAGGTGGCTGTGTTCGACACGGCTTTCCACAGCACACTGCCCCCCAAGAGCTACCTGTACGGTCTGCCCTACGAGTACTATGAGAAATACGGCGTGCGCCGCTACGGCTTCCACGGCACCAGCCACAAATTCGTGGCCGAGAAGGCCGCCAAGATGATTGGCAAAGACTGGAAAGAGCTGAACATCATCAGCTGCCATCTGGGCAGCGGAGCCTCCATCTGCGCCATCAAGCAGGGCATGAGCTTCGACACCACGATGGGCATGACCCCGTTAGAGGGCCTCATCATGGGTTCGCGCCCCGGCGATGTGGATCCCGGCGTCATCGAATTCCTCATTAAGAAGGAGATTACCGAGAACGGCAAGGACTGGAAGGACATCACCAAGATCCTCAACAAGCAGAGCGGCCTTGTGGGCATCAGCGGCGGCAAACAGGACATGCGCGACATCCGCGCGGGCCGCGACGCCGGCGACGAGCGCTGCACCTACGCCTTCGACATGTTCGCCCAGCGCGTGAAACGCTACATCGGCGGCTACATGGCCGAAATGGGCGGCTGCGACCTGCTGCTGTTCACCGGCGGCATCGGCGAGAACGCCTGGTTCATGCGCCGTCCTATCTTGGAGAACATGGAATGCCTCGGCATCAAAGTGGACTTCTCCAAGAACGACAACGTCATGGGCGAGGACATCATCCTGAGCACCCCCGACTCGAAGATGGCCGTCGTGGTGGTCACCACCGACGAGGAATACGTCATCGCCAGCGACACCTACAACCTGGTGAAATAATGGTTTTCATAATGTTTCAAAGGGTTTCCCATTTCGGTGCGGAAACCCTTTGTGCTAATAATCCCCATCACAAGCCTCAATCCTCCCCACCCGCTGTCATTCCAAAAGGGAACAAGTGAATCCTCCTTTCACAAAAAGGCAACAAAAAAGGTTAATCGGATTAACCACTATTATAAAAAAAGGATGGAGTGTGGCATGCAAGAACAATGGTAATGCGTATTGGAGAGACACAATAATGGCAACGAATATGTAGAATCCACCACAATAAAAGGCATCAACAGTCGTTAAGCAACTGATTGCGACATTGAGTACAATTCAAAACAGGAGACAATAAAGCCTCAAATATGATAGATAAATGCCTAGGATATGATAAGACAAGTATAGCATCAATTTTTGAATACAGCAAAAAATTGATTGGTCATTCTTTACGAGAACTTATCGAGGAAGACAAAATCAAAGAATCAAAGTTGCAAGGTCAGGGAAAAGGCGGTTTAGAGCAGATGATTGAATCATTGTTCTTCAATTACCCTATAAATTCCGACCCAGGTCCAGACTTTAAAGAGGCAGGCTTAGAATTGAAAGGAACAGGTTTGAAACGCCTTGCCTCAGGAGAATTGCAGATAAAAGAACGATTGGTCTGCGACATGATAGACTATACGACGGTGGTGAATCAATCTTTTGAGGATTCCCTATTCTACATAAAATGCCAAATAATGCTTCTCATCTTTTATCTGTACGAAAAAGATGTTAGCAAATGGGATTTGAAATTCATATACACCGTATTATGGAAGTTCCCAGAAAAGGATTTGATTATTATTAAACATGATTTTGATACCATTGTAGAGAAAATACGTAAAGGCGAAGCTCATTTGCTTTCGGAGGGGGATACTATATATTTGGGGGCTTGCAGAAAAGGTCAATCTGGCGACAAACCCCGCAAGCAACCCTTCTCAGACATACCTGCGGAGAAACGTGCATTCTCTTTAAAAACCGCCTATATGCGAACGGTGTTAGAATACATCAAAAAGCAGAAGAGTACCGCCGTGAGTAATATAGACATTGGCAACGACCGGGCCGAGTTGGTAAGCATAAAAGATCTTAAAGAATGCTCATTTGAAGAGGTGATTCTGAAAAGGTTCAAGCCTTATATCGGCCTAGACTATCTTGAAATATGCAATGCCTTAGGCATTGCGCCTTCACATGCAAAGAACCGTTTGGCCATTATAGCGAACCTCATAGCATCTGGTGGGAATAGGGACTTGGAAAAAGGGGATGTGAACAATTCAGAAGAATTCCAAAAGTCAGGGATTCGTTTGAAGACTTTGACCTCGTTTTCAAATGGAAGAATAAAGGAAGATACCTCGTTTGAAAACATAGACTATGAAGAAATATCTTCAAACACAGAATGGATTGATTCTAGATTATACGAAATCTTTACAAGCAGATTTCTCTTTGTCCAATTTCAACAACCTGAAGGTGAAAGCCAAAAGGAATTTAACCTTAATAAACTACAACTAAGGAAAGCCTTCTTTTGGACTATGCCTCCTGAAGATATAAATACGGCAGAAAGATACTGGGAAAATATAAGAACTCATGTAATAAGAAATGAAATAGCCCCCGAATATTTCTGGAATAAAGGCCGACATGAAAAATTTCATGTTCGTCCCAAAGCACGCAATGCTTCCGACCTCACTCATAATCCAAATGGAGGGATGGTAAGAAAGTATTGCTACTGGTTTAATTCAGAATATGTCACTGACATTATCATTCAACAGCAATAAGTAAATGAAAAGCAACCTGATAGAATATAATCTTGAAGACGAAAAAGACTGTATACTATGCGAACCAATTCTAGAATATTGCAAACAGTCTTCTCGTCAACTGAACCTTTTTACCCCTGTGTCAGAACAAACAAAACAAGGAGACATCAGGGTCGTAGAGCTTTTTGCTGGTGTCGGTGGTTTTCGTATTGGGCTGGAAAGAGCATCAAAGTCATATTGCACAATCTGGAACAACCAGTGGGAGCCTTCCACTAAACGGCAAGATGCCAGTATTGTATATTGCAATAGATTTGGTAGTGACGGCCATAGCAACGAAGATATTGCCCTGGTTCCTACATCAGCCATTCCTGAATGTGATATGCTCGTAGGGGGATTCCCCTGTCAGGATTATTCAGTAGCTACTACCCTGAAACGAGCAGAAGGTTTGATGGGGAAAAAGGGGGTATTATGGTGGCAAATATATCGTATCATTGAGGAGTCACTCCACAAACCAAACTACGTGTTTTTCGAGAATGTAGACCGCTTACTAAAATCACCAGCTTCCCAAAGAGGACGAGATTTTGCAATCATTCTATCATCACTAAATGATTTAGGATATATTGTCGAGTGGAGAGTTGTTAATGCCGCTGATTATGGAATGCCTCAACGTAGAAGAAGAACATATATTGTCGGCTATCATGTAGGGAATGATATTGCAAAGAAAATAAAAAGCCCTTCTAACTGGATACTGAACGAAGGAACATTGGCTAAAGCATTGCCTGTGACTACTGAATCCAGCATTCATCAATCAAGCTTTCACATAGGCGGCTCCCTTGCTGAAATATCTGATAGTTTCAATAAAAACAGAGTAAATAGCCCGTTTGAGAATACCGGGATAATTATTGACAGAAATGTAACCACAATCAGTACAATCCCCTTGTACCATGGGCCTAAACTATTATTAGGGCAAATATTGTTGGATGAAAAATTGGTTCCTGATGAGTTTTTTATTAAGGATTCAGAGATTTCACAGTGGAGATACTTAAAAGGCAGCAAAAAATTGAAACGGGTGAGCAAAGCCAATGGGTATGAATATGATTATAGTGAAGGTGCAATGGCCTTTCCCGACTATCTAGACAAACCTTCACGTACTATCATTACAGGCGAAGGTGGCGCATCACCTTCCCGGTTCAAACATATTGTTCAGACACCATCTGGGAAATACCGGCGACTTACTCCTATCGAATTAGAGCGTCTTAATATGTTCCCAGACAATCATACCGCAGGTGTTAGTGATTCCCGGAGAGCATTTCTTATGGGAAATGCCTTGGTAACAGGAATTGTGGAAAAAATTGGTCTAGCATTAATAAATGAACGAATATGAAGGAATATGTGTTTTATACTCAAGAGGGAGTGACAGTGCCGCCGGATGGGAGCAAGGTGGTTGAGAATTGCCAGCTATTGGGCTTTGCCATGGGAACTGACTGCGATACGGCAAAGGTGAACCTGCTGAAGGAGAACGCTTGGATTGAGGAGGTGGGATTCGACCCCAACAGGATAACAGGGCGCGAGGTAGTGGCGGATAATCATAGACAAGCATGAGAACGGGATGGGGCACTGGTGATGACAGCATGGCGGCAGACGATAGCCCATCACCAACTTGACAATTAACAATTAATGAGTTGCATTATATGGAACAAGAACCTATTCTTAACGAGCACAACAAGCAGGAGTACCCGCCGATGCATACGGCGGAGCATATTTTGAACCAAACCATGGTGCGGATGTTTGGCTGCCCACGGTCGCGCAATGCCCACATCGAACGCAAGAAAAGCAAGTGCGACTACCAGCTGCCCACCGCTCCCACGGCGGAGCAGGTGCAGGCCATAGAGGACAAGGTGAACGAGGTGATAGGGCAGCATGTGGATGTGACGGTGGAATACGCCACCCGCGACAACCTGCCCCCGGAGGTGGACCTGAGCAAGCTGCCCGCCGACGCCTCGGAGACATTGCGGCTGGTGCGCATTGGCAACTATGACGTGTGCGCCTGCGCGGGCGACCACGTGGCGAACACACGGGAGATACCCCACTTCAAAATCATCAGCCACGACTATAACGAAGGCACTTGGCGGGTGAGGTTCCGCCTGGTGGAAGAATAAGATGGGGGGAAAGTGTGGCTAATCCAAAAAAAAGGTGTATTTTTGCGAAAAAGAATAAAAAGGCTTCGTGCCAATAATACTATGCTGAACAGATGCTTACACTTTTGGAGGTTGGCCTGTTTCCTCCTCATTGCCCTTGCCGGGACAACGCTGACAGGCTGCAATAACACTGAACCCGAAGCACCCGCCACGGTGGCAGGGTTCGGCTGCCTGGAAGACCTTGAAGGGCACTCGGTGGCCGTGATAAACAGCAGCACGAGCGATGTGCTGCTCAGCGACACTCACAACTTCTCCAACATCACCCTTATCCGCTGCGAGACTCCCACGGAGCTCTTTGCGGTGGTGAAGGATGGCAAAGCCGAATGCGCCATTATAGACACGGTGGTGCTGGCCACACTGAACATGGAGAAACATGGCATGGCGGTGGATTTCAACCTGCCGGGAGGCTTTGACGTGGCTGTGGCCTTCAACATGAAGGATGAGAAGCTGTGCCACCAGTTCAACGACTTTCTGGTGCAGATTAAGTCGGATGGAACATTGGACGACATGATGGAACGGTGGTGCAACGAGCAGGTGGACACGGTGCAGATGCCCACCATTGAGAACTTAGAGAAGCTGAAGGGGCACCCGATTGAGGTGGCCACACTGAGCGACAACCCGCCTTTCAGTTTCTATCGCGACAATGTGTGGACAGGACTTGAGGTGGAGATGATGATGAGGTTCAGCCTCTTTGTGGAGAGACCTGTGCACTTCAGCGGATACACTTTCGGAGAGGTGATTGAAGTGCTGCGCAGCCGCCGTGCCGACGCAGCCGCCGCCAACCTGTTCATTACCCCCGAGCGTTCGGACCAGGTGCTTTTCTCGCACCCCTATTACCTTTGCAAGACCAGCTGCTTCTCGCCAGCGGCACATTAATGCCGGCCTTCCCAGTCGGCCACCAATTCGGCTATCACGGTATGGCCGATATTGTTGGGGCGCATGCCATCGTCCGAATAACAATCCTCAAGGAAGTGGTGCCGGAGGAATGAGGGGTTGATGTCGATGACGGGCACTTGGTACTGCGCCGCCAAGCTGAGGATTTCTTCATTATATTGTTCGTTCCAACGGCTGAGGGAGCATACGTCGCCACCCATCCATTGTTTGAGGTTGTCGCGATTGAGGTTGCGACTCACAAGGTCGAAATAGCGCTGCGGCAGCAGGGTGGGCAGGGTGAGCAAAGCCACACGCGCACCGATGGCTTGACACTTGGTGATGGCGTTGGCGTAAAACTCACGAAACTGGCCAAAGCTCAACAGTGGGCGATGGTCGATGTCGGGATTGGACGAGATGGCGGCCCAATCGAAGTTGCAATAATTGCCCCCGTATTCGAGTACCACCAAATCATCCTTCTTCACCCCTCTCAGTCGGCGGTCAAGCCAGCGGTTGTGGCGGTCCACATGGATGCCGATGCGCAATATATGTGTCTTGGGCTTGGCACTGCCCTCGGTATTGGTGGACGAAGCACCGCCCCGGCTGATACTCTTGGCCTTCTTGGCCCCATTGATTCCTGACTGAATCATGCTTGAAAGGATGCTGTAGTTCATGGTACGTATTGTGTCAAAAAGGGTGTTTGCATTGTGGGCTACAGGAGGTGGTCTGGGCGGCGCAGAAAGCGGCCTCTTTCCAGCCTGAAATCCGATGCAAAAATACGCATGTTTCGGGATGTGACAAAATAAACGTGACGCCATGCAAAAAAAGTGACGAAATGGGGTGTTTTGGGGTGTTTCGGGGACAAAATGCCACTTAATTGGTCTTAAAAAAGTCATTCGTCCCACAATTTTGGTGCCGAAAATGATGAATTTTGGGGTCAAAAAAGGAGGGGAAAACGCTTTTTCAAGCCCCTCAAAAAAAAATAATGAGATATGAAAAAAAAGTCGTACTTTTGCAGTCTGAAACATGTGAGAACATCATGAAAAAGATTATCGCCGCTCTGCTATTGCTACTACCCGCCTTGGCGTGGGGACAGACGGATTTTATACTTCTCAAAGGACATGTGGTCTGCAATAAGAAGGGCGTCCCATACGCCACCATTCAACTGAAAGGGACCTCGAAAGGGGTCACATGCAACGATGCGGGCGAATATATAATGAAAGTGCCCGTCGAGAACCGTAACGACACGATAATGATACGCTCGGTGGGCTACAATACCTTGGAGACAACCGTGGAGAAGCTGAGCAGTACCCACAAAATAGAGCTTACGGAGAGCATGGTGGTGCTGAAGGAGGTGAAGGTGTCCGACTTCAAAAACGCACGGAGCATGCTGAGTGCGGCAGTGGCAAGAATCTCCCAGAACTATCACCAAGAGGCCTCGAAATCCACCTACTTCTACCGCGATTGGCGAGCCGTGGAAGGCGAGTTGTTCCTCTTTGACGAAGCAGTGATGTTGTTGGAACGCGTCGGCTACGCCCACTTCGACGACAAGACGGCCTTCCGTTTCAGCACCGAAGAGCGCGAGCTGGAGTCGGACTATAAGACGCTGCTCAAACACCGACTACTGGTCTACGACCGCAAACTGGTCAAGGATAAAACAGGTTTGGAAAGCGGTACCAACAGGATGATGGAGTACGCCGACAACGAGGAGTTTTTCGACCCCGTCTACACGCCTCATGCCAATTACCTTCTGTCCAAATACATGCTGAAAAATATCCGTTTCGCCCCCATCAAGGAGTTCGAGGACAACGGCGAGACTTTCTATCAGCTGCGCTTTGACATCCCGGTTAAATCGCTGCGGGGCGAATATATCATCCGCAAGAAAGACTTGGCCATAGTGAAGATTGTGTCGGCAATGCCCCCCAAGAGTCGACGGCCCAGAGCCGAGGAGGTGTGGGCCAACATCTTCTACAACCGCCTCACCGTCGAAGCAGACTCGTCACGATGGAACTACGACGTGCGCGACGGGCATTACACCCTGACCCGCTACTACAATTACAAAGTCTACCGCCTCGCTGCGCATAACAGAAACCATGATGACAAAAGCGAGACCTGGCAGCTGTGTACCGACTGGGTGCTGACCGACTTCTCGACACATGATTCCACCATCTATGAGGGCGACACGCTGAGCGCAATGCCTATGCCCATAGGGACGGCCTTCGGCGGTAGCTACTACAACGCAGACTATTGGGGCCAGTACAACAGCGTGGTCATCGACACGCTCCCCCTGCGCTTGTTGATGGAGAAATTAGAAAAAATACATTCCAATGAAAGCCAATAGAGTCATCATCACCGCTGCCATATTGCTGGCATTTGTCCCCGTCCGCGCACAGCAGCCAGTGGTCCGGGACACCGTGGCCGTATTCGGTGCCATCACGAACCACACCACGGGGAAACCCGAGCCCTACTGCACCATCCAATTCCTCGACCAAGACCGATTGGCGGCTGGCACCGTGTGCGACGATGAGGGATTCTTCGAGGTGGACGCCCTGCCCACGGGTGCCTACACGTTGAGAGTAATGCTGAGCGGATTGACATTGTACAAGCAGGAGCTGCTCATCGATGAGACCTCCAACCTCAACATCTCAGTCATCACCGACAGCACCACCATCCGCATGCTGCCCGAAATCCATGTGGCCGAGGCCGCACCCACTCATCTGCTTCAGGAACAAGAGCTCCTCATCACTTCTCCCAGAGATCCCCGCCTGTGGGATTTCAAATACCGCTGGTGGGTCCGGGGGGCCAAGCCTGTGCCGCACGAGGCAAGACGCGACCTCTCCGGAATGTGGTGTGGCAAATAGGCCGTAATGGAAAGTGAGGGCTGATGACTGGCGAGAAAAAGTGATTTCTGTCGTCGCTGGTGCAATTTTTTTTGCGCTTCACATACTAAACTCAAAAAAAATACGTAGAAAAAGTTGCTGTTTGCGAAAAAATATGTATTTTTGCATTTTGAAAGTAATAGAAACTAAAACGAACACTATCGAGAAAAGACTTATCAGTTCAACAAATTAAACAGCGATAAGAATGATAGACGCATCACTTACCACGCTCCCCGACAACGAGCTGATACAGGGTTATAGAGATGGCAATGCCGCCTGTTTCGATGTCCTCCTTGCCCGCTACCAGGCAAAGGTTTACGGTTACATCTTCTCGGTCGTCAAAGACAAAGATGTGGCCGACGACATCTTCCAGGACACTTTCTTTAAAGTAGTGGCCACCATCAACGGCGGCGCCTACAAGGACGAGAACAAATTCATCCATTGGGTCATGCGCATAGCCCACAACCTCATTGTGGACTACTTCCGCCGCAACAGCAAGATGCCCATTGTGCCCAATCGTCCCGACTACGACATCGTCGATACACTGCAACTGCACGACGACAACGTCGAGCAGAGCATCATGCGCCAGCAAACCAGCAGCAACATCCGCAAGCTGGTCAAAATGCTGCCTCCCGAACAACGCCGCGTAGTGATTCTTCGCCACTACGGCAAGTGCGACTTCAAGGACATTGCCGCCCGCACCGGTGTGAGCATCAACACCGCCCTGGGACGCATGCGCTACGCCATCATCAATCTGCGGCGCCTGGCTGAAGAGCACAACATGTTCATCGAGCTTTGAAAAGCCGAGGAATCGAAAGGTGAAAATTGAAATGGCCGAGTCAACCCTATTTCAATTTTCACCTTATATTTATCTCATGCGGCAGTTCTATGCCGACTCCAGGTCGCAGAAATGGGCGGATAAGAATAAATGTTAATTAACATTTGTCCACACAATAATCATGGCAGATTTGAGTTACTATGGGTGAAATTATTTAAACAAAAGATAAACACACAAACCCATTGTTCAACTCAAACTGGCGCGTATGATGCAGGACTACAATTTAAATTACAGCACAAGTACATCCTTTGGGACTGCAAGCACAACCGTACAACCGTCACCCGAAGTTGTACAAAACATCCTCCAGTATGCCCGATGTTTTCAGAACATCCGCATGGGAGACGTAAAAATTAAAGTTTATCTCAATTAGTTCGAAAATGAAGGTGCCCCACAAGTCATGGGGCACCTTCTTCGGTTTATAGAGGTGGTTGAATACCCCTACAGAGGGCGCGCAACCACCTTTTTTATTTCTCATGAATTCAGCCGCTGGTAGTATTTCATCCACAGGGCCGGCAGTTCGCCTTTCAGCGCTTGCAGGTAGTCTCCATAGGTGCAGGGCAGCATCAACTGGCTGGAGTAAATCTCCTGCATCTCCTCGTTCTCGCACGGCACGTGCACCCACCACCGGTCGCTTAGCTTGCTCTTGTAGAACTCCAAATCCATGTCCGGCTCCTCCATCTTGACGAAGAAGCGTTTGCAATTCTCTGGGAACAGCTGCGGGTTATCGTGGTTGCGCAGAAAGAAGCCCTCAATGAAATACCACAGGCCTTGCGCCACCATGTGGGCCGTCTGTCCGCGATTGTCGTAATGGGGGTTCACCTCAAACAGACCCAAACAGCAGGTCTTGGTACTCATGCCCGCAAAGCGCATCATCTGGCAATACTCCTCGCCATAAAAACCATGTGGCGAGGGGTCCAGGTTGCCCGGAGCGTCGCTCTGCCTGACGGCACCCACATCCACACTCACCAAGTCGGCATTGCGGATCAGGGCCTCGGCCCGCGACATGTCCTGCTGCACCAAGCCTAATCTGTAGGCGTCAAACTTCAGGTCGTCCATCAGCTGCACATAGTCCTGCCCCACAAAATGCGTCTGATAGCCTATGTTGGCACTGAAGAAAAGGAAGTTGGGGTTCTGCATTATGATGTTGCGGAGCCACGTGCGCGACGTGATGTCGTCGTTGTTCTCCAGGTCGAAGCGCGAGTCGATGGAGGTGATGTTGATAATGCGGTTCATCCGTTCGAAGCCCTTGTAGGCTGCAAAGGTCAGGTCCTGGCTGCCGCCCAGCAGCACCAGCGTGCTGCCGCGTGACACCACCTCCGACACCACCTCCGACACGGCATAGTAGGTGTCCTCTGCCGTCTGGCCCACGATGATGTTGCCCAAATCCACGATGTCCGTGTTGACGTGCGGCACGGCCAGCCGGTACAGGTAACGGCGTATCTCGTTGGGAGCCTCGGCGCAGCCCGCGTTGCACTCAGCCCCGCGGTCCTCGCCCACGCCCAGCAGCACCAGCCCCTGTTCGGGCAGTTCGGGGCAGCCCTCCTCGGGCGTGTGCGTACGCATCCGCGACCCCAAGGTTACGGAAAACTCGCTGGGATAGTATCCCAGCGAGTTTGGTTGTACGGGTGATAAGTATTGTTCTATCGCCATTTTACAATGATAATTGAAGAGTGAAAAATGGAATACGCTTTACGTATTAACGCTTTTACTCATTGGCACAATCAGAATGCCTGGCGGATCACGTCGCCGTGGTCTTTGACAATCATCTTGTAGAACCAAGCGGGGTATTCCGGCTGCATCGGGAAAGCGGCGTTGCCCGTCTCCGTGCGCTCAAACCTGCCATCCTTCTCCTTCTTGATGTTGCCGTCGATATACTTGACCAGCAGGTACTGATCCAGCTTGTTCCAAGCGTTCATCATGCGTTCGGCCATGCGGTTGGAGAAGTCGTTCAGCTGGTGCACCAGAGCCTCGTCGTTGTCCACATTCTGCTTGGCCTTGCCGTCAAAGCGGGCCACCTCGTTGATAAAGTTCGACTCCAGGTTGTTCTGCACCTTCTGCAGGTCCACAATCATGTCGCTGTAGCGGCTGTAGACGAAGTTGGTGACGCGGTTGAACAGCCAGAAAGCTGCCGTGGGGCTATAGGTCAGCATGTCGCCGTTGCCCTCGCGGAAGCACTCGGGGATGCTGGTGATGCCGCAATACATGGGACAGTAGACAGTGCTGTAGGTGTCGTCAACGCCAAACCAGATGATGCCGCCAATCTTGTTGGGCAGCCAGCTGCGGCTCTGGGCCACAAAGCTGAAACCTGTCTGTTGGGTCGACGTGGCACGCTCGTGGATGTACTTCTGGCCGTCCACCTCGAAGCCCATGGGGCGCCAACGGTAGGGGCAGGCAAAGGGGCCGGCGCCCATGTCCCTGCTCATGTCCATGGCAGTGCCCTCGTAGTGGTCGCGCATCAGGTTCATCACCTCGTGCACATCCACCTTGTGGTCCGGCTTAATCCAAAGGGGCATACGCTCGGCCTTGGGGTCGCCCATGGCGTATTTCTCATACTTGCGGGCCTCGCTGTTCACGCGGTGGAACATGGCGTACACACGGGCGTCGCAGCCGCGGATGCCGCTGAAGGTGAGCGGTGCGTAAGTGTCGCAGAAGGAGAACTCCTCGTCCTTGCCGTTGAACCAGCCGCAAGCGCGGGCATAGGTGATGATGTCGGCGGCATAGACGCATTCCACCTCGGGCTCATAGATGTAGTCCATGTGCACGCTGCTGATGGTGGTGTGCAGACCTTTGCCCTTGGCCTTCTTGAATTTCTTGCCTTCCAAGGGGAATTGGGTGATGCGGGACTGGTTGGCGTGGCCGCTCACATAGCCGTCAGGTATGCGACGGGCAACCCACACGGCACCCTCAGTGTATTTATACTTCAGTTTCTTGGCCAGGTCAGCCTTCACGGGAGATCCGCGCTTGCCAATCAGCTCAAGAATCCACACCTCGTTGGGGTCGCTGATGGAGAAGCTCTCGCCCTCGCTGCAATAGCCATAGTCTGCCACCAGCTTGGTCATCCAGTAGATGGCCTCGCGGGCATTCTTGGCACGCTGCAGTGTCACATAGATCAGCGAGCCGTAGTCGATGCCCTTCACCTCGTCTTTCCAGCACTCCTCGCGTCCGCCGTAGGTCGTCTCGCCGATGGCCAACTGGTGTTCGTTCATGTTGCCCACCACGCTGTAGGTGTGAGCCACCTGCGGGATTTCAAACAGCTTGCGTCCGCTGTCCCAGTCCACCAGCATGAACATCGTGCCGGCAGGATAGTCGGCTGCCTTGCGGTAGTACAGCTCGCCATACAGCGTGTGGCTGTCCGCGGCATAGGTAATCATGGTGCTGCCATCCTTGGTAGCCCCTTTTGTGAAAAGGAAATTGGTACAGGCCGTGGCTTCATAGCCTATCGCAAGGATTGCGGCCATCAGGGTAAGTGAAAGTGTTTTTTTCATAACGTTATTATATATTATTATTACTAAACTAATTCTCAACTCACTATCACAACTCCTCACCTGCGGGTCGGTAGTTTTAGAAATGCAAAGATACGATTTTAATCCAACCTATCAAAGTTTTTGTCGCAAAAAAATATTCCCGCCATCCCCACCGCACTGCTCCGACAGCCCTTCGCCGCCACCCCTCCACCCGCCTCCCCCCAACCCCGTGCAGTAGCAGTTTTTGTCGTCGATTGCCTTTTTTTTCTTATCTTTGCAAATCGAAGACCCCTGCCACCGCTGCCGCAACACCATGTGCGGCACACCGTTGCAGCGTCCTCCTTCCCACCCCGATAACAACATCCACATGCAAGGACCACGAACAGACGACACTCAAAAACTATTCAACTCCATAGCCCCCACATACGACAGACTCAACCACTGCCACTCGTTGGGCATAGTCCTCACCTGGCGCCGCCGCTCACTGTTCTTCATCGTCAACAAGTCCCG
>JAEEGL014296378.1_pt1 | contig 25356 bp, 21 predicted proteins | sample 9134231 | NCBI WGS metagenome assembly JAEEGL01 (sample SAMN16246548, study PRJNA631951) | gut metagenome | biome: gut microbiome; feature: rumen; material: fiber-attached | host: Bos | place: Iran: Karaj | collected 2018-10
TACCGGCTATTGTCGCCTCGCGCTACGAGCCCATCGACGTTATTAAAGGAACCCTCAGGCGCCGCAACAAGATGGTACTGAGCAAGGTGTTCATCGTGGTGCAGAACGTCCTGTCAGTATTCCTGATCGCCCTGGCGCTGGTGATGGAGGTTCAGATGCGGCACATGCTCACCCGGCCGATGCACGCCGCCACGGAGAATCTTTACTATATTGAGTACTCCGCCCAGAACTATGATATGATGAAGCTCTTCAAGGACAAGGTGGAGCAGCTGCCCTTCGTGACAAAGGCAGGCGTGGGACGCGGTATTCCGGGGCTCATCAACATGACCATGGGCGTGAAGGTGGACGAGCAGCATCGCGTGGATATGCCCATTATCATCTGTGACTCCACGTATTTCAAATTGCTGGGACTGGAGGTGGAGGACGATTTCGGTCATCCGCTGACGCATTCGCTGTGGATGAGCCGGAGCGCCTTCAACGCCGCCGCAGTGTCGGATACATCGACCGTATTCCCCCGGAGAATCAATATGAACGGTGCCCAGCCGGAGTTTATCGGCGGCGTTGTGACGGATTTTCCCACCCGGCCGGCCTCGGAGAGCAATCTCAATCCCAATGGCGGCGTCATCGTAACCCGGGCCGAGGAACTCCGGTATACCAACTGCATGCTCATCGGCACCACGGGAGAGGACGAATCTTACGACAAAGCCATCCGGCAGGCTTATCGGGAATACCGGCTGGAGACCTCCGGCGTGGAAGAACCCGCCTGGCGGTACGGCTTTGTGCGTGACATCAACGAGAAGATGCTGGCTCCTGTTCGGAGAACTCTCCGCCTGGTGGAACTCTTTGCGGTTCTTGCGATGCTCATCTCTCTCCTGGGCCTGTTAGCCATGAGCACTTACTTTGCTGATGAGAACACCAAGCAGATTGCCGTGCGGAAGGTCTTTGGGGCTGATGTGAACAGCGAGACCTGGAGAAATGTTCGCAGTTATATGATTCTGACGGGCATTGCCTGCTTGATTGGCATTCCGCTGGCCGTTTGGGCCGCAAGGGTGTATCTGGAGCGGTTTGCGTACCGCGTTGAGAACTACGGTTGGGTGTTCGTAGTGGCGGTCATCATTTCGCTGGCTATCGCCTTCGGCACCGTGCTCTGGCAGGTATTGAAGGCGGCAAAGACGAATCCGGCGATAGAATTGAAGAAGGAATAGGCTTAAATAAGCGAAAGCGTGATTCTCCTATGGATCGCCTTGCGTTTGCCGCTCCAGGATAAAGGGCAGCGGCAAGTGACAGTGCAAGCATCAACAGTCTTCTGGCAGCCATATTGACGGTAAATGTAATAATAAACCGGTAAATAATGAACACATCTGCAGTTAGTTGACTGCGTCCATCGTCATTATCATTTCCACCACTCCGGAGTAATCCTTTACGCCTTCCGGAATACGGTTGGATTTCAAGTACAGATTGTAAAAAAAGTTCTGGATGCTTTCTATCCATCCGACTCGTTTTCCCATCCAGAACTCCCGCGACGCATTATAGTCCGCTTTAACCTTCCCGCAGATTTCGCCCGTCCATGCATTGAACTCTACTTCCGGGAGCAGATTCCCGGCATTCATAAGAACATAAGGCAACACTGATAGGTAGCCGCTGTATCGCACAGCTGCATTCCCGTTCCCACGGCAAAAAACGAAACCCCAGTAATTGGCTTCCGCCTCGCTCGTAACGCCTGCAAGATGCCCCATCTCGTGAGCGAGCGTGAAAGGGTATTCATAATCCAGAAGCGAGAGATTGACCTGTGTCTCACAGAAGAAAGGCCCCATGAACCCGTGCACCCCGACTGCCGAGTACAGAGGATTCAGAAGAGGTTGTTTGACATGCTGCCAGCGACGGAGCCCGGAATAGCCGAAGGAGGATACTCGTTCTGAATAGAAAGCCTTGATCTCCGACTCCAGCTCTTCCCTGTCATACTCTCCCGCATTGTTGGCTGCTTCATTCAGTTCGACTATATAGTCCTCCAGAAAACGCTTGAATACCTCCTGGTCATAACCCGCCTTCTGTATGCAGTTTCGTTCATACAGACCGGTACGGTAGTAATTGTTCCCCCAGCCAATGTAAAACCATACATAAAGCCACATAACCAGCACGGCAGCCTTTCCCAGCCATTTGAGAAATCCCTCTTTATTCTTGATTGCCTTCACCAGGACGCAGACAAAGCCTCCCAAAAAGCCCAGAACGACAATCTCTTCCAGAGAGAAAGGCACGACTGAGGCGATGGAGGAGAGCCCCATGGAGACATATGGAAAAACGTACCGTGCATAGCAGTCGGCAACGGGAGTGCAGAAACGGCACACGATACAGAATGCAAGCAACAGTATGCCCGCAGCGGTCGTTTTACGTATCATATTTGAACAAGTACCGGAGGCTGCCGGCTCACGCCCTATTCCGCAAACTTCTTTCCGGCATTCCAGGCACCGCCGACGATATCGCCGATTGAGCGGTAGCACATGCCGGCTGCGTCAAAAACGATGGGCTGGAGCTTGCCGAGGTCCACCTTGCCGTCAGTGAGTATGCACTCGTCCGCGCTCATGTTCACAACTTCACCTACGAGGATGCCGTCCGCCCAACTGACGACTTTACATTCAAGGGTGAGCGGATACTCGTTGATGATGGGTGCGTCAACATTGGGGCTCGGCGTAACTGTAAAACCTGCCTTTGCCACTTTGTCCGGCACCTTGTTGCCGCTTACTAGCCCGAAATAGTCGGATTCAGCAACCGTCCGGATGTCGGCAAACGACACTGTAAAGGCTCCGGTGAGCTCAATATTCTCGGTGGTCTTGTGCTTTGACATCGAAACCACGATCTGGTTGTGGTCGTACTGTCCCGCCCATGCAGCCATCATAACGTCCGGAGTATGGTCCTTATCCCAGGTGGCAATCATCACGCATGGCTGTGGCGTTGTCATCAGTGCGTGACTGGCGCCGAAATTCTTGCGACCGGCTACTTCTTTCAAAGGTTCACTGTTCATTTGCGTAGTATTCTGATTATTTGATCGATTACAGCTGGTCATGGCCATAACTGCGGCCATAAGGAGACAAAATGTGTTTTGGATTCGCATATCAAACTATTAATGGTTCAGCACAAATTTACATAAAATTCGGTTATAATACCCAAATCCTTTCTTCAAATGTTCTGTTATAAACAATTATTATTATCTTTAAATATTAAAGACACCGCCAATGATCCTTCAACCCTATAAAGAGATTGAGAATCTCAATAGTCTCCCGTCTCCGGACAACAAAGGACGCGTTCACCATTACGTGTTTCAGAACATAGATTTCACCCTCGTCCCGGAATACGCAGCATCAGGAGAGGTCTTCAGGGACTGCTGTTTCCTTGGATGCCGCCTCCCGCAGGAAATACAGGCGACTCTTGGCCCGGGATGCATGGTATTTCCGCAATTGGAGTTCATCTACAATGCCTTCAGGAGCGAATTATACGACGGCAAAAGCCTGTACCAGGGCTTCGACCCGGACAGGGAAGAATCTTTTGATGCCTGCTACGACACCAGGGTCTATAAGGACTACATCAAACGCGGCAGAGAAGCCAGGGATATCATCGACACACTCGGCCGTTCCATGCACGACCATTCCATCGGAGACGCCATGCACGATTTCCTGTCCCGATATGACGAAAAAAGCATCGTAGCCGTCATGGGCGGGCACGCAGTCAAGCGCTCCGACCCGTCGTTCAGGGATGTCGCCATTATAAGCAAAGCCCTGACCGAGCAAGGAAAGCTGATGTGTTCCGGAGGCGGTCCGGGGGCTATGGAGGCCACACATTTCGGTGCATGGATGGCGGGACGTACGATAGGACAGATGGACGACGCCCTGTCGATTCTTTCAGCGGCCCCCACTTTCAGGGACCGGGGATGGCTGAGCACCGCTTTTGCCGTTCAGAGCAAATATCCGCGCCGCGAAGAATACCGCAGCCTGGGAATTCCCACCTGGTTCTACGGCCATGAGCCTGCCACGCCGTTTGCGTCCGATATTGCAAAGTACTTCCAAAACAGCGTCCGTGAAGATATACTGCTGACGATAGCCAAAGGCGGTATCATCTACTCTCCAGGCGCTGCTGGCACCCTCCAGGAGATTTTCCAGGACGCTGCCCAGAACCATTATGAGACATTCGGTTATGCGTCCCCCATGGTGTTCCTGGGAAGGCAATTCTTTACGGTTGAAGTGCCGGTCTATCCTTTCCTTGACAACCTTATGCAGCGTGGGCTCTACAACAATCTCCTGCTTTCCCTTGCCGACACCCCGGAGGAGGCCGTTGACGCCATCACGTCATTCGGCAGGTAAGGATTATACGCAGTCTGGTGCAATTAACTATTCTTCCTGAATCGTTTCCAGATAATTATCCTCCGTCGCAAGGGACTTGATGTATGCGTTGATATCCATCGTCCGGAGCACGATATGCTTTTATTACCCCCCATTGGCCCTGGACCTTATCTTTTCCGCAGGCAGAGCCCAGGTTCGACAATACTGATAGTGCCATAATCAATACAGATAGTTTCATATTATAATCATTTTACCGTCAATGCGTTACACTACCGGCTGCCGCCACCTCTCCGCCTATAGTGACTGACGCGGAAGAAACTCGCTGGACGACGATCCTCATATCAAGACTAAAGCATTCAGTTACGCAACAATACAAAAAAAGACAAGAAAAGAACTGTGGCTATGGCAGCCATACAGCGTTTTCTCCGTGTACTATCTTCCTGCGCCCTTCAAGCACAGGGTCCACAAGATTCGCCTTGCTCACAAACACTCCGTCCGTGGGGGTGGGAGCGTCGTCGGGAAGCTTGACTATCTCGCGTCCAAGAAAAACATCCATGTTTTCACATCTCTGGACTTTACGGCCATACACCGTCTCCCCTGCCGGAATATCCTTGCAAAGGGCGGCATAACCTATATAATCGTTCAGGCGCGGGACCAGCGGCGAGAAGAGAAGCACCGCGGCAATCATCCCGCCTGCCAGAGGCACTGCACATGCAACGGATCGCTTACTGAAAGCGAATACTATGCTCAGCACCGCGCCCACTGCCAGCGCGATTCCGACACAAGCCATCCACGGGCTGTGAAAGAACTCCAGATATGCCGACACCGACGGGATCCCGTCCAGGACCGGGAACGGCGCCGCCAAAGCCAGGACGAGTCCGAACAGGCCGGCAAGAGCGGCCGGAACTGCCACTGCCCAGCTCATCCACCGCTTCCAGCCAAGTCTCCCTATGGTCAGCGGCAAAAGGTAGATAATAAACGGGAATACCGGAGCAAGGTACAGATTGATCTTGGAGCTGAAACAGCTCAGCATCACAAAAGCGGACAGGGCCGTGCATCTGAGCATCTTTTCCGGCTTTGAAGAGCCGCTTCGGTGCACCATCGAAAGAATCCAAGCCGGAATTGCCAGCAGGCACCACGGGAACATCACTTCCCAGATGCCGATAAAATAGAAATAGAACGGTTCCTTGTGGTTGAATGAGTTTACAGCCCTGTCGAGGGTCTGGTGAAACAGCAGGTTTTGCAAGTAATCCTTTCCGCCGTCAAGATAAACACCGGTAAACCACAAGGCGCAAAGCCCGGCGAGCAAGGTCCAGAACTGCCATCCGAGCCATCTGCCTATACGTTCATGGTTCACGGCGCTGTATGCAAGGACTGCCACGGGCGGCACCAATAGGCCTACCGGACCTTTAGTGAACAGGGCCAGGAAGGTGAAGAGTGCAAAAAGCCATGGCCGGTCTGAGTGCCAGGAATACAGCGCCAGCACTATGAACATGGTCATCAGCATATCCATCCTCAGGAAAACAGAAATCGCAAGGAACAGGATGTTGGTTCCAAGAAGCAAGGCAGTCGCCGCCCGTTCCCCGGCGGAAGTCTTCCTGCCGCCGAATACCCACCTGTCCATGGTTAAAACTATCACCGCCATCGGAATGAACGAGAACAAGGAGAGCACGTACATTACGTGCCCTCCGAAAATCAGGCGGCAGAGCATGAACAGCCATAGATATAACGGCGGTTTGTCCGCGTAGGCAATACCGTGGTTTGTAAATGCGAACAGATGCCCTTCCCTCAGCGCTTCGTCGGCAATGCTCAAGTACCGGAGCTCGTTTGCCGGCGTAAAATCCCTCAATGCCATCAGCGGCGAAAAGCATATCAGCATCAGGATCAGCACAGTCCATACCGGATATCTTTCAAAGAGTCCCTTCATCTTCCCGTTTTTTAGAAGCAAAATAAATCATTATGTTGCGAACCGAAGCCACGATACCGACCTGCCCGGCTACCAGGACCCAGTCGTGCCTGATCAGGCCGTAAATGATTATCATAAGCGAGCCGGCAACGGCAAGTATCCAGTAACCCAGAGGCAATACAGACTCACCGTGACGGGTACTGTAAATAATCTGATACACGAACCGCATCTTGTATGTAAACTGACCCAGGGTTCCGAATACCAGGAGCGCGGCAGGCATGTTTTCGCCTGTCAGAAAGACGGAAGAGAACTGCGGGATATCCTTGAACATCAACGCAAGTACTACAAGCGGAAAGATGCCCAGCACCCAGACCGACAGCCTGGGGAGTTTCCGGTAAAGCCCCTTGGCGCCTATGTTCCACATGTAGATATAATACGACAGGCATTCACCGATAATGATACTCAGGTCGTGCCGCAGATATCCGTAGCAGAACAGGATGATGGAGCCGGCAATGCTGAACACCCAGAAAAGCGCCGGGGACTCGACCCTCCGGTTCTTCTCGGACAAATACCACTGTACCAGCACCCTTCCCACATAGAAGAGCTGGGCTGAAAGGCCAAGGAGATATATCCAGAGCGGGCTGTCCATGGCTTACAGGTCGCTCTCCCCCACTTTGTAGTTGATATACCTGGGACGCATCCATCGATATGCAAAGCAATCCATGAACGGACCGGCCAGCCTGTTCCAGAGATGGAACTTCGACTTTCCGGCAGTACGCGGGAAATGTCTCACCGGAACCTGCTTGTAGCACCCTCCCTCCTGAAGCAGGACAAGCGCAGGGATGAAGCGGTGCATGCCTTTGAACAAAGGGAGCTTCCTGGCGACGTCGGTATGCAGCACCTTGAGCGGGCAGCCGGTATCCACTGCGCCGTCGTGAGTCATCATGCGCCGCCATCCGTTTGCTATCCGGCTCTGCAGGCGCTTGAATCCGGAGTCTTTGCGGTCGGCGCGTATGCCGGTGACCATGGAATAGTCGTCTATATCGGCAAGCAGAAGGTTGAAATCCTCGGGCGCGGTCTGAAGGTCGGCATCCATATATCCGACAAGATCCGAACATGCGTAATCGATGCCCGCCTTAAGGGCTGCGGAGAGGCCGCAGTTTCGGGCGAAGCTGATATAGAAAAAATCCTCGTGGCGGGCGCAGATATCCTGGAGCAGGGACAGACTGCCGTCGCAGGATCCGTCGTTTATGAACAGGACGCAAGCGCTCACACAACACTGCGGCAGCCACGAGCTCAGACGGGCCTCCAGGGCACTCATGTTATCTTCTTCGTTATATACGGGTACGAGTATGGTGAATCGGTATGCTGCAGTCTTGTTGCTCATAGTGTGATCAGTCTTTGCCGGCACGTAAGCCTGAAGGATCGGGACAAACCATCTGATACGCCAGCCTCTCGTCCCCGGTAGCCAGAAAGATAATGCCGCAGTAACGGAATCCGTAATTAAGGATGACATGCTGCATGATCAGGTTGTCACGGTGGGTGTCAATGCGGATGTTGCTGTCGTTCCTGAAACACCAGTCCATGATAAACCTGAATACTCCATGGACCTCGGGATAACTGCCAATGCGATGGACGACATGATAAGGAGATTTGTCTTCCAGCCACCTGCCGCCATAAATCTCCTTATATGTAGGCTCCGGAGAAGGAATGAAAGCAAAGTAGGCAACAACGCGCCCGCCATCTTCTACAACCTTGCCGAAACCGGACTGGATATCGCCTGCAATCACTTCGGCAGAAGGATAGCCATTGATCCACTGCCCCGTATTACCGGATGCCCTCATTATGCCCTTGGCTGCCTCCAGGACAGTCATTATTGAGCTCAGATCGGATTTGATTGCTGTTCTGACAGTCATCATATACGGTTATGCATCGTCACAAAAATACAAAGTTTTTATGTACATTTGTATTTGCGGATGACAAAAAAGGCAAATATAGTTCTGCTTGCGGCTATTTTAATTCTGGCCTGCGGCCATGAGCACCTATTTTGCCGATGAAAACACTAAGCAGATTGCCGTGCGGAAGGTCTTTGGGGCTGATGTGAACAGCGAGACCTGGAGAGCGGTTAACCGACGCCAAGCCATTCTTCGAGTCTGCGAAATCGCAGGCAGACACGTAATAATTCGGACTCGGCCCGTTCTGAAAGGGGCCGAGTCCGAATTATATGACGCAGGACGCAGGTTCTGCGTACTCGCGAAATGAAGTGATTACTCGTCCTTGCCGAAGGCAAAGTAGCCCTGGCGGCCGGTGGAGGTAACGCCCTCGATGACGATGCTGCGGGGGGCCTTCTTGGCGATGTCGATGACATCCTGGGGCTTGGAAACCTTCTTGTCGTTGACGTACTTGATCACGAAGCCGTCTTCGCCGCCGGCCTGGGCAAGCTTGCCGCTGCCTGCGCTGAGAATCTCCACTCCCTTGTCGGTGAGGCCGATCCTTGCGCCGTAGAAGGCTATGCTGCCGTCTTCGGCCACGGTGCCGGTGGATTCGACCGTTCCCTGGAACTGCACCGGCAGCTGAAGCGACTTGCCGTCGCGGATGACGGTGAGGACCGCGCTGTCGCCGGGATGGAAATTGTTGACCACTACCTGCAGGTCGGAAGGGGTCTTGACGTTGGTGGAATCGACCATGATGAGGATATCGCCCTTCTTCACGCCGGCCTTGTCGGCGGAGCTGCCCTTGGTGACGTCGTTGATGTACACGCCGTCGAGGGTGCTGAGGCCCTGGTCCTTGGCCATCTTATCGGTAAGCGGGGACATGGTGACGCCGAGCTTGGCGCGCTTGACGGAACCGAAATCGATGAGGTCGCCCACTATCTTGCTCACGATGTTGGAAGGAACGGCGAAGGAGTATCCGGCGTAGGATCCGGTGGTGGAGATGATGGCGGTGTTGATGCCCACCAGCTCGCCGGCCTTGTTCACCAGTGCGCCTCCGGAGTTGCCGGGATTCACGGCCGCATCGGTCTGGATGAAGGATTCGATCTTGAATTCACCGTTGTAGTTGGGCATCGAACGGCCCTTGGCGCTCACGATACCTGCGGTGATGGTGGAACGGAGCTCCTCGCCCAGAGGGGAACCGATTGCGAGCACCCACTCGCCGAGGCGGAGCTTGTCGGAGTCGGCGAAGTTCAGGGTAGGCAGGCCTGCGGCGTCGATCTTGATAAGAGCCACGTCGGTGGCGGGATCGGTGCCGATGACCGTTGCCTCGTAGGTCTTGTTGTTATTGAGGGTAACCTCTATCTTGGTGGCGTTCTGCACCACGTGGTTGTTGGTCACGATATATCCGTCCGGGCGGATGATGACGCCGGAACCGCTGCCCTGGCGCTCCTGCTCACGGGTCTGGGGCTGGCCCTCGTCGCCGAAGAAGAAACGGAAGAACGGGTCTATCATCTGGTACTGCTGCTGGTATTTGACAGTCACCTTGACGTAAACGACAGCCTCGACGGCATGCTCTGCCGCATAGGTGAAGTCGGGATAGTCGGACAGTGACAAATTGACAGTCTTGACAGCTTCTCCCTGCTCATTGTAAACCACTGTGGCCGTCTTGTCAGGAGTAGCGGCCTTGACGATACCGAAGGCTGTCAGGCCGCTGAGCAGCACTGACGCCAACACTGTAAAGAAACTTTTTCCCATATATTGTCAAAATTAAATTTCCGAGGGAGTTAAAAAGTCAAAAGGTATGCCAAATGTCACGATATTTTATTATTTTTGCACGGATATAATAAAAATTGTTGTATGGAATTCATAGTATCTAGCGCAGAACTTCTCAAGGGCGTAATGAATGTCTCCAAGGCCATCCCCGCAAAGACATCGCTCCCTATACTTGAAAACTTCCTTTTCGTCCTAGGCGAAGGCCGTCTCGAGATCACGGCTTCCGACCAGGAGCTCACGCTTCGTACTTCGGTGCCCGTGGAGGTCAAAGACGGCGGCAGCATAGCCGTACCCGCCAGGCAGATCATCGAACTGCTCAAGGCCCTCCCGGACCAGCCGCTCACGATAAAGACCAAATCCGAGGGCTCCTTCGAGTGCCTCTGGAACAACGGCAACTCGTCGCTGCCCTTCTTCCCGGCGGCCGACTATCCCGAAATCAAGGGGGTGGGTGAAGACGCCGAGAGCGTCACGTTCCCAGCACAGTCGCTTGCCGACGGCATCAGCGGCACAATCTACGCCACCGCCGACGACGAGATGCGCCCCGCGATGAACGGTATCTTCTTCGACATCGACACCGCCAGCACCACGCTGGTAGCTTCCGATTCCCACAAGCTCATATGCTACACCACCGGAGACGTGACCGCGGCCCAGAAGTCGTCGTTCATCCTCCACAAGAGGCCTGCCGCCGTGCTGCGTTCCCTGCTCGACAAGGGCGAGGGCGACGTGGAAGTAAAGTTCGACGCCGGCAACGTGGTGTTTACCTACGGCCCCACCATGATGGTGTGCCGCCTCATCGTGGGCAAGTATCCCAAGTACCGCGACGTCATCCCCCAGAACAACTCCAACGTGCTCCGCATCGACCGCGTACAGCTGCTCAATACCGTGCGCCGCGTGGCAGTGTGCGCCAACAAGGCCTCCAACCACGTGAAGTTCAACCTCACCCCGGGCCTGCTCGAGATCACCGCGCAGGACCTCGGCTTCGCGCTTGCCGCATACGAAAAGCTGGAGTGCGACTACTCCGGAGAGAACCTCGCCATCGGATTCAAGTCGTCGTTCCTCGTGGAGATACTCTCCAACATGAGCTGCGACACCCTGGTGATGAAGTTCATGGACGCCCGCAGGGCCGCCCTCATCATTCCTTCCGAGGAAGAGGCCACAAGCGAGAAGATCTGCGGCATCCTGATGCCCATCATGATTTCGTAAACATATGGAACTCAATCTTCAGAAGCCCCTCCTTTTCTTCGACATAGAGAGTACGGGGCTGGATATTGCCGTAAACTCCATCATAGAGCTCAGCTTCGTAAAAGTGTTTCCCGGCGGAGAAGATCGCATAAAAACCTGGAAGATAAAGCCTTGGGACTACGTGGCCCAGCGCCAGCGTCCCATCGAGCCGGCAGCGTCCGCGGTGAACGGCGTTACCGACGACATGCTCGTTGACTGCCCCACATTCTACGAACTGGCGGAAGAAATCGCCTCCTGGATCGAAGGCAGCGACCTGGCGGGATTCAACTCCCAGAAGTTCGACCTCCCCATGCTTGCTGAAGAATTCGAGCGCGCCGCACTGGCAGGCAAGGACCTCAAAGTCGACCTGCACTCCCCCAGGATGGTTGACGTTCAGAACATCTTCCATGTGATGGAGCCCCGCAACCTCAGGGCCGCCTACCGCTTCTACTGCGGAGGCGAGGATTTCGAAAAGGCGCATACGGCCGAAGCCGATACCATCGCTACATACAAGGTGCTTAAGGCGCAACTCGACCGGTATCCCGACCAGCTCAAGAACGACGTGGAGCAGCTATCCTCGTTCGTGGGCCGCAAGTATGTGGACTTCTCGGGCCACCTGATCTACAACGACGCCGGCGAGCCCGTGATCAACTTCGGAAAGCATAAAGGCAAGACGGCCCGTCAGGTGTATTTCACGGAGCCGTCTTACTATGCCTGGATACAGCAGGGCAGCTTCTCCCTGGACACCAAGAAGCAGTTTGAAAAACTCGAAGAACAGTTCAAGCTGGAAAAGCTTGCCGAAAAATTCAAGAGGCATTAAATGGCTAAACTTATCCCCATTTACACCTGGAACAAGAGCGTCCTCACGCTGAGCAAGCGAAGCGACCGCCTGAGCAGGAAGCCCTGGTTCCAAGGTGTTCTTCTTTTGGCCTGCGTCGTCGTGGCGATGCTGCTGGCCAATCTTCCATTCACGAAGGTTCTCTATCACGAAATACTCGAAACCCGCATCCAACTGCACCTGATGAGCGCCGACGGTGCGCTCGACGTGCTGTTCCCGCGCGACCTGACGGTGGAAAAACTCATCAACGACGTGCTGATGGTGATCTTCTTCTTCACCGTTGGACTCGAGATCAAGCGAGAGGTGGCGCACGGGGAACTGTCGAGCATGAAGAAGGCGCTGCTGCCGGTGATTGCGGCATTCGGCGGCGTCATCGCGCCCGCGCTGATCTTCACCGTCATCAACCACGATACGGCTGCGGCAAGCGGGTGGGGCATACCGACCGCCACCGACATAGCGTTCGCCGTGTGTATCCTGTCGGTGCTGTCCGACAAGGTACCGGTGTCGCTGAAGGTATTCCTGACGGCTCTGGCCATCGCCGATGACCTTATCGCAATCCTGGTTGTGGCCCTGTTCTACGGGGGCAGCATCAATCTGCCGCTTCTGGGGCTTGCGGTGCTGATCATACTCTTTACGATGCTGCTGCGCACCCTGGGCGAGAAACACATGTTCCCGTACATCCTGTGCGCCGTAATCGTCTGGGCGCTGTTCTATTACAGCGGCATACACGCCACCATGTCCGGCGTGGTGATGGCCTTTCTGATTCCTGCGAAATCGCGATACAACAAGGCGCAGTACATACACAAGCGCAACAAGTACATCGCGCGCCTGGACGAGTTCGACGGAATAGACAACGAGCCTTTCCCCAACGGGCCACAGAAGCACTGCCTGCGCAGGCTGGAGAACATAGCCCACGGCACCATGGACATGAGCTACCGGGTGGAGCACGCGCTGAGCCCCTGGGTGAATTTCCTGATAATGCCCATCTTCGCCCTGGCCAACGCGGGAGTGGAAATCAGCGACCCGTCTTACTTCAACGTGTTCGCATACGATTCCGCACTCGGCAGCGCATCCATGGGCATATTCCTTGGACTGGTACTCGGCAAGCCGCTGGGAATCACCCTGTTCAGCTGGCTCGCCATCAAGTTCAAGATAGGGGCGATGCCGGAAAATGCCGGATGGCCCATGTTCTTTGCGGTCGCATGCCTGGGCGGCATAGGATTCACCATGAGCATCTTTGTGGACACGCTGTCGTTCGGCAACCTGCTGCCCAATGCTACGGAACACCTGCGCAACGCCGGCAAGATAGCCGTCCTTATGGGATCCCTGTGCGCAGGCTTAATCGGCAGCATTTTGATAACGCTTGTGCACCGTAAAGCATAACGCATTGATTTTTTCGCTTTTATTCGTATCTTTGTATGATATGAAAAGGATATGGTCTGTAATAGTTCTGCTGGCGGCCGCAATTACGCTTGGTGCGCAGAACAATCCATATGAGGTCGACGACGACTGCTACGCCCTTTTCAAGGAGGCGGAACTCCTTGAGGGCAAGACGGGCTTCGACCAGGCGAATGCAGCCCTGCTCAGCATGGCCGTGGAGAAAAACGATCCAAAGGCACAGACTCTGTACTATGTCGAGCGCCTCAAGCACGCCATAGCTTTGCTTCAGAACAAGGAGGCCACCACCCAGAAGGAAGACGACAAAGTCCTGCAGCACATGGAAGACCTCAAAAGGGTGTCGACCGACCTCGGGCAGAGCCAGCTGTACTATTACGCATACGACATCACCCAGGGCTACTTCTACGACCACGGCAAACTGTACCAGACCATGGAGCTTGTCAAGGACATGCATGAGCAGGCGGTCGCCCGCAATGAGCCTTACGGCATCTGGATGGGAGACCGCTACATTATCGCCCTCTACATAGCCCAGAACGATTACATCTCCGCAAAGAAATATATCAAGGAGGCCATACGGGTGTATGAGATGACCGACGACCCCACCATCAAGCGGGAATCCGCCAGCCGCCTCTACTGCGACATGTCGGACACGTACCCCATCGGCAACGACTCCGTCCCCTACTATCTCGCAAAGGCCGACGCAGCCCGGATGCAGCACATGGATACACTCCGCTGCGAGTATCACCATGCAAAGCTGGCAGCATACCAGCGTGACGTTAAGAGATATGAGGCAGCCAGAGACTACTGCCTTGCAGACCCTTTCCTTCCGCAGATCAGCGCCACCGCCTCGAAGATGTTCGGCTATATCGACAAGCTGGTGTACGGCGAGAATATCGAGGAATTCGACTTCGTGACCATGTCCAGTCACCTGAGGGAGGTCAAGTACATTGCAAACATCGCCGAAGAGTACGGCCGCAAGGAACTTGCATTCAAGATAGAAAAGAACCTGGTGGCCTACACGGAAAGGGTCCTGGCATCGGCCAACCAGTCCAAGCTCACGGAAATAGAGGCCAAGATGGGCAACGACGTCCTGGCGGCTCAGATATATGAGGAGACCAAGCGCGCCGAGGCCGCATACCGGCTGGTCACCATCCTGCTGCTCATAATCCTGGCCGTCGTAATGGTATTCTTCCTGCTGTACACCAGGTCCCTCCATAAGACCAATGAGAAGGTCCGCATGGCCGACGCCGCCAAGACCCGTTTCGTGCAGAACATGAGCCATGAGGTGCGCACCCCGCTCAACGCCATCGTTGGCTTCTCGCAGCTGCTGAGCCTCCCCGACGGCAGTTTCGGAGAAGAGGAGAAGGAGGAGTTCGCCGGGCACATCGTCAACAACACCAAGATGCTTACGATGCTGCTTGACGATATCCTTAACGCCTCCGCGATAGACAAAGGCGAATACCGCATCACTTACGAAGACGGCGAGGTCAATTTCATGGCCGAAGCCGCTATTTCCAGTGCAGAACACCGCCTGCAGCCAGGCGTAAGGATGTATTATGTATCCGAAAGCGGCGAGCCTTATACCTTCCGCACCGACCCCCACCGCGTGCAGCAGGTACTTATCAACCTGCTTACCAACGCTTGCAAGCATACGCCAGAGGGAGAAATCAAGTTGTCAAGCTCCCTCACCGAAACGCCCGGCTACGTCACTTATTCCGTCACCGACACGGGCCCCGGAATCCCTCCCGAACAGGCCGAGAAGGTCTTCGAGCGCTTCACAAAGCTGAACGAGTTCGTGCAGGGAACCGGACTGGGCCTGAGCATCTGCCGCGACATAGCCGAGCGCATGGGAGCGAAGGTTTATCTTGACACCAATTACACAAACGGCGCACGCTTCGTGTTCGCAGTGCCCTGCAACCCCGTCGAGAAGTCATGAAAAGGCTGGCGTTAATACTCGTCGTCATGGCTCTGTGCGGGTTCCGTGCCGGAGCGCAGAACAACGCATATTCGATAGACGACGAATGCTTTACCTGGTTTACCCAGGCGGAGCATACCGTAGACGATTTCGAATCCGACGCCTTCGACACGGCGCAGCAGATGCTCCTGGAAACGTCGCTCCGCAAGAAAGACACCAAGGCGCAGACGCTCTACTACGTGGAGCAGCTCAAACACACCTCGCACCTGGCCCAGCATGTCAGGAAGCAGGATGAGGTGGCATGGGACAACATAAGCTGGAACGCCAGGGTGGAGAAGGACAAGGAAACCCTGCAGCGCATCGCCAAGGCTACCGGCTACACGCAGTACTACTATTACGCCACCGAGCTCTGCCAGACCTACTATTTCAACACTTCCCAGAACGTACTCGCCGGAGAAATGCTTACCGCCATGATGGAAGAGGCGAAGGCGAACAACGACGAGTATGCGATGTGGAAAACCCTCATCTACCTGGGAAAGCTGTATCAGCGCATAGGCGACCAGTACAGCACCCAAAAGTACCTTAGTGAGGTGGTCCGCATCTATGAGACCACGGATGACCCCACGATAAGGCGCCAGAGCATGACCATACAGTTCTGCGAGCTGGCCGACACCTATCATCCCGCTTCGGATTCCGCAAGGATGTATTACCGCATGGCCGAGGCTTCATGCCGCACGAAACTGGATACCATGAGGGTTACCTACTACAAGGCACAGCTTGCAGCATGGGACGGCAAACTGGACGAGTATAGGAAAGACCGTGATTTCTGCCTCTCCATGGCCCCTTTCCCGAGCGTGATCCTTTCCGGCAAGCAGTGTTTCGACTGTATAGACAATATTATTGCTGGAAAGCCCACCGAGTCCTTCCGGAATAGCATAAACGCCCTGTACCTGCGCCAGCAGTTCTCATTTACGGCGGCTCTGGCGTCCCATATGGGCCAGTGGGAAACAGCAGCAAAGATACGTCTGCGGCATATTGAGCGCTTATATTCCAACATCTACCACTACAACAGCCAGCGGCTCGACCAGATGACCGCGCAGTTCGAGAACAACCGACTGACGGCCGACCTCGCCGAGGCTTCGCAGAAAGTGACGCGTACAACCATCTGGCTGGCAGTGCTTCTGGCCATCATTCTTGTAGGCGCCCTGCTATTCAGCATCCTGCATGTAAGGGCCTTGAAGAAGGTACATGCCAAAGACGAGGCACGTCTTGCAGAACTGCAACGCAAATACGAAGAATCAAAATAAAAAGACGCGCTTGAATGCGCGTCTTTTTTGAGCCACTCATCAGGCTCGAACTGACGACCTGCGCGTTACGAATGCGCTGCTCTACCGACTGAGCTAAAGTGGCTTTGGGCTGCAAATATAAATCTTTTTCAGAGATTCTGCAAAAATTCTTCCTTCAGGCGGCGCATGCCGGCGGTTGCCACGTCGTTGATGAAAGTGACCCCGGGAATGTGCCCTCCGAGCCTGTCGTCGGGATCGATCAGGAACAGTTTGCACTGCGGCGGCGCGTAGCCGTACAGGCTGGCTGCCGGATACACCTGGAGCGAGGTACCCACTATCACCAGCACATCGGCCACGGACACCAGCTGTGCGGCCTTCTCCAGATTGGGAACTGCCTCTCCGAACCATACGATATGCGGACGCAGCTGGCGGTTGCGGGGCCCGCCGGTCTCCCCCATCTCAACGGCACGGTAGCCTATGTCCTGCACGTATTTGGTGGAGAAGCCGTCGGAGTGGGTATAGCAGTCCTCCGGGCGCACCTTGGTTAGCTCTCCGTGCAGATGCAGCACGCGGCTGCTGCCGGCCCGCTCGTGGAGGTTGTCAACGTTCTGGGTAATGACGCAGACCTCATACAGGGACTCCAGCTCGGCCACGATTTCGTGGGCCGCGTTGGGCTGCTTTTCGCCAAGCTGTTTGCGAAGCTTGTTGTAGAAGCCGAGGACCTTGGCGGGATCGCGTCTCCAGCCCTCCGGAGTGCAGATTTCTTCCACCGGGACATTGTCCCACAGACCGTTACCACCCCTGAAGGTGGAGATGCCGCTCTCGGCGCTGATTCCCGAGCCGCTGAGCACTACGAGATTCTTTTTCTTAAACATACTCAAAGATACACACTTTTTTTTGTTTGATTGAAATATTTGCCTTATTATTGCACTGTAATAGGCCACAGATATGATTTCAGACGTGAAGCACAGACATGTCATCAGCCAGGAAAACCTTCCGGCCGACATCGCGCAGTTGTTCAATGACAAGTATCCCAAGGGTTTCAGCGACCTGCTTCCCGACCTGGTGAAGTATTCACCCGGCATCAACCCCCGCACAGGCAAGCAGATAGAACCGTTTTACGCCGTTACAATCGAGACCGAAACCGACATCTACCTTGTCAAGATCAAGGTCGACATAGACAACCCGGAGGACGTTGAGCGCTGGCTTGAAGGCGAAGAGGAAGCCGAGGCCGAAGAGGTGGCCGGAACCACCGGCGCACCCGAAGGCGACGACACCCTCCCCGACGACAACATTTCCCAGTACGGCGGGGATGATGACTCCGCAGACGCATAGGAATCCCCTTCTTCGCATACCCGAAAAGAGCAGGCTCCTGCTGCTCAGTTTCGTGGTGGGCGTATGCTCCGGGCTTGCCGCGGTGCTCCTCACGTGGTGCATCGACAGCATCAAGAATCTGCTCGACGGCACCCTGAGCCTCAACTACAATCTCCAGTATCTGGTGCTTCCCGGCGTGGGCATGCTCATTTCGCTGCTGCTCCTCCGCTACGTAATCAAAGACAATATCGGCCACGGCGTGACCAAGGTGCTCCTTGCCGTCAGCCGCGGCGAATCCAAGATACGGCCGCACAACATGTGGTCGTCGATGCTCACCTCGTCCATCACAATAGGATTCGGCGGCTCCGTAGGTGCCGAGGCGCCCATCGTGTACACCGGGGCGGCGATAGGCAGCAACATCGGCCGCCACTGCGACCTGTCGTACCGTAACGTCACCACGCTGCTCGGCTGCGGCGCCGCGGGAGCCATAGCGGGCATTTTCAAGGCCCCGCTGGCGGGAGTGCTGTTCACCATGGAGATACTGCTTTTCAACATCTCCCTCTCGTCTATGCTGCCGCTGCTCATCTCCACCATCTCCGCCACCGTGGTAGCCTACATCTTCAGGGGGCAGACCCCCATGTTCGCGTGCACGCTGACCCCGTTCTCGATGGGTAACATACCCTTCTACATACTGATGGGAGTGCTGATGGGATTCGGGTCGCTGTACTTCACCGGCTGCACCCTGTGGCTTGAGGACAAGCTTTCAAAGATTTCCAATTCCTACGCCCGCTGGATCATGTGCGCGGCGGCGCTGGGCCTTATGATATTCCTGTTCCCGCAGCTGTACGGCGAGGGTTACGGCGTTGTGTCGGACCTCCTCACCGGCCGCAGCGTGGAAACCGAGGGCCGCTCGATACTCGCGTTCCTGATGAATTCCGTATGGGGCGTACCGCTGCTGTTCGCCCTTGTGTTCTTCATGAAGGTGCTGGCGATGACGGCCACCAACGCGGGCGGGGGCAACGGCGGAACTTTCGGTCCCACGCTGTTCTGCGGCGCCATCGCCGGGTTCGTGATCGCCCGCTGTTTCAACATCGCCGGAGCCGACGTGCCGGAGCAGAATTTCGTGCTCGTGGGCATGGCGGCGATGATGGCTGGAGTGATGCAGGCTCCCATGACGGCCATCTTCCTCATAGCCGAGATTTCGGGCGGATACGCCCTCCTGATACCGCTGATCCTGTGCTCCACCGTATCGTACGGCACCGTGCGCATTTTCGAGAAATACTCCATCTACACCAAGCGCATAGCCCAGAGCGGCGACCTGCTCACTCACGACAACGACCAGGCCGTGCTCACTCTGATGTCCACCCGCTCGCTGATACGCGACAAGTATCCCAAGGTGAGACTGGACGGCACCCTGCGCGACGTAGTGGCCGCCACCCGCAACAGCACTGCTGCGGTGATTGCCGTACTTGACGATCAGGACCGCTTCCAGGGCATGATCGACATCGGCAACATCCGCAAGTACCTGTTCCGCACCGACATTTACGATTCTCTGAAGGTGGAGAACATCATGGAGACCTCACCGGCACTGATCGGCGAAGACGAGAAGATGGAGAGTGTGATGCGCAAGTTCGACACTACCGGCGCCTGGAGGCTTCCGGTGGTGGATTCTTCGCGCCGTTATTTGGGATTCATATCGCGTTCGCGCCTGCTTATGGCATACCGCGACGAGCTGAAAGAGATCTCAAATTCAGACTAGTCCGAGGCTGATCCTCCGGCGGTCGGTATCGACTCCGAGCACCTTTACCTTTATCTGCTGATGCAGCTTGACCACGCTTGCGGGGTTGGTGCCGCGCGGGCCCATCTGCGATACGTGCAGAAGGCCGTTGTCGTGAAGGCCGATGTCCACGAAGGCGCCGAAGGCGGTGATATTGGTGACGATGCCCGGAAGTTCCATGCCGGTGCGGAGATCTTCGATGTCGTGGATATCGTCGGCGAATGAGAATTCCGACGCACTTTCGCGAGGGTCAAGGCCAGGTTTGGCAAGTTCCTTAATGATATCGTTCACTGTGGGAAGGCCGACTTCTCCGCCAACGAAATCTTCGGGCCGAAGTTTGGAACACAGCTGCGCGTTGCCCACCAGTTCACGGGTGGTGACACCCAGCGAACGGGCCATTTCGTCCACGATATGATACGATTCGGGGTGCACTGCAGAACCGTCGAGGGGATTCTCGGCGTCGCGTATGCGAAGGAAGCCAGCACACTGCTCGTAGGCCTTGGGACCGAGGCGCGGCACCTTGAGAAGTTCCGCACGGCTGCGGAAAGCTCCGTTCCCGGAACGCCACGCCACTATGTTGCCTGCCAATACGGGGCCTATTCCGGACACGTAAGCAAGCAGCCATGGCGATGCGGTATTGAGATTAACGCCCACGCTGTTAACGCAGGACTCCACGGTATTGTCAAGTTTCTCTTTAAGGAGCGCCTGGTCCACGTCGTGCTGGTACTGGCCTATGCCGAGGTTCTTGGGGTCGATCTTCACCAGCTCGGACAGGGGATCCATCAGGCGTCGTCCTATGCTGACTGCACCGCGCACGGTAACGTCCTCGCCGGGAAACTCCTCCCGGGCGATATCGGAGGCGCTGTAAATGGACGCGCCGTCCTCGCTCACCGTCCACACCTTGCAGCCATCGGGCAGATGCACCTTGCGGAAAAAATCCTCAGTCTCGCGGGACGCAGTGCCGTTACCTATGGCTATGGCTTCGATGCCGTATTTCTCGAGCATTGACTGCACCGCCATGAGCGACTTGACCTTTTCGTTCTGCGGCGGGTGCGGGAAGATGATAGTATGATAGAGAAGGTCTCCCCTTTCATCGAGGCAGGCGATCTTGCAGCCGTTGCGGAAGCCAGGGTCGACAGCCATGGTGCGCTTCTCCCCCACCGGCGCCTGCAGCAGCAGCTGACGCAGGTTCTCGCCGAATATCCTGATGGATTCGACGTCGGCGCGCTCCTTGGCCTCGCGTATCACCTCGCCGCTGACCGACGGCTCCAGCAGGCGCTTGAATGAATCGGCTACGGCTTCCTTGATCTGGCCTGCCAGCGCGCCGCCGGGATAGCCCTGCGCCTGACAGAAATCATAGTAGATCTTGTCGCCGCACTTTTCGGCATCGGAATCGAGTCCTATGGTCAGGAAACCCTCGCTCTCGGCCCTCAGTATTGCCAGCAGATTATGCGACGGCATGCGGTCCAGGGGCATTTTGAAGTCGAAGTAGCTGCGGTATTTGGCAGCGTCGGGATTGTCCTTGGCCGCCTTTGTGGCCTTGGCTTCGAGCCTGCGGGAACGGAAGATGGAACGGAGGTCGCTGCGTATGGCAGCGGTCTCGCTGAGGCGCTCGGCGATTATGTCGCGTGCGCCGGCCAGGGCGGCCTCGGCGTCTTCGGCTCCGGCCTTGCCCTTGAGGGACGGGGAACCCTTGACATAGGCTTTGGCGCTCGCAAGCGGATCCCTGGTACGGAGGTTCCACATCAGGTCGGCAAGCGGCTCAAGGCCTATTTCCTTGGCTGCGGTGGCCCGGGTGCGGCGCTTGGGCCTCCAGGGGAGGTAGATGTCCTCGAGTTCGGTGGAATTCACGCAAGCCTCGATGCGTCCGCGGAGCTCGTCGGTGAGCGCGCCAGCTTCCTCTATGTTCTTGAGTATGGTAGCCTTGCGCTTTTCCATCTCGTCGAACACGTCGATCCAGTGCTTGACTTCGGCAACGGTGGCGTCGTCCATTCCGCCGGTCTTCTCCTTGCGGTAGCGGCTGATGAACGGAATGGTGTCGCCATTCGCGAACATGTCGGCGCAATTCTCTATCTGCCAGACTTTCGCTCCGACAGTTACGGCTATTTGCCTGAGGTATATCTCTTTCATTTCCCGAATTTGCGGAAGCGGAGACGGATGACGCCCCAGAAGGCTTCGCCGAAGATGCTGCCCGACATCTTGGATGTGCCCTCGCGGCGGTTGACGAAGATCACCGGCACCTCGGCGATGCGGAAACCTAGCTTGTAGGCGGTGTACTTCATCTCGATCTGGAAGCCGTAGCCCTTCATCTGCACACCGTCAAGGTCGATGGTTTCCAGCACCTTGCGACTGTAGCAGATAAAGCCGGCGGTACTGTCATACACCTTGAATCCCAGCACCTTGCGAACGTATACCGAGGCGAAGTAGGAGATGATGATGCGGCCGATGGGCCAGTTCACCACGCTCACTCCGTTGGAGTAACGGGAGCCGATGGACATGTCGGCACCGTCGGTGCAGGCCTTCATGAGGCGCGGCAGGTCGGAGGGGGCATGGGAGAAGTCGGCGTCCATTTCGAACACGTAGTCGTAGTCGTGCCCGAGCGCCCACTTGAATCCGGTCAGGTAGGCGGTTCCCAGGCCGAGTTTACCGGAGCGCTCTATGAGATGCAGTCCGGGGAACTCCGGCTGGAGGCCCTTCACGATTGCGGCTGTGCCGTCCGGGGAACCGTCGTCGATGATGAGGATGTCGTATTCCCCATCCAGCGCCATAACGGCACGGATTATCTTCTCTATGTTCTCGACCTCGTTGTAGGTCGGAATGATTACCAGATTCTTCATATCAGCTCACTTTGCCTTTGCCTCCGGGCTTGTAGTTGCGGAGGAAGTCTTCGAGACGGATTTCGCCGCCGCGCACGCCGCGTGCGACGGGATCCATGGGCGTGCCAACGGGCTCTCCAGTGAGTTCGTCGTCGGGAGGACCAAGTATCTCGTCGATAAGGGCGAACGACTGCTCCAGCAGGTCGAGGGCGTGCTCGGCGCGGGCGCGCTGCTCTCCGTCGGCGATGTTGCCAAGGTCTTCGCGCATGGGCAGGCGGGTGTCAATCTCGCCTACGCTGCGCTCAACTTCGAGCGCCACGTCTTCGACGGTGTAAAGGACTTCCTTTATCTCTTTCAGGCGCCTGATTGCCTCCTGCAGGGCCTTTATGTCTTCGCTGTATCCCATTATTCCATCAGTTTCTTGTACTTGAAACGCTTGGGTTCCGCGGCGCCGAGGCGCAGCTTCTTGTTCTCTTCGTATTCGCTGTAGCTGCCTTCGAAGAAGTACACCTGCGAGTCGCCTTCGAACGCCAGGATGTGGGTGGCGATACGGTCGAGGAACCAGCGGTCGTGGCTCACCACCACGGCGCATCCGGCAAAGCCGTCGAGGCCCTCTTCCAGTGCACGTATGGTGTTGACATCCACGTCGTTGGTAGGTTCGTCGAGCAGCAGCACGTTACCCTCGTCCTTGAGAGTGAGGGCCAGGTGCAGGCGGTTGCGCTCGCCTCCTGAAAGCACTCCGCAGAGCTTTTCCTGGTCGGCGCCGGAGAAGTTGAAGCGGCTCACCCAGCTGCGTGCGTTGACGTCGCGACCGCCCATGCGTATCCATTCGGAATTGCCCGCGATGGTCTCGTAAACCGTGAGGTCGGGGTCGATGCGCTTGTGCTGCTGGTCAACGTAAGCGAGTTTGACGGTGTCGCCTATCTCGATGCTGCCGGTGTCGGGAGTCTCGATGCCCATGATGAGCCGGAATAGGGTGGTCTTGCCGGCACCGTTGGGGCCGATGACGCCCACAATGCCTGCAGGCGGAAGCTCGAAGCTGAGGTGCTCGAAGAGGAGCTTGTCGCCGTAGGCCTTGCTGACGTCGTTGAAACGTATGACCTTGTTGCCGAGGTGCGGGCCGTTGGGGATGTAAATCTCCAGCTTTGCCTCCTTCTCCTTGGTATCGGCGGACGCCAGCTTCTCATATGCGCCCAGACGGGCCTTCTGCTTTGCCTGGCGTGCGCGTGGAGCCATGCGGACCCATTCGAGCTCGCGCTCCAGGGTGCGGCGGCGCTTGCTTTCCTGCTTCTCCTCCATGGCCAGGCGCTTGCTCTTCTGCTCCAGCCAGCCGGAGTAATTCCCTTTCCAGGGGATGCCCTCTCCGCGGTCGAGCTCAAGTATCCAGCCTGCCACGTTGTCCAGGAAATAGCGGTCGTGGGTAACGGCGATGACGGTGCCCTTGTACTGCTGCAGGTGGGCCTCCAGCCACTGGATGCTCTCGGTGTCGAGGTGGTTGGTGGGCTCGTCGAGAAGCAGCACGTCGGGTTCGCGGAGCAGCAGGCGGCAGAGGGCCACGCGGCGGCGTTCGCCTCCGGAAAGGGTGGCGATGCGCGCATCGGGCGGAGGGCACTGCAGGGCGTCCATGGCTCGCTCCAGCTTGGAATCTATCTCCCAGCCGTCGCGGTGCTCGATGAGTTCGGTGAGCTCGCCCTGGCGCTCGATGAGAGCGTTCATCTCGTCGTCGGAGAGAGGTTCGCAGAACTTCATGCCAATCTCGTTGTACTCGGCAAGCATGTCCACAACCTCCTGCACACCCTCCTGAACCACTTCCAGCACGGTCTTGTCGGGATCCATCTGCGGTTCCTGCTCAAGATATCCGACGCTGTAGCCGGGCGCCCAGACCACTTCGCCGCGGGTAGGTTTCTCAACCCCGGCGATAATCTTCAGGACGGTCGACTTGCCGGCTCCGTTAAGGCCTATGATGCCTATCTTGGCGCCATAGAAGAAGCCAAGGTAGATGTCCTTGAGGATGACCTTGTTGTTGTGGGGGAGGATTTTGCTCACCCCGTTCATCGAGAAGATTATCTTTTCGTCTGCCATGGCGCCTGATTATACTTACAGTGTACGCTTGATTTCCACAATCTGGAAGGCTTCGATCACGTCGCCGTCCTTGATGTCGTTGTAGCCTGCAATGCTCATGCCGCATTCCTTGCCGGCGGGAACCTCCTTCACGGAGTCCTTGACAATCTGCAGGGAGCCGAGCTCGCCGGTGTAGATCACGATGCCGTCGCGGATGAGGCGGACCTTGGACTTCTGGATCATCTTGCCGTCGCGGACGATACAGCCGGCTATGGTGCCGACCTTGCTGATACGGAAGGTCTGCTTGACCTCGGCGGTGGCGATGACCTCTTCCTTCTTCTCGGGCTCGAGCATACCTTCTATACCGTCCTTGACCTCGTTGATACAGTCGTAGATGACGGAGTAAAGCCGGATTTCGATGCCCTCGCGGTCGGCGCTCTTGCGGGCCTCGACGGAAGGACGCACCTGGAAGCCGATGATGACGGCGTCGGACGCCTCTGCCAGCAGCACGTCGGATTCGGAAATGGCACCGACGGCCTTGTGGATGACGTTGACACGCACCTCCTCGGTGCTGAGCTTGATGAGGGAGTCGGACAGCGCCTCCACGGAGCAGGTCCGCGTCAATGTCATCCACAAGGCTGTGGGCGGCATCTCCGAGTCCGATGTCCTGCTCGCTGAGGCTTCTGACGCCGTGATCGTAGGCTTCCAGGACCGTCCTACGCCGGTGGATCGGATGACCGCCGACCGCGAGGGCAGCGTGGTCTGCCTCTGCTCCGTGATCTACGA
>JAEEGL016837123.1_pt1 | contig 25355 bp, 28 predicted proteins | sample 9134231 | NCBI WGS metagenome assembly JAEEGL01 (sample SAMN16246548, study PRJNA631951) | gut metagenome | biome: gut microbiome; feature: rumen; material: fiber-attached | host: Bos | place: Iran: Karaj | collected 2018-10
CTCCGGTGGAGACCTCTGCCGAAGGCAGAAGCGCCGACCGAGATGCCGGTGTCCAGTGTACACCTCGCGAAGCGAAGCAACGACCGATGCGGGAGCCGAGAACGGCAGGCGAGACTCGGCCCTAACGAGTGCCGTGCTAAGCCGATGTTATGCTGAGCACGGCGAATTTGCTGCAGCAAATTCAATGCTCGCTAAGACACTACCGCGATACTGATGCCGTCACAGCACGGATTATGTTACCTATTCCGTGACGATGGTGACGGTGTTTTTGCGTTCCTGTTTTCATCGTCACAGTCGTCACGGATCGTCACTCAGCCATTTGGTTTTGCCGTTGTTGTTCTTAAGATTGGCGACATTCCGGCGTCCGTTTTCCGCGCGTGTTTTGCGTGCGGACTCAGACAGCGCAGGCTTGAAACGCAGGCTGACATTTTCTGCTTTGACGGCGGCACGGAGATAGTACGGCGCGTCATCTGCGTCAAGAATCTTCACTGCATCAGGCGCCGACGCCACCAGTTTCAGGATGTCTTTGTTGCGTTTTTTGTCGTGGCTTTCGATCTGGATTTCATCGTCGCCGACCGCGTAAAACAGATGGAATTCTTTGCGTTTCACGTTGGGCATTTTTTCTCACCTCTCTTTCCGTTGACTATTCTCAAGGGTGCCGTTTTTGGCTTTTTTTGTCCGACAAATTACCGATGGTTTTGACCACTTTCCAAATAGAATTTGCAAATTACAAGCGCAGGTTATTAAAGGTATGATGAATGGACAAGCGGCGTTTTCAGCGGCAATTTGTTCATGCAGAGAGCACCTCCTTTGCAGAGTATTTTTACAAACAAAAAAGCCGGACATGCTAACCTTCAGGGCAGAATACTCCCTTGGGGTTATACATGTCCGGCTATTTGGTGACTCATGAAACTGCTTTCGGTTTCAAGGACCCGTTGCTCGGTACGTGCAAACGAGAATGAATATTAGATTGTTGTGTGATTGCTCACAGTTTTTATTATAGTCGGGTTCCCTCTTTTGTCAAGAGGAAAGAGAAAATTTGTTCGACAAAATTCATTTTTCAGTCCTGAAAACGCGGGTAAAAACACACGACCGTATATTACCCATGCTTTTTGAAGATAAAAAACAATAAACTTTCAGACCGGCCGAAAAAAGGCAGAAAAAAGAAAGCCGCCTCTTTTCAGAAACGACTTTTGGTATTGTATCTGCGCATTCATTTCCCGCAAATCTTTGCTGCTGCCTGTTTCGACAACGCGAAACCTTGTTCCGTGAAACGACTGCCAAAGAGCTTGCGGACACGAAAAGCATATTGTTTTTCAGGACTTGTGATTTTCTCGAGCTGATAATCAAGCGCATAGTTATATTCATCAGACAGGGAATCTTTGAAGTGCTCCTTGATTTTCTTCAGAAAATCATTGGCCTCCTCTTGGAAATCCGCATTGTCGAATAATGCGGAACGGTACATTTTGTGAATCGCTTTTTCCTGCATATCTTTTGTAAAATCAAAATCTTTCTGTTCTGTAAGATAGAGTAAAAACAAATGAAGAAAAGCAATGTCTTCCTCGAATATGCCGGCGTCAGACAGAGGATTCAGATCGATCATACGCAACTCAATGTGATGAACGCCGGTTTCTCCAAGTGTGACAAGACTGTTTGCGCCGCCGGATTTCAGCCTGACGGGATAATAAAGCTCAGAGGGAACGATGATCTCTTTCCTTTCCACATATCCTTCTATGCTGCTGATATAGGTTTTTATATCCGAATAATCCATGATGGGAAGAAAGGGGTTGTTATAACCGATTTCACTGCACCTTGCCGAAGCAAATCTGTTCAGATGCTTTTCTCTGTCTTCCGTGAAAAAAGAGGGGTCAAACAACGGGCTTGCCGCTGTCAGGAATACGATCAGCCAGCTGTAACGTATGACCCACTTTGCCAAACGAAGATATAAGGCGTTTTTTCGTTCCAAAAAATCTTCTTTTCCGCAAGCCGGAAACAGTTCGTTTATCAGTGTTTCTCCGAAAGAAAAATTAAAATGGATTCCTGAAAAAAGCATCTTTCTTTTCCCGTATTTAGACGAAAGATACTCCCGGTAATTTTCCTTATGAGAAAGACTCCCTGTGAAATGAGCAATGGGTATTTCATCGTCGTTTTCAAAATACAGAGGGTTGGAAAACAACCATAGATATTCATCTCTCTTTTTCAGTTTCACGGATCACAGTTTCATGCAACCGTTTGATTTCCAGATATGCGGCGTGTGGGCTGCCCACTGGATCGGTAATGATCTCGATCTGGTTTTCGCAAAAGTCCCGATCAATATTCGGGTCTCCTAAAAACGGATGCTCCGTTTGGGCAAGCCGTCAGTTTTGATCGAGGCGCAGGCTTTCCTTTTCAAGTCCGATGTTGCATTCAAAGATGTTCATATTTCAGCATATTCCTTAATGTAGTATTCAATATCCACACCGTTGCGGATTCCGTTAAGCATTTGCTTTGCGGGGGAGAACAGATGATTCGCCCGATGGTAAAGCGGTTCTAAAAAATGCGTCTCGTTGTAACCGCGCTCTTTCAGGCCGGCGGCGGATAAATCAATGATTTCAAAAAGCAATTGTTTTAACGCTTTCGGATCGACAAACGCGGGCAGCCTGCCTTTGTTCAGCATTTCGCGCAGTTCTTCTGTGGAAAGAGAATGGTGATACAGCACGAAATCGTTGCGCAGCAAATCGTGCAAAGCGTCCGTTTTGCGAATCAAACCGGCGTGAAACGCGGGACTCGTCATGATCTCTTTAACCGGCTGTGCGCAAACCGAACGAAACTCAACGGTACCTCTGAAAGTCAAATCTTCAAATTTAAACGAGCGCAGATACTGCAGATCTCCGATTTCGGGTGCAAAAGTCACGCTTTCATATTGATTGCCGTTGAAGTATTCACCTTCCATGCTCTCTTTGGAAAAGTACTCATCCAGCGGCGTCGGTCGGAAATGAATATACTTTCCGCCGCGCATGATACAGTACAGGCTCATATTTTCAATATAGGAAATCAGCGCTTCGTTGTTTTCCAGCGCGCTTTCGTAGCCGTCCACATTTTTTGGATTGTAACCGTGCAAACTGTGCTTCCACAAATAATCTCTGGAACAGAGCAGATCTTCGAGCGGTGAGTTTGCAAACAAAATCGCTTTCACCGGCTCCAATAGATAGAAGGTGTTGATCACCTTTGTAATATCCTGTTCCTCCACGTCGAGCTGAACCTGATTGGCGGCGGAAAACAAACCGAAATCGGGATACGCATGATAATCGCCCGCATATTTGCGATAGCTCTCCAGATGATGAAGCAGCATGCGGTACCGTTCGTTCGGAATCGGCGTTTTGCGGTTATACGCTCTGTAAGGGTTGATGCCCATACCGGTCAACGTGTGAGAATGCGGCGCAAGGAAGCCCTGGATAAAGGCATAGTATTCTTTGAAGCGACTGTGAATCACATGTAAATTTCCGACTTTTCCAAAGGAAAGCTCCAATGTGTTATAGGAACAGTCAAAGGAAAGATCGTCGCCGTTTTCGCTCTTGAGGGCGGAATAAATGTAGCCGTCATCGTCCGTCATGCGCTTGTCGAAGTGAAAATGGCTGACAAACGCTTCTGCGAGCGCGTGAACAACATCAAAGTCAACCGCCTGTTTTTTCAGGTTGACGATGGGCAATTCAAATTCAACGCCAACATAGTCGTTTGCTTTGCGCTGTGTTGGCGTTATATACTTTTGATAGATCGCTTCTCTGATGATTTCTTTGGTTATCATTACAAATGAAACTCCATTTCATTGCCGATCAGGCTGATTGATTCAATATATTCATTGCCATGGTCCGAGCCGGTATAAAAGAGATTGCCGTTTTTATAAACAAATAGTTTGCATAAATCCATCGGCGTCCATGTACCGTCCGCGTATGGAACGGTGCCGAAAGAGACAGACGCATTTTCCTTTCTGCAAAAAAGGGTTCCTTTCATGTTCGTATGCGCATAATAGAGTTCGCCGTCGAAAATCAGCAGGTTCACTTTGTTCCTTTTGCTTATGGCTGCAATTGCCGATTCAATGACTCTGCAGCGTTCTGTCGGGCTCAGCGGTGCACCCTTCTTGTCGATTGCTTCATTGATCTTGTCAACAAAAAACAGAAGGATCCGTTCGCTGTCGGTATTGCCGCGCTGCGTTTCAAAGTATTTCAGCAGCGTCAAACCGCTGAAGATCGTTCCGTTGTGCGCAAGCACCCATGTTCTGCCGCTGTTGTCGGTTTTTGCAAAGGGGTGGCAGTTTGCTTTTTCCAGCGAACCGACAGTCGCCAGTCTGATATGACCGATCAGATTGTTTTGTTCCGGCAGTTGACGGATCAGACCCTGTATGATTGCGCTATTGTTTGCACACACAGGTTCCGTGACAAGATTCAGTTTTTGGTTTTTAAAGGTTGCGATCCCCCAGCCGTGAGGATGTCTGACGCTGTGGGAATAAAACTCCGCCAATTCGTCTCTTAAGTCCCTCTCGTGCGCAGAGTGAAAGCCGAATAATTCGCACATAGTATCTCCTATTCAAACAGCCCGGTGGAAATATACCGTTCGCCGGTGTCCGGCAAAAGGACAACAACGGTCTTTCCGGCGTTTTCTTTTCGCGCGCCGACCTGCAAGACCGCCCAAAGCGCTGCGCCGGATGAGATGCCGACCAATGCACCTTCGGTTTTGGCAAAAGCATTCGCGGCTTCGAATGCTTCTTCGTTTGGCACTTTGATGATTTCGTCATAAACCTCAGTGTTCAGCGTGTCGGGAATGAAGCCTGCGCCGATCCCTTGAATTTTATGAGGGCCGGCCTTCCCCTCTGAGATTACGGGGGAAGTGAGAGGTTCGATCCCGATGACCTGAATCTTCGGGCTTTTGGACTTCAAATACTCTCCGACGCCGCTGATCGTGCCGCCGGTGCCGATCCCCGCAACGAAGATGTCGACCGTTCCGTCCGTGTCTTGCCAAATCTCAGGTCCGGTTGTGCTTCTGTGCGCTTCGGGGTTCGCCATGTTAGTGAACTGCGAAGGAATAAAGCTGTTTTCAATGCTTTTTGAAAGCGCAACAGCTTTGGCAATGGCGCCCTTCATGCCCTGGGCCGCCGGCGTCAATTCAACCTGCGCACCGTAGGCCTTCAACAGCGCTCTGCGCTCAAGGCTCATGGATTCCGGCATGGTAAGAATGATTTTATATCCTCTTGCCGCGGCAACGCTGGCCAGACCGATCCCGGTATTGCCCGATGTCGGTTCAATGATCGTTGTATCCTCGTTCAGAAAACCCTTTTGCTCCGCGTCGTCGAGCATTGCCTTTGCAATCCTGTCCTTCACAGAACCAGCGGGATTGAAGAATTCAAGCTTCGCAAGGATTTTGGCGTTGATGTTTTTTCCTTTCGTGAATCTGTTCAACTCGAGAAGCGGGGTTTTTCCGATCAAGTCCGAAACGCTATTGTAAGTATTCATTTTTTCCTCCAAAACCAATTGACAATAAAACCGGTTTGTGATATATTAAGCATATAAAACCTATCTGATTAGTAAGTTTTATTTTGAATATCATAGCACATTGTTCAGTTAAAGTCAATACCGATTTCATAAAAATATATGCAATCTTTCCACGGCAATGATCGCTGGTAAAAAAGGGGGGCGTTCAGGATGAACTACGATTTTGAAACTGTCTATACACGAAATCCTGCGAACTCTGTGAAGCACAAGACACATCCCCGATATCCGGAGAACCATGATATGATTCCCATGTGGATCGCGGATATGGATTTTCAAACTGCCCCCGAAATCATAGACAGTTTAAAAGCTGTATCGGAACAAGGGCTGTTCGGTTATACGGAACTGGATCGTGAATACTATGATTTATTGATTGCCTGGAACAAAAAACGTTTCTGCTTTGTCCCTGACCGCGCATGGATCGTTCCGTGCGAGGGTGTGATGTTCGGAATTGCAGCTTCAATCCGGGCTTTGAGTGAGGTCAACGATTCTGTATTAATCCTTCAACCCGTTTACTATCCGTTTGCAAATGTGATCAAAGACAATCGCCGCCGCCTTGTTGTCAGCGAACTGGTGAACGAGGCAGGCAGATATCAGATCGATTTTGAAGACCTGGAAAGAAGCATCATCGAAAACCGGGTGAAACTCCTTCTTTTTTGTTCCCCGCACAATCCGGTCGGAAGAGTATGGTCAAAAGAAGAGCTTGAACGGGTTGCATCCATCTGTCTGAAAAATCATGTGATCATGATTTCCGACGAAATTCATTCTGACCTTGTGTATCAAAGGCATTATCCGTTGGCGTCGCTTTCTCGGGAGATCGCCCACAATACTGTTCTGATATCTTCCGTTACCAAATCGTTTAATCTTGCCGGCATCAAAAGCGCGCATCTGATTATATCAAACGCAGATTTGCGTGATAGAATAAAAAAGGAAATCAGATCTATTTATCCCGGCAGGCTCGGAATCATGTCGGTTGCTGCAACAAAAGCAGCATACCGGTATGGAGAGCCTTGGCTTGAAGAGTTGTTGGTTTTCCTGAAAAGCAATGTGGATGATGTGATCCGCAGCTTTGAAGACAGTAAGATCCGGGTGATCGCACCGGAAAGCACCTATCTGTTGTGGCTTGACTGTCGAAAGCTGAACTTTGACGAAGAAACGCTCGATGCGTTTTTTCTCCGTGATTGCGGCGTCTGGCTGAACAGCGGTTATACATTCGGGAAAGGCGGTTCGGGCTTCATGCGGATGAATATCGCCTGCCCGAAGCAAACGCTGAAAGAAGCCATTTGCAGAATACAAGACAAGCTGCGGGGGTAGATGCATTGTGAAAACGGTTACTTGCTATTGACAAATCTTTGCGTCGACCTTATAATTAAAACATATTAAATTGATAGGTTTAATATAAAGACAAGAGCAAAATATAGAGATGATTGCTGAATTACAAACATAAGACAGATCAGAGGAAGCAAGCTAATGTTGAATCAATATTCAAGAACAGAACTGCTTTTCGGCAAGGAAGCGATGGAAAAGCTGTGGCGTTCCCGTGTGGCGGTATTCGGGATCGGCGGCGTCGGCGGGTACACGGTGGAGGCGCTCGTGCGCTCCGGCATCGGCGCGGTTGACCTGATCGACGACGACAGGATCTGCCTGACAAACCTCAACAGGCAGATCTATGCCACGCGGAAAACCGTGGGAAAACATAAGGTTGATGTTGCTGCCGAAAGGATTGCAGAAATTAACCCGGACGTGAAGGTCACTGCTTTCAAAACATTTTATACGCCCGATACGGAAAAGGAATTCGATTTTACACAGTACGATTATATTGTGGACGCCATTGATACCGTAACGGGAAAAATCGCTTTGGTTGTGAACGCCAAAGCGGCAGGAACGCCGATCATCTCTTCGATGGGCGCCGGAAATAAGGTTGATCCGACCGCGTTTGAAGTCACTGATATTTATAAAACCTCTGTTTGTCCGTTAGCGAAAGTCATGCGCTACGAGCTGCGGCACAGGGGCATTGAAGGACTCAAGGTGGTTTATTCCAAGGAGCTGCCGATTACACCGGTGGACGATATGGCGATCAGTTGCCGCACAAACTGCATCTGCCCGCCTGGTACGGCCAGAAAATGCACCCAGCGCAGACAGGTGCCCGGCAGCAACGCGTTCGTTCCCTCCGTCGTGGGGTTGATCATTGCAGGTGAGGTGATCAAGGATCTGGTCGGATTTGAGGGGAAATGCAGATGATAACAGATAATAGGACAAAAAAGGAAAGAAGGAATCTGTTTTATGAAAAAGGTTGAAACAAAAAAAGCACCGGCGGCAGTCGGGCCCTATTCACAGGCAATCATTTCCAACGGTCTTATGTACACTTCCGGTCAGATACCGCTCAATCCCAAAACGGGCAGCATTGAGGCGGCTTGTATCGAGGTGCAGACCGAGCAGGTCATAAAGAATCTTACTGCTGTGCTGGAAGAAGCAGGAAGCGGTCTTGAAAACGTCATCAAGACAACCTGCTATCTCAAGAACATCGGCGATTTTGCAGCGTTCAACGAAGTCTACGCCGAACATTTTACCGGAAGACCCGCGAGAAGCTGCGTGGAAGTGTCTGCACTTCCAAAGGGCGCGTTGGTGGAAATTGAAGTCATTGCAGAGATCCCTGCCAAATAAAAATATTGGAGGAATAAAATATGCAGAAAAAACTGACCGGAAAAGCCATGTTCCTGTTTTGCCTCGGAGATTTTTCCCGGGCGATCTTCAATGGCCTTACCGCCACTTATCTCATGTATCTGTTTATCCCGAGTGAGAATTCGTCGCTGCCGCTGCTTTTACCCTACGGCGCACTCACCTTTGCGGTGATCCGCGGCATCGGCGTGATCTTTGACGCGCTGATCGATCCGTTCATCGCATCCCGCAGCGACAACTGCAAAAGCAAACTTGGTGCACGGATCCCCTTTCTGCGGTTTGCATCTATTCCCATGGGCGTGTTTGCCCTGCTGATGGTGTTTATGCCGGTTCATGAACAGTCATGGGTGAACGCAGTATGGCTGCTGGTGATGCTGCTGCTGTTCAACCTCACGTCCTCGCTGTTTCTGGTGCCGTATTACGCGCTGATGGCGGAACTGGTGACCGATACAAAACGCCGCGTGTTCTTCAGCACCATCAACACGCTGTTGTTTGTAATCGGCAGTGCAGTCATCTATATCACGCCTATCATTAAAAACATTCTTGTCGGCAAGGGCTATTCGGAATTGTTCGCTTGGCGTGCTGCGTTTTTGGTATTCGGTGTACTGGGCGCGCTTGCCGCTTTCATCTCCTCCTTCAGCGTAAAAGAGGAGGATTACGTGCAGCGGGAACAAAGCTACATCCCGTTGGGCGAATCACTCCGCGCTACATTTAAATACCGCGACTTCACTGTACTGCTTGTGGGCTATATGCTGATGTGGATCGCGTTCTCATTCTTCAACTCCACGCTGATGTATTACGTCACCATGCTGCTGGGGCTCTCGGACAACTACGCGGTGATCGTGATGGCCGCCGCCATGGGCGTGGGCGTGGCTACCTATCCGCTGGTGAATATCCTTGCCGCAAAAATCGGCAAGAAGAAGCTGCTTTTGTTTGCCTGCACCTGCTATGTGATCATCTATACCGGCATCTTCTTTTCCGGCTCCATTGTGAACATCCTCGGTGCGAAAGCTACCGGCATCCTGATCGGCGTCTTGATCGGGTTCCCCATCTCCATTACGAATATCATTCCCGTAGCGGCGTTTGCAGACTTGGCGCAGTTCGATTCCATTCAAACCGGCCAGAACCGGCAGGCCATGTTTGTGGCGTCAAGAAACCTGCTGCAGCAGCTCAGTCAGGCGGTGGTTCTGTTTATTGTACCCATTGCAATCACGGGTTCGATTTCGGGTGGTACTGCAAACTTCAAAGGCGTACGCGCCACGGCCATGATTGCGGCAGGCTTTATCGCAGCGGCTTTGGTGTGCTATGCCTTCTACCGCGATAAAATGATCACCGGCACGATCGATTCTTACAACGCAGAAATCGCCGAATCGGCAGGTTCTGCCGCAGGTCAAGCAGAATAGGGAGTTAGAAATCAAAATGAATGCTTCGCGATCATTACTGATAAAGGATACGACGCGGGAGGAACGGGAAAAAATCGTTTATCAGGCCCTGTTTGGAAACTGCGGGGCAGACTGTGAGTTCTGTTCCGGCTGTGATGTCCGCGGCGGAGGAAGATGGGAAAGCTTCTATCAGCCGTATATTGACGGAATCAAAGAGCTCAGCGAAATCAACGCCGAGTATGCCGCCCCGTTCGTTTATTAATCTGAGCATCTAAAAAGGAACGACTGTCTTGGTCGTTCCTTTTTCCTGTTTATGCGTAGAGATTCAAATAATATAGTCGTTCGAATACCGTTCCCGTTGCTGATCTAAAATATCCTGCAGCGTAATCCCGTCCAGATATTCGTTGACCACTTTGGACAGACCCTGCCAGACAGGAAGGGTCGGACAAGTTGCACTGCGGCTGCATTCTTCGGGGTGTTCAACACAATCCAACGCGCAAAGGGAACCCTCCGTCAAACGCAGGATCTCACACACCGTACATTTGGCAGGCGATTTGGCCAGCATATAACCGCCCTGAGAGCCGCGGCTGGCCCGCAGCAGATCCGTGCGGTTAAAGATCGGGATGATCTGCTCCAGATACTTTTTGGAAATCTCCTGCCGCTCGGCGATATCCTTCAGCGCAACATACCCCGTGTCACGATGTTCCGCGAGGTCGAGAAACATCCGCAGCGCATAGCGGCCTTTGGTTGAAATTTTCATTTGCTGTTCCATCTCCTTTGATAATCCTATAATACCATATATTTTGTAGGATTTCAAGAGTAAGTTGCCGAAAAGCGTCATTCCGCAAAACAGAAAACCCACACAATTTGATGATGTTTTACAGAATGCTGTTGACAAAGCGAACGACCTGTGATACAATTATCATCAATAAACCTACTAATTGTATAGGTTTAGTATATTTATGGTTCTGCGTTTAGCAAATCAATTCTTTTTCGGAAAGCGGAGGGATCTCGGATGACAATCACAGTTGCAGGGGCCCAAAAGACATATGCGGACGATTTGACCGTGCAGCAGCTGATCGAGCTTGAGAACGTGGAAAACCCGCAGTATGTCAGCGTGACGCTGAATCAGTATTCAAGAACAGAACTGCTTTTTTGCAAGGAAGCGATGGAAGAGGAATGGTCATAAACATGAATATAAACCAGTTGAAATATGTACTTGAGGTTGCCGGTTCGGCTTCCATGCGTGAGGCGTCAACGAAACTATATGTATCGCAGCCGGCACTTTCTGCGAGCATCCGTGAATTGGAAGAGGAGCTCGGAATCCTGATATTCGAAAGAACCAACAAAGGCATCTCTCTGACAGACGAAGGCAGGGATTTCATCAGCAATGCAAAAATAGTAGTCGGGCAGTACGAAATTCTGGAAGACAGGTATTTGTCAAAGGACAGCGACAAGGAGCGCTTTTCTGTTTCCACGCAGCATTACAATTTTGCGATCAAAGCCTTCACGGATGTTATTAAAAAGATGCAGCCCGAGAAGTATATGTTCTATATTCATGAAACCAAAACGAAGCAGGTGCTCGATGATGTTCGAAGCTTGAAAAGCGAAATCGGTATTGTATCCTTTTCCGGATCAAATGAAGCTGTTATCAAAAAGCTCTTCCGCGACTATCAGTTGGAGTTCACACCGCTCATGCGAAGAGAAACCTATGTATATGTCTGGAATAATCATAAACTTGCAGGAAAAACCGAGGTTTCCATTGATGAAATGCAGGATTTCCCGTGTGTGTCGTTTGATCAAAGTAGCGACAGCAACTTTTATTTGACAGAAGAAGCGATGGCGGATTACGCGTTTGAAAAAATGATCAAATCCGATGACAGAGCAACGACCATGGAAATCATAGCGGAACTTGGCGGATATTCCATCGGATCGGGGATGCTATCGAAGGAGAACTCCATCCTGCAGGGGCTTGTGGCAATCAAACTGAAGGAGGAAGATCCGCTGTTCATCGGATATATCACAAGAAAAGGAAGCGTCATGTCCAAATACGGGGATGCATATATTGAAGAAATCCTGCAATATAAAGAGATTTGAGGCAGAAAATTGTCATATTTCGCGAAGATCAAAGGTGAAAAAACATAGAATGGCAAGTAGGGCATTGGAAAGTAGATCTATGTCCTGTTTCTGGGTTTTCAAAGGCACCCTATTCAGAGCCTGCGATAACCAATACTTATCGCAGGCGATAAAAATGAACGAATTTACAAACAGACTGTTCCGTAATATAATAAGAGCAACAGGAACGAAGGAGGAGCAAGCAATGTGCAGAATTGAAACGCAGCAACAAAAACACATCACGTGTTGTCGAATGCTATACTCCCGGGCAGGTCGTGTGGCCGGGGCGTTCGATGACTCGTCTTTGCGCCTCAAATCACTGCGGCATTCGTAAGACAATGTCGACATTTCCATTTGCCCGGGAGCTGATAAGTAAGCCCCGGCTTTTTATTTCAATAACGATATTTTGCGGAAAGGATGATTCTCATGAAATCCTATAAATCTTTTATCTCCCTTGCGCTGTCACTGCTGTTTTTATGCAGCAGTATACTTCCCGCGTTTGCGGCGGAAGAGAAAACGCAGACCGTTACCACGATTCTGTCTTTGACACAAGGTGAAGCGGACGGCTCAAGATTGAATGCTGAAGTGCTTGTTACGGACGGCAATGGAAATCCCGTCACCGACAGCACGGCAAAGGTTACGCTTCATCTTGGCACGCTCACAAACAGTCAGTCGCTCGACGCAAACGGCATCGCGCATCCGTATCGCAGCATAAGCGCGAAAGAGTATGACGTATATGCCGAGTTTTTGGGCGACAGCCACTACGCCGCTTCGCAAAGCGCACATGTGACGGTAAACGTGATCAAGCAGACCCTCGCAAAAGCCGACATCACCGTTTCTCCTTCGGTGGAGAATCAAAGCACCGGGACAATTACGGTTGCGGGCGAGATAAAATATCTGGACTATACGGTCGGCGGACAAACCAGGCGCGTGGAAGGCGCCACAATCACCGGCCTTGCGGCAGGCGAATACTATGTTTACATCGGCGCCTATCAGGAGGAGAACACATTTTATCTGCGTTCAAGCAGTCAGCGTGTCAAGGTTGAGGAAATCGAGGCAGTGTATCACACGGTGAGCCTTGCCGGAGAACATGTGACGTGGTATGATGCGGATGACGGCCTGCTGCGCGGCAGTGTTCAGGCTGCCGAGGGCGCACAAACGGTTTTGCGGCTGGAAACGGACCGCGGCTATACGTTGACAGACGTAACCTCCGAACCGCAGGACGCCGCACAAATTCAATTTCAACCGCAGCGCGGCACGGTTACACTGATTCATGTGACACAAGACTTCACGTTAACTGCCGCTGCAGCTGATCAACGCACAGAAACAACCGTTACCCTGACAGTGGATCAAAGCAGTTCCAATGAACAGGCAGCCGTTGTGTCTGTCTCTGTCACAGACGTAAACGGCAACCCGGTGGAGCCGGACGGCCGCGACGCGGATATTCAGATTGTTGTCAATGGAAGTTCCAGCACCTACAGTCTGGATGAAAATGGGCAACGCACCGTCAGCAAGACATTGCGAAACGGCGAAAACACAATCTACGCTGTTTTTCTTGCGTCAGACGACTATAAAGAGAGCCGGAGTGCCGAAGAGACCATTACAGTTGTGAAAACGGTTCTTGCGCAAGACGCCGTCGGTGCAACAGACAGCTATCTGCACCGCGCCGCAGGTACCATCACGGTGCAGAGCGCATATCCAGAATTTGCCTATTACAAAGCGCAAAACGGCAACACGGTTGTTGTCAACGGCAACACGGCAACCGGTCTTGAAGAAGGCACCTATTACGTTTTGATTCCCGCACACCGGGACGGCAGCACCTTCTATCTTGCGTCGAACCGTGTCAGCGTAACCATCGGCGCCGTGCCGGAGTTCTATTATACCGTGACCACCGCAGGAGAACACGCCATTTGGAGCGACGAACACCTTGTGCTGCCCGAAGACGGCACAGCCACGCTGATGGTAACGTCAGAAGACGGCTATATCATTTCCGGGGTGACTGCAGAACCTGCAGGCAACGCGCAAATCAGCTATGACGCGCAAAGCGGCGAAGTGACGATTGCGCAAATCAGCGGCGACTTTACGCTGCGCACGGCCTATCGCTGGCAGAGTGACGAAAACGACGCCTATACCGTTACGCTGACGCCCGACGCACGCATCACCTGGAGCCGCAGCGACAGCATCAAGATCAAATACGGCACGAGCGGTTCTGTTTTTGTTGCAACGGCAGATGAAGAGCGGTACTTCATAGAATCGGTTGCCGTGTCTCCTGAAGGTCGCGCCGAGGTTCACTACAGCAGTACCGGTGAAGTTTTCATTACCGGTATCATCTCCGACATTACGCTGACTGCGCAGGTCGTTGACCGCAATCCGCCGACGACGCTGCTGGTCGATTATGACTTTGTCACAGGCGGCAACAGCAGCGAAACCAATCCCGCCGTTGCGGTAGATTTCTTTGTCACTGCGCTGGCCGCCGACGGGAGTGCTGTGCCGGGCACAAAGATTTATTTACGCGCCGATGAAGCCGACGTTTCTTATGCGCAGGTACGCGAAACCGACGCCCGGGGTATTGCTTCATTTCATTATGTTTATACCATCGGCAAAAACGAAACCACTGCCGATTATGTTTCAATCTTTGCATTTGACACCGCATTTGAAATGTTCGCCGCACAGCCTCTGCATCTTGTTCAGCAAAAAAGCAGGGATCTGGTGCTTTATGAAAACCAGATTATTGCCGCAACGCCGGGCGAAAGCAACGGCAAGGTGATCAACGTGCCGGAAGACTATGAGCTGTATACCGGCGAAATCCATCAGGGCGCCATCGTTTCGGGCGGCACATGGGTGCATCCGACCGACGGCTCATTCAGCGGCCTTTCTGTTGGTCAGCACGCGGTTCGCGCCGCAGAATATGCAGACAAGGCGACCGATACCTTCTATCTGAAATCGGATTACGCGGTCTTTACCGTACCGCGCGGCATCTGGACAGTAGAAGTTGACACTGCGGCATCCTCCCATGTGATTTTCACCGAGGGAACCTCCTATAACGCCGAACCGGGCGGCACCGTAAATATCTATGCTGCGCCCGAAGAGGGCTATGAAATCTCATCGTACAGCGTCAACCATCCGAATTACGTCGGCAATATCGGCTATGTGGAATCTCAGGGCTACATTGTGCTGGAGGAAGTGGCAGGCTCGGTGGTGCTGACTGTGACGGCGACGGAAATTCCGAAGGAAGAACCGCCGACCGAAACACCGGACGATCCAACGCCGGATGTACCGACCGACGGCACGGTTTGCCCGATCTGCGGCAAGACGGAACATGAAGTGCGCTGGGTCGGCATCGTCCATGCAGTGTTTGTATTTGTAAAAGCACTATTGACAGAAGTGCTGCCGGGACTTGTAAAATAGACCTACGGCTATAGGAATCCGGACATGATCACAATCAGCGCGTTGATTGTGATACGATCGGTGTGCTGTGTGTTTACCTAATATGCTTAGTAGTTTGTTTATTGGAAAGTTGATTTGCGTGCAGGCGCGTGCACGACGATTATATGGAAGTGATTCGATTGCAACAGCAAGCACAGGACCCCTCTTTTGCAACGGCGCTCCTGCACCTGCCGGGAGAGCAAAACCCGTTTGGCAGCACGGCCGTTCCGGTGTTTCAAACCTCTGCGTTTTCCCACTTGAGCGCCGAAGAAATGGAACGGATTTTTCAAAACGCTGCGCCGGGGTTTACCTATTCGCGTCTCGGCAATCCAACCGTTGCCGCCTTTGAACAGCGCATGGCTGCGGCGGAAAACGGTTTTGCCGCAACGGCATGTGCCTCCGGCAGCGCAGCGATTGCCGTGACGCTTCTGAGTCTGCTGCGTGCAGGCGACGACATCATTGCATCCGCAGGACTGTATGGCGGCACGCTGGACTTTTTCCGCGATCTGCAGGCGTTCGATATTCACGTGACGCTTGTGGAAACGCTGAGCCGCGCAACCATTGCGGCCGCGGTCACGCCGCATACGAAGGCGGTGTTTGCCGAAACTATCAGCAATCCCGGCCTGCGGGTGCTGAACATCAGAGAGGCGGCCGATGCGGCACATGCGCACGGCATTCCGCTGATTGTGGATTCCACCGCCGCAACGCCCGTTCTGGTGCGGCCGTTGGATTTTGGCGCAGATATCGTGATCCACTCTTCGTCCAAATACATCAACGGCGCGGGCAACGCCATCAGCGGCGTCATTGTGGACGGCGGACGGTTTTCCTGGAACAGTGAAACCTTTTCCGTGTTCGGAAGCGCGCTGCGGTTCGGCAAGGCGGCCTTCACCGCTCGGCTGCGCCAGACGCTTTGGCGCGACATCGGCGCCACGCCGGCGCCCGTCCACGCGTTCTTGAATCTCGGCGGTCTGGAAACGCTGCCGCTGCGCATGGAACGCATCTGCAATAGTGCTGAAAAGCTTGCGCGGTTTCTGGAAAGCGAGGACGTTTCCGTGCGCTATCCGGGACTGGAAAGCAGCGGAGAGACAGCGACAGTGCAAACACAGTTTCAAAACGGCTTTGCCGGTGGTATCCTGACAGTGCGGCTGGGTTCCAAGGAGGCGGCCTTCCGCTTCATCAATGCGCTGCGGTTTGCAAAAAACGTGTCCAACATCGGCGACAGCAAAACGCTGGTGATCCATCCCGCATCTACCATCTTTTTGCATGCGGACGAAAAAGAGCGGCAATCAGCCGGTGTGTTCAACGATCTTGTGCGTGTCAGCGTTGGGTTGGAAGACCCGGACGATTTGATTCATGATTTTAAACAAGCGCTGCTAAGCGCAATATCCATATCAACAACGGAGGTAGACAAATGACCATTACAGTAGCAGGCAACAAAAAAAACTATGAGAAGGGGCTGACCGTGCAGCAGCTGATCGAGCTTGAGAACGTGGAAAACCCGCAGTATGTCAGCGTGACACTGAATGATGATTTTGTGCGCTCATCGGAATTTGCGGCAACCGTTCTGCATGACGGCGACAACGTGGAATTTCTCTATTTTATGGGAGGCGGTCGGTAATGGCATTTTCCAACGAACAGCTTGAACGCTATTCGCGCCATATCATTTTGAAAGAGGTCGGCGTCAAAGGGCAGAAAAAGCTGCTGGGCGGCAAAGTCCTCATCATCGGCGCGGGTGGTCTGGGCGCGCCGGTCGCCATGTATCTTGCGGCGGCAGGCGTCGGTACGATCGGTATCGCTGACGCCGATGTGGTGGATCTGTCCAACCTGCAGCGCCAGGTGATCCACGCGACAAGCGATATCGGCAAAGCCAAAGTGGAATCCGCAAAAGAATCTATGCTTGCCATCAACCCGGATATTCAGGTCAACACCTATCGCGAATTCATATACAGCGGGAATATTCTGCGCATTCTTGAAGATTATGATTTTGTGATTGACGGTACAGACAACTTCCCGGCGAAATTCCTGATCAACGATGCGTGTGTGATGGCAAAAAAGGCATTTTGCCACGGCGGGATCATTCGTTTTCAGGGACAGCTTATGACCTATGTGCCGGGAGAAGGGCCTTGCTATCGCTGTGCTTTCAGGGAGCCCCCGCCGAAAGATGCCGTGCCGACCTGTAAACAGGCAGGCGTGATCGGCGCGATGGCGGGCGTCATCGGCTGTCTGCAGGCTATGGAGGCGGTAAAGTTTTTGACCGGTGCAGGCGATCTGCTGACCGGACAGATCCTGACCTATGACGCGCTGAAAAATGAGTTTCATAAGTTCAAGCTGCCAAGGGATCCCGACTGTGCCGTTTGCGGTGATCACCCGACGATCACGAAGCTGATCGACTACGAACAGGCGGTTTGCGAGGTGAAGCCCCATGGTCACGCTGAATAAAGCCAACTATAATCTGCTGGTCGCGCATGCAAAGGAATGCTTGCCGGAGGAAGCCTGCGGGCTGATTGCCGGAAAACGTAGCGGAGAAGACGCAGAAATAGAATATGTTTATCTCTTGGAAAACTGCGATCACAGCAGTGAGCATTTCTCGCTTGACCCGGCTGCACAATTTGCCGCGCTTAAGGATATGCGTGCACGCGGTCTTGCGCCGCTGGGAAACTGGCATTCCCACCCGGAAACACCGTCGCGTCCGAGCGAAGAAGACAAGCGTCTGGCGTTCGACAGTACGGCACACTATCTGATATTATCACTTATGGAACCTGACGCGCCGGTCTTGAACGCGTTTCGTATACGCGGCACAGATGCCCAAAATGAAGGTTTGATAATCAAGGAGGATGAATCATGGCAGATTTAGAACAGGAAGTTCAGACAATTTCTGCAAAGGAGTTTTCAGAAGCGGATCTCACCGCAGTGACTGTGGTGGATGTTCGCGAAAAAGACGAGGTTTTGGTACACCCGATCGAAGGCGCGATCAACGTTCCGTTTTCTTCGTTTCCAAACGGTCTGGATACGGTGCCGCAGGGAAAACCGGTTTATGTGATTTGCCGCACCGGCGACTGGAGCGAGCAGGTGGCAGAGATTCTCGCAGACCGCGGCTATGAAGCCTATAACGTTGCCGGAGGTTTTGCCGCCGTGCGCGCTCTGCAAACGCCGAAGACCGCAGCCGAGCAGCCGCCGAAAGCAGCGCAAAACAAGTCCGAACCGCTGTTTGTGGACGCAAAGAATCTCAAATGTCCCGGCCCGATCGTAAAGGTTGCCGACACTTTGCGCACTCTTCCTGACGGCGCCGTCATTGATGTGGAGGCCACAGAGGACGCGTTTGCCTCTGACATTGCCGTCTGGTGCCAGCGCACAGGCAACAAGCTTCTTTCGCTCGACGCAAAGCCGCAGTTTATCAAAGCGTCGATCCAAAAAAGCGCAGCGCAGCCGGCTGCCGTTCAAAGCGCCGGCAACGACAAAAACTTTGTCGTGTTCAGCGGCGATCTCGACAAAACTATCGCCGCATTCATCATGGCGAACGGCGCGGCGTCCATGGGCCGCAAGGTGACGATATTCTTCACTTTCTGGGGACTGAACATTCTGCGCAAGCCGAAAAAAGTTCCTGTACATAAAACGATTATTGAAAAGATGTTCGGTTTTATGATGCCGCGCGGCACAAAGAAGCTCGGCCTCTCCCGCATGAACATGGGCGGAATGGGGCCAAAGATGATCCGTGCTATCATGAAGCAAAAAGGAATCAGCTCGCTGGAAGAGCTGATCCAGGATGCCATCTCGCACGGCGTGCGTATCGTTGCCTGCCAGATGTCAATGGATATTATGGGTATTCATAAAGAAGAGCTGCTTGACGGTGTGGAACTCGGCGGTGTTGCGACCTTCCTTGGTGCAGGCGAAACGAGCGATATGAGCTTGTTTATCTGAGACAAAACTGGAACAATATCTCTAATAATCTTTGCACAAACGGCAGCGCCCGATTTGGACGCTGCCGCGATTTTTGTTTCTTGTTATGCTGACGGACACTCCAGTGAGCCGTCTGTTTCCATCATCAGCCGGATGCCGAATCGGACGCCGTAGCGGAATGCTTCCATTTCCGCAATCGAGTTCATTTCGTTGATGTTGTCATCATACGTTTCCAGCACGGTCTGCATTTCCGGGGTGAGCGTTTCGGAGAGCCGGTCACGGTTCTGTCCCATGAGTTTGAGCAGCTTTTTTGTAATAGCGGTTGTCTTCCACAATGGTGTCGTGCGGGCTGATGTTACCGTACCACAGTGATTCCATGACCGAGTTCATACGTACACCACCTCGCGCAGCACAAATTCTTCGGCGGCGTTTCGGATGTTTCCAACTTCCCGCACCCAACGCCACCAGTCGTCAGCTTTGAGTTGTTCTGTGATGTCACGCTCCTGTTTCATTCGTTCAACAATGGTGTCCATCATGTCGTGGGCTTGCTGGTCAACTTCCAATAGGTGTGGCCACAGAGTGTCGTTCCTCAACATCAGGCTGTATTGCACTTTGAAGTTCTCTTTGAGATACGTCTGACGCAGCATCCCGTACTTGCCAAGAGGCGGATACTTGTGTTCGGAATAGACAAGATCCGGCAGATAGACGTCGCCGTGCCGGGTGTAGTGCAGGCCGTTCTGTTCGTTATAAAGGTGATCTTTCATTTTGAGTAATCCTCCGTAAAAAGAATTGGTTTTGTCCTGTCAACTCAATCATTCCGGCTGATTACAAAAGCAGCGGGAGACAACTTCCTTACGAAGTGTCTCCCGTCGGCTGCCTTTTTCGTGTCTGTGGTTTTTTTCTTGTTTTATTAATCTTCTTTATTCGGATATTTCTGCCGATAGCTTTCGATCGCGCGCGCGATAATTTCCACAGCGACGTCTCTGTCCTGTACCTCGTCCACGGCGGTTTCCTTTTTTTCCAGCGTTTTGTATACGGAAAAGAAGTGAGTCATTTCGTCGTAGGTGTGTTTCGGCAGGGCAAAGATGGAGCGGTAGGAATTATACATCGGGTCGGAATAGGGGACCGCAATAATCTTTTCGTCTGCGCGGCCGTTGTCGAGCATACGGATCACGCCGATAGGATAGCAGCGCACAAGCGTGAGCGGATGCAGCGCTTCCGAAGAGAGGACGAGCACGTCGAGCGGGTCGAAGTCGTCGGCGTAGGTCAGCGGGATAAAGCCGTAATTGGCGGGATAGTGGGTGGATGTATAGAGAATGCGGTCGAGAATGATGAGACCGGTCTCTTTGTCAAGCTCATACTTGTTTTTGCTGCCCTTGGGAATCTCCACCACAGCGATGAAGTCTTCAGGCGTGACGCGTTTCGGGTCAATGGAATGCCAGATGCAGTTTTCGTTCATGGTGCTTCCTCCGTTTTTAACTGCGAGTTTGTTTGCATTTTATTGTAGCACAGTTTTCCGGCAGAGTAAAGAGAAAAATGAGAATTCTTCGATCGGGCGCAGGAAGTTTTCCTTTGCTTTATACAAGTCCGGCGAAAACGGGCAACCGGCAGAACAAGACCCTTCGGCGGTCGCTTTATCAGTGGTTAGTGGTTAGTGCTTAGTGATTCGTGATTAGCAGTCAGCTGTCAGCTGTCAGCAGGCAGTTCGTTGTTATACTATAATAATAAGGCAGCTTTGCGGCTGCCTGTTCTTTTTGTTATTTCCTTTTCTTTTGTTTCTTCGCCCGTTCCAGCGCCTTCTTCCTGGCGCGCTCCAGAGCTTTGCGGTCTTTGTCCACCGCCTTGAGCTTTTCCTGCGTCTCCTTGCTTTTTTCCGTCTGTCCGATCAGTTCCGATACGGTGACACCGTAGATCTCCGACAGCGCATATAGAATCCCAACGTCCGGCACGGCTTCGCCGCGCTCCCATTTGGACACGGATTTGTCGGAATAGCTCAGACATTCCGCCAGCTGCGCTTGCGTAAAACCGTGCAGCGTGCGGTAAAGCCGCAGGTTTTCGGCGATTTTTTGTTCGAGTTCCTGTGACGGCATCCCAATTCCTCCTTCCATTGTCCGACAGTTTTCTCTATTCTACTATTTGTAGAGCCCACTGTCAAGATGAATTCTACAAATCAGAGAGTCGGTTCTCCTTCTGAGGGGTTTTCAAATTGCGGAAATCCGCTATACTGTCCCCAACAAACGGGATCGGCCGAATCCGTCAAAATCAAGGAAAGGAAGCGAAAAATGTACAACTATGAACTTCATTGCCACACGGGCACCGTATCGCGGTGTGCCTCGATCGATCCGAAAGCACTTGTTCGGCGCTATGCCGACGCCGGCTACGACGGTCTTGTTCTTACCGATCACTTCAGTCCCATGACCTTTCTGGGCGGTCACTTCTTTGCGCCGCAGAAGGATCTTGATTTTTATCTTTCCGCCTATCACCAACTCAAAGCCTACTGCGGCAGCGCTTTTCCGGTGCTGCTCGGGCTGGAGCTGCGCCACTACGCAACAGTCAACGATTACCTCGTCTACGGCGTGGACGAGAGCTGGCTGCGCCGGCAGGGCAATCTGCTGCTGTGGGACGAGCGTACCATGAGCCGCAACCTGCACGCGGCGGGCTGCCTGGTCTATCAGGCGCACCCCTACCGTCCGTTTATCACGCGCTGCGACCCGGTGCTGCTCGACGGCATTGAGGTGTTCAACGGTCACACGGATGCGCGCGCCAACTATGAGGCGCTGCTTTGGGCGCAGGCAAACAAAATGCCGATGATCAGCGGCAGCGACACCCACCACGACACCGACCGCATCTGCGGCGGCATTCAAACGGAAACGCCCATACGCACCAACGAGGAGCTGCTGGACGTTTTACGCACACAAAGCTATACCTTGCTGACAGACGTTGACTGTCAGACCACCCATGCATTTCCCCTTGAAAGGATCGGTACCCATGCCCAGAACCAAACTCGATGACCGCACACTGCCCGGCTATTCCCGCGGCGAAGAAATCTTCAACATGGTCACCCACATTGTGGGCGGCGGCTTCGGCGTGGTGGCGCTGGTGCTGTGCACCGTGTTCTCCGTCGTCAAGCGTAACTACTGGGGACTGCTCGGCGGCGTGATCTATACACTGATGATGATCTTTCTCTATACCATGTCGAGCGTCTACCACGGCTTGCGGCACGAGCGTGCCAAAAAGGTGCTGCAGGTGCTCGACCACTGCACAATCTACGCGCTGATTCTCGGCACATACGCGCCGATTCTGCTGACCGGGCTGCGGCGCGAACGTCCGGTGCTGACGCTGATTCTCACGGTGCTGCTGGTTGCCGCCACAGCGGTGGGCGTGACCTTCACCGCAATTGACTTTCACCGTTATGCCATCCTCGCCACCGGCGGCTATTTCCTGATCGGCTGGAGCGCGCTGCTCGCCATCCGCCCGATGATCGACGCGTTCGGCTGGGGACTTGCCGCCTGGCTGATTGCCGGCGGCGCGGTGTATACGCTCGGCATGATCTTCTTTGCCCTCGGCATCAAAAGGCCCTGGTTCCACAGTGTCTTCCACATCTTCATCGTGGCAGGCAGCCTGCTGCAGTTTGTGGGCATCTTTAAGTATTGTATCTTGTTGTTCTAAAAAAGAAAGCAGCCGCGCTTAGCGACTGCTTTTTCTGTTGACTGTTGACTGACGACTGTCGACTGTTTAAGCTTCCGCCGGAAACTTAAACCAACCGCACACGGATCACGCCGCCGACGGCTTTGACTTTGTTCAGCGTCTCTTCCGACGGCACGTTGGCGAGGTCGAGCAGGGTGTAGGCGAAATCGCCCTTGGAGCGGTTCGTCTGGCTTTCAATGTTGTTGCCGAGGAACGCGCCGGAAATCAGCGACAAAATGCCGGGAATGTTGCGGTGCAGCACGCACACGCGGGCGCTGCCGCTTTTGGGCATCGAGACGTCGGGGAAGTTGACCGAATGCTTGATGTTGCCGTTGCGCAGATAGTCGCGCAGCTCCTTGGCGGCCATGACGGCGCAGTTCTCTTCGCTCTCCGGGGTGGAGGCGCCGAGATGCGGGATGGCGATGACGTTTTCCACGTCGAGCATCTCATCGTCCGGAAAGTCGACCACATAGGCGGCAACCTTGCCGTCCGCCAGCGCAGCTTTCATGTCGGCGTTGTTGACCAGTCCGCCGCGGGCAAAGTTCATGATGCGCACGCCGTCCTTCATCGTGGCAAGTGAAGCGGCGTTGATCATATCCTTGGTGCTCGGCAGCAAGGGCAGGTGCAGCGTGATATAGTCGCATTTTTCAAAAATCTGGTTGATCTTTGCCACATAATGGATCGTGGGAGACAGCTTCAGCGCACCGTCCACCGACAGATACGGATCGTAGCCGTAAACGTCCATGCCGAGCGCTTCGGCGGCGTTGGCAACCAGTGCACCGATGGCGCCTAAGCCGACCACGCCGAGCTTTTTGCCCTTGATCTCGCCGCCGGCAAACGAGCTTTTGCCTTTTTCAACGAGCTTGCCGACCTTGTCGCCTTCGCCCTTGAGCGTCTTGGCCCATTCAATGGCGGGGATCACCTTGCGCGAGGAGATCAGCAGACCCGCGATCACGAGTTCCTTCACGGCGTTGGCGTTTGCGCCGGGCGTGTTGAACACCACGATGCCCTGTTCGCTGCATTTGTCGAGCGGAATATTGTTGACACCGGCGCCGGCGCGCGCAATGGCGAGCAGGCTTTCCGGCAGATCCATTTCGTGCATGGAGGCGGAGCGGACGATGATGCCATCGGGATTCTCAACGTCTGCGCCGACGGTGAAGTTTTCGGGCTCGAGCCGTTCCAGACCGAGGGGGGAAATCTTATTAAGCGTTAATACCTTTTGCATGTTGATCAGTCCTTCTTGTGTTTTTCTTCAAAGTCTTTCATGAACGCAACCAGCTTTTCCACACCTTCCACGGGCATTGCGTTGTAGATCGAAGCGCGCATGCCGCCCACGGTGCGGTGACCCTTCAGGTTGACAAAGCCTGCCTGTTCGGCTTCTTTGACAAACAACGCGTTCAGCTCATCGTCGTCCGTCACAAACGGCACGTTCATCAGCGAACGGTCTTCCTTGACCACGGTGCCGCGGAACAGCTTGGAGTTGTCGAGGAAGTCATAGAGCATGCCGGCCTTTTTCTCGTTGATCTTCTTCATGTTTTCCAGACCGCCGATGTCGTTCTTGATCCATTCAAGCACGAGCTTTGCAATATAAATGGTATAGCACGGCGGGGTGTTGAACATGGAGCCGTTGTCGGCGTGAATCTGATAGTTGAACATCGTCGGGCAGATGTCGGACGCGTGACCGATCAGATCGTCGCGCACGATGACGACGGTGAGACCTGCGGGCGCCATGTTTTTCTGCGCACCGGCATAGAGAATGCCGAACTTGCTCACGTCGATCGGCTCGGAGAGGATGCAGGAACTGATGTCTGCCACGAGGGGCACGTTACCGGTTTCGGGCAGGGTGTGGTACTTTGTGCCGTAGATCGTGTTGTTCATGCAGATATAGAAGTAATCCGCGTCTTTGGTGAACGTTGCCGGGTCAAGCTTCGGAATATAGGAGAAGGTTTTGTCGGCGGAGGAGGCGATCGCTTTGGCGTCGCCGTAGCGCGCGGCTTCCTTAAACGCCTTGTTTGCCCACTGACCGGTAATCACGTAGTCCGCTTTGCCGCTTTTGGTCATCAGGTTCAGCGGAATGGCGGCAAACTGGGACGACGCGCCGCCCTGCAGGAACAAAACCTTGTAGTTGTCGGGAATGCTCATCACTTCGCGCAGCAGCGCTTCGGCTTCCTTGATGATGGCGTCATAGGTCTTGGAGCGGTGGCTCATCTCCATCACGGACTGACCGCTGCCCTTGTAATCGAGCATCTCGTCAGCCGCGGTTTGCAGCACCTTTTCGGGCAGCATGGACGGACCTGCGGAAAAATTGTAAACTCTTGCCATTGCAATAACCTCCGATACGCGGTTCCGACTGTTGTGCATGCGCATTACAGTCGAAAAAGATTGAATTTTTATGCATTTTGATAATTTTACTACGGCAAAGCGTAAAAGTCAATCAGCCTTTTTGACGAATTCACCAATTGAAATCCGCAAAATTTTATGCTATTATTTGAAACAGTTGTTTTGACCGTTCGGTATATTCCGAATTTGAAATATAGAAAGGAGCAATTCCCATGCTCGGTCGCTATCGCCACACCGTTTTCTGCAGCTACACCGGCTATTTCGTGCAGGCGATCATCAACAATTTTGCGCCGCTGTTGTTTCTCAC